>AUXO011986243.1_pt1 | contig 20776 bp, 27 predicted proteins | sample 768731 | NCBI WGS metagenome assembly AUXO01 (sample SAMN02715735, study PRJNA202380) | gut metagenome | biome: sheep rumen | host: Ovis aries | place: New Zealand: Palmerston North
ACATCTTCAGGAAACAGTTCACTGGCAAGGATCTTCACCAGCTTGTTTCTTTTCTTGCTGATATTCTGGTACTTACAGTCATAGATTTCACTGATTTCTGCAATGGTCATACCGTCAAAGTATCTTGACGGTATAACACCATAGTAATCATCAGTTTCAATCTTCTTCAGTGCCTGATCAATCCTGATCCTTTCAGCATTGTCTTCTGGAAGCTTTGGATACAGGTACAGCAGTTCTTCTGTTTTTTTGAAACTGTTACTGAACACATATGTGATCCTGCCTGCATCCTTCAGCTTCTTCACAGTTCTTTGTGCAGTTGCTTCAGCTGCCTGTTCAATGATTTCTTTGATGTCCATTTCCATGCTTATTAATACCTGTCCTTGTCATCCATCGTTTCAGCTTTTCATAGAACATGTTTGTGCATCTGTCATTGTCGTACCACTTTGCACAGGCCAGCACTTCAATGCACAGTTCCACATCTGCGATTTCTTCATGTATTGCCTTCACACTGTCCAGCATAGTTGTTGGTGTAGGATTTTCACCACGCTGCTTTCTGGCAAGCTTTAAACACGCATGTGCAAGTTCTGTGCATTCTTCTGCCAGCAGTTCAAGGCAGGCAGCTTCACCGGTCTTTTTATAAAGTTCTCTGTATTTACTAAGTGCCATCAGTTTATTTCCTCACAAATATCTTTGTTGGTTTACCATTAACACGTACTGTCTTGATGTCATAGCCAAAGTGATCTTTCACCTGTTTGCTGAATTCCACATGTGATATTGGTTTCATGGCATTTTCAAAACAGAACTGGTCATATAACCTGTAACATTTTCTTGTTGGTTCATGTTCCATACCATCACCAATTTCTTCAAAGAATGTGATGATTGGATTCAGTGCTTCCTGATATTCTGCCAGTTCATTATCAGTTGCAGAAGAAGTGGTGAAGCTGTTATTCTGCAGAACACGCTTCAGGCCTTCAATACCGATCTTCACAAGGTATTCCATGCATTCTTCACTGCGCAGCTGGTACTTGATGAAAGGTGAAAAACCAGCTGTGTTTTTATTGAAAGATGCATTGAATGGTACTATTATCAACCGGTCAATGATCGCATCAGAATCACGCCCACGGCCTAATCTAGGAATAGTGTTGCCACTGAAGATCAGCTTGCAGTATGGATTGAATTCAATTGGTGCTGCAAACTTCACATTAGCATTCATCCGATCACCTGAAACAATCTTTTTAAAGATTCCTGCTGATGGTATGAATTCATCTTCAATATCATCACCAAGGTTTGCAAGTTTTCCAAACAATCCAGCTGCCTTGTATTCATGTGACAGATCACCCAGATCCAGCGCACTGATATTTTCTTCACCAAGCAGGTGTGCCATCATATCAAGGAATGTGCTTTTGCCATTGTGCCTTTTTCCTTTCAGCATGAATGCTTTTCGCAGTTCGTTCCTTCTGTAAAAAGTGTAACCAATCACTTCTTCAATCAGCATCCTGATCTGGTGATCATCGCAGGCAAGGCTGTTCAGCACATGATCCACCACTTCACTGTATGCTTCTTTGTTATAGTTCCAGTTGATCTTGTTGGTCATGATCCTGTCTTTGCTGAATTCTTCCAGTGTATCTGCAGCCACATCATAAATACCATTTTTGAAAGCAATGTAATTGGCACTGCATACATTTGCATTTTTGTCAACATACGCATTCAGGAATGACAGAACTTCTTTTCTTTGGTTCTGCTTCAGGTTCTTGATGTGCTTGATCATCAGGCCTTCAAGGTTCGCTGGCACATAAACACCATCTTTGTAATAGTGCAGAACACCACCAATTTTTATGATATTGTATTCACTAATCAGAAATTGACCAAACTGATCATGTAAAAATGTTTTACCATTATAAAAAACTGGTTTCTGAAAGGCATCATCACGCAGTACAGTTTCCAGTTCTTTTTCTTCCAGCGGATTTTTCAACACATGTTTGTTTATGATCCTGATCGTTTCCCTTGCTTCATCCTTGCTGAAACCACTTGACTGCAGTTTCAGGATGTATGTGAACAGCTTCTGGTTTCTTCCATCACCTTCTTCCATGTCCAAAAAATCAATCTTGCCTTTTATAGGCAGCAGCCACATTGGAACAGGTTCATAATCTTCATCAGGATAAATATCATAAATGATTGATCTTTCTTTATCCTTATATTTCAGAATGCTGTATGATGTTCTGCTGCCAAGCTTGATATCTGATTTCAGGCCACATGCCAGTGTGCTGCTTGTCTTGTTGTGTTCGATCCTGCCATCATTCAGAAATAAAAAATGCTTGCCACGTGTGGTTTCATAAACACGACATGAAAGCTGTTTATCTTCAACAATCTGCATCAGTATTTCAGACAGTTTGTGATCATCCACATCAATCAAAACAGTGTTATCATTTAGTATTCCAGCATATTCAGAACACTTTCGTGCATCACGCAGGTTCAGAAGTTCATCAGATGATTTTCCTTTGAATGGCATGATGCATTGTTTGTTCTTTGTTTGCACATATCCTTTAAATAGTTGATACATCTGTTACACTCCAAATGCTTCAAGCCTTTTCTTTGCCAGATCCACATACCATTGTTTATCCAGATCTGGTGGTGCTAACAGGCCATTGATGTTTTCATTCCAGATGAAACAGTGTTCAGGTGTGTTTGCAAATTTTTCAATGGATTCATTGCCATTCTTCATCTTCACTTTGCCAATGTAAGTATCAAAAGAAATTGTACTGGCAAATACTCTGAAGGTTTTATCTTGCAGCTTTTCACCATTGTGCCACCCACACAGGTACTTGCTTGAAACCTTCACGATCTTCTGGAACTGCTTCAACTCTTTGCATTCTCTGATTGTCTTTTCAACTGGTACACCACGCACCATGTATTCAACCAAAGCTTTGTTCACTATTGGCAGATCATAATCAAGATCATTCAATTCCTTCAGCCATGCACCTTTTCTTTCAATCTTTCCATCTTCAAACTTGAAAAGATAATTGTTCACATCTTTCTGGAAGATCTCTGTGATGACATCAAAACCAAGTGTCATGCCTGTTCTGGATTCCCATTCATAACAAATGTCATCAACAGCATCAAACCATTTATTGACCAGATCATCTGTTGCTTCAAATCTTTCTGGCATTGCAATGATCAATCCATCTGTGTTTGATTGGATCAGATCAACATAACCTTCTAATTTCTGCAGAAGATCCAGAAGCAGAAGCTGTCCATTGACACACACATTGTTTGCTTGTCTAGGATCGTAAGCAGCAGAAGATGGATCTTTACAGATTCCATATGTACTGTTCAGAATAATCTTGTATGGTGCTTGTTCTGCTTTCTTTCCAGCTTTCTTCAGTGCAACACGTGTATCATAAATCTGTTTATAAACAGCTTTATCCTTCACGTTTCTGGAAAGCATGTCATATCTGATCATGATGGATGGATAAAAAGAAGTGACATCCACATGCAACAGCAGTCCTTTTCTGTGCAGTGCCTGATCTGGTGCGCCATGAATGCCACCCCAACCAAACACATGTGGAACACCACAAATATCTGTTGTCAGGCTGTTGGAATAGTCATGATTAGCAGGATCTTTAAACCAGTCCATTATGTGTGCATATTTACCAAGTTTCAAAGTATCCACAAACTGCAGATCCCATTCATCCATCCAATCTTGCCTGCTGCAACCAAGTGCCAGTGCAGAAAGCTGTGCCTGTGTTTTGCTGATATTGTTCAAACCAAGATTGAATGTTTTCAGCAGGTTCACATGCGCATCAAAGTTTGCTTTGGTTCGCAGAAATACTTCCATTGTCTGTTCAACATCATGTGTGCAGTATTTCACTGTTTGCTGCAGTTCTTCTTCAGTCAGCTTTCTTTCAATGTCAAAAGGCACTGATGTTTCACGCACATCATTACCCATGAATCCTTCAAGCTGCTTCAGGCTGTAAAATTTGTTCATACAGTCATAACTGTAAAGCGTGATCCTGTTGAACATGCTGCTGAATTCCCAACCTTTTCTGCCTTTTAAGATGATCCAGTCATTGACTTCTTTTGGATTGAAACCAAGCAGAATGGCCTTCAATATATATTGGTCATAAGATCTGCTGTTGTATCCAATCCAGATCTTTTTCATATTTTCAAGGTGGAAATCCTTCAATTTTTCAGGATCATTGATAATGATTGTTTTCCTTTGTTCCAGCGGATTGATTGCAACCATCAACCAATCATGTTTGAACACTTCAAAATCATAAAATATCAGCAGATTAATCACCTTCTTTCTAAAGCACAAGGCCACCTGTTCAAGTGGCCTTGTACAGTTTTTGATCAACCATATGCTTCAACAACTTCCAGTCTGGTGTAATCTCCATCTTTTTCTTTGCTAATGTCAAATGTCATGCCACTGCTTTCAGCTTCTTCAGCCATGTCCAGCAACAGATCATTGAAATCTGCATAGTTGCCATCAAAATCAACTTCTGAATCATCAAAGATCTGCAGGCTGCGCAGGAATTCCAAACCTTTGTGCATTCCAAACGCACTGCCAGAATCAGATCTGCAAAATACCTGATTATAGAACAGGCACTGCTTTTTATGGCTGCCTTCAATGATCCTGAACATACCTTTGATCATTGGTTTGTGCTTACTGTTTTCTGCAAGTTCCAGCTTTTCAATCTTGCAGTGATATGTACCATCAGGAAGTTCTGCAAAATCATTGCTGCTTTCTGCAGCCTTCTTCAGATCATCCAGTGCTTGCTGTCCACCAAACTGTTCATTCCACTTGCTAAAATCAATTGCCATCTGTCATTTCCTCACTTTCTTTTGATCAGTTAAAAGGCAGTTCATCATCGTCAATTCCATCAGGAATGTTCATAAATCCATCCAGTTCTTTCTGCTGTTCAGCTTTCACTTCTGCATCACGCTTTTTCCTTCTGCGCTTCCTGCCTTCTGCAGGCTGTTCTGCTGCAGCTTCTTCTTTCTTTTCTTCAGCAGGTGCTTCTTCAGTCTGGTTTTCTTTGTTTTCGCCATTTCTTGTTTTCCTTCTTAACCTTTTAGGTTCTTCTTTCACAGCATCTGCAACAGCTTTTTCAGCTTCCTTCTGTTTCTGCGCCATCTTTTCATCTGTGGTTTTATCTGCAGGTTCTGCAGGCTTTTCTGCAGTTTTAGAACCAGAATCAGCCTGTTTTGGTTCTGTGCTGGATCTTCTTCTGCGCTTGCCTTCAGCTGCTTCCTTTGTCACTTCAGGTTTTGAAACTGCCTGATCCATAGCAGCCACAGCTTCATCAGATGCAGATCCAGCGAATTCATAATAATTTCTAATCTTCTGATCCACATACCACAGATCATTGTCAATGGCATATGCAGGAAACATGCCAAAAGGTGATTTCACTGTATCTTTGCCATTATTCTGTGTCAGAAAAGTATACTGACCATCAGAAACATTGGTTTTCAGTACGATTGTGGAAAGTCCTTCAAGGCAGATCTTTTCATCAAGCAGCTTGCCAATCGTCTTGATCTTTTCATTGCCTTCATCATCTCTATCTGTATGACACATGATGTACACAATCACATCATCTGGAAGTGATCTGACTTTATTTGCAATATCCCACGCATGTCTTGCAATTTCTGTAAACTTGTCATATCCCTTTTCAGCAGATCTGCGCATGAATTCATTTGACATCACATACTGGTAATCATCCACCACAATTGATTTATAATCATGTGCGTATATGTCCAGTGCTTTCAATATATCTGCACTGATATCTGTTGGTGTCTGTTCAATAGCAGAAGCACCTTTGAATGGCAGCATCTTTCCTTGCACATTGATAACTGCCAGTTTATCTTTCGGAAAGTTACGCATTGAATAACTTTTTCCTGTTCCAGATCTTCCTAAAATAAAAACCAACTGTCCCATAAATCACTTGTCCTTTCTTTTTCTGTAGTGAAACAAAACGATCAGTGCAACAATGCAAATTACAATAACCAGAAACATCTTCATGATTTCTTCACTTCCTTCAAGATTTCCAGTGTTACATCAACAATTCCTGACACATGCCAGATGCCTTCTTTTTCACTGTTTTCAGTCAATGCCCAATCATCAAGTGCTTCTTTGATCCTGTTAAATGCAGCTTTATAAATCTTCAGTTCATCCATTTATTTGATCCTCAAACTTTCGCCACGTTCACCAAGGTGCGCATACTTGCAAGTGCCTTCTTTTTCAATCAGCTGTCTGATTGCATCCAGATCTGCTTCTTCTTTGATTCTTACCAGTTCATCAGGAAGTTCACTGGTGTCCTTCACATCAAGTATCACAGGTGCTTTTCCACCATTCTTCTGAATGTTGAAGGTGAACAGATCTGTTTTGATCTTCTTCTTTCCAATAGCAATCATGGATTCCTGCAGGTGTTCTTTCAGCCTTTTGATATTGGATTCAACAAGGTTTCTTCTGATGCGCAGCCTTTCCTGTTCAGCAATAATGCCAATCAGATCACTTTCCATGTTCCTGATCACTTTGCCATATCCATCTGCTTTTACTTCAATTTCACCTTCAACTGCTTCCATGGTGTCATTGATCACATCTGTTTCTGCATCAGGATCTTCAAGCATCTGCTGAAGCTGCAGAAACTGTCCTGTTAAGTCATAAAGGTTCATAAAATTCTTCCTTTCTGTTGTAATGCTCCATTGTTCTGCCATTGCTTTAGCAATACCAATGAATGTTTTGCTTCTACTTTTCGCAGATCCACCTTTTCTGCTTGCACCTTTGAATTTAGGATCATGAGTGCCGGAATAACTGCCACTGCTGCAATATGGTTTGTAATCAGCAACATAATTTGTTGGTTGTAAAGGTTTTAAGCCTTTAAGCCACAAACAGGTTTTTTTACTCCATGGTTCACCATATTCATATGGTTGTATTACTTGTGTGTATGGTGGGATATTGTAAATTTTTGATGGTATTGGATTTTCAACTGCAATTTTTTCACAGTCAGCATTCAGGAATTTCATGAAAAATTCTTTACCTTCAAGGCCTTTTTTATATCGTTCTTCATTCAATTTTCCACCTGCATACAACCATCTAGCACCTGCGTTTGAAATGAATGTGCATGGTGGATGCGCAATGATCAAATCCCACTGTGATGTGATGTGATGTGATGTGCCATCACAGGTGTCAAAAGTGCAGTATCCATTCAATAAAGGCAATACATCATTCATGATGTGCCATTCTGGATGACCACCGGAACAAGGTGTGATGTCACATGAAAAAGCATTATGACCACGCTTTCTGAATTCTGTGCAAACTCTTTGTGATTCTTCACATGCCACCAGAACATTCATTATCTGTACCTAACAACATCTTTCCAGTGGTTGCTAAAATAGCTGCCTGTGCTGCGTTCAAACAGGCTTTTGTTTGACAGATCATTTTTGCAGATCTGCACCATGCCTTTCTTCTTCATCTGGTTTTTGGCAACCGTTCTTGCCAGCTTTCTAAGTGCGTTCATGTAAAATACTCCTCTTTATCAAATCGTTTCTGTTTGTTAAATGCTGTGTAGTGCATCATTTCATTCATGTCATGAATCAGTTCTTTGAATTCATCGAACTGATCAGGATACAGCACAATTGCAATTCCATATGCTTTCCTGATCCACTGGATGTTCTTTAGCTGCAATTCTGAAGGATGACCATTGGCAGCTTTCAGTTCAATCCCTAAGAAATACCCATTGCAGCACACCAGCAAATCTGGCACACCTTCACGCTGCACACCATTTGACCATGTTTTTAAAAACCAGCATCCGCTTTCTTTCAGGTATTCTTTCACCTGCTTTTCAAAATCTTTTTCACGCATCACATCACCCCATGAACATACACAAATGGAACACATGCCAGCATTCCAACCACGATACTGCACAGATCCAGCGTGTGTGCCTGATGCATTGCAACTGCAACATCATCTGCACCAATAGAACCTGCCACCAGCATGATGCCAATGAAAAATGCAATTGTGCTTATTGCTTTTAAAGCCTTCATTTCTGTTTTCCTTCCTGTTGCTTTTCGATCAGTTCCAACATTTCAATGATGTTCTTTCTTGAATCCTTCAGTTCTGCCATCAGATCTTCTTTAGTAGTGCGCAGATCTGTTTTCATGTCAGTCACAGTGGCCTTCTGTCCATTTCCACTGATGATGGAAATAAAGATGAAATTCAGCGCACTGTTCGCTATGGCATACCAGATTTCAAGCTGTGTCAATCTGCATCATCCTTTTCAAATAGCTTTTCTGTAGCTTCTAAATGGTGTTTCAAACATTCTTGTTGCATCCCATCCATATCTGTGCCTGCTGATAACAGAACCATATGGAAGATTCAAAATTTCACACCATTCTTTGATACAATGCTTTTCACCTTTGTATTCAACGATGGTGCATGATCTTGAATTCCTGTTTTGAACAGCCTTTGTCACCCACCTGCAGTTTTCTGGCGAATAGCCTGCATCATTGTTGATCCTGTCAATTGTCAAGCAGTCATTATAACCATGTGATAATGCCCAACTTTGAAAAGATTCAAATGAATTCCAATCACTGCAAACTGTTATTCCCCTGCCACCATAATCAACAAATCTTTGTGTTTTTGGATTGTTGCACCTGTTTCGCATTGCCACCCAGATTCTATACAATCGAACACTTTTTACATTGTTCTTTCGCATCATTAACCATCCTTTTCAAACAAGGCTTCTGTGTAGTCCTTTCGCATTTCCAGTGTGGCAAGAATCTTTTCTTCAATGCTGCCTTTACAGATCAGCTGATAGTAAAAGCATGGCTTTTCCTGTCCAATCCTGTGTATGCGCTTCTTTGCCTGTTCGTACAGTTCGCTGGATAGTGGAAGTGTAAAGAATACCATTCTGCAGGCCTTCTGCAGGTTTAGTCCCATAGCACCGGCCTGATACTGCAGAAATGTCACAGAATCGCTTTTTGTGTCGTATGCAGTCAAATCCTTCACCTTGCCATTAACCACGCTGTATGGCCTTCTTACGCTGTCACAGATGGTTTTCAGTGCTTCCAGTTCTGCTGTGAAGTTATAGAAAACAATCAGCCTGTCTGCAGTGCTGTCCATAAGATCTGTAAACGCTTTCATTTTCGCTTTGCTATAAATTCCACACAGCATCCGTTCATATAGCATCTTTGTCAGTGTTGTGTCACCAACCAGTTCATGCAAATCACTGTATGATTTCCCTTCCCAATCATGATCAATCAACACATCAAAAACACCTGTGTGAACCGTCACAACTCTATCTTTTTTGAACTGCCTGTACTCTTTGGAAGAATCCACCTTGATCTTCTGGAAGTTCTGCGCTGGCAGATCAAACACATCATCTGTCTTCAGGAACTGACAACCATACATGTGCATCTTGCGTTTTAGCCTTTGCACGTTCTTGTATCCAGTCACAATCGGAATGGATCTGCCAACAGTGTCAAGGTATTCAACATTCACAAACTGATTCCAGTACATCTTCTTTGTGATAGGCCAACCAAGCAGATGCATCTGTGACCACAGCTTTTCATACTTGCCACCTGTTGGTGTTCCAGAAAGCAAAATCACATTCTTTGGCTGCATCTTCAAGATGAACTTTGACCGCTTTGCAGTTTCATTCTGGATCAGTGATGATTCATCAAGCAGCAATGTGAAATCCTTCAGCTTCAGCAGTTCAGGCCTGCGCCAAAGCAGATCATAATTGATGATGCCAACAATTTCTGTCCATGGATCTTCATGCACATCATGCAAAAATGCTTTTATCATTCCTTCATGTGTCAAATCAAAGATAAGAAGCTTTTCATTGTAGTTATCATTGAAATGCTGATACCAGTCATCAATCTTTGACTTCTGACACACAACCAGATTCACCATTGCACCAAGCTGCATCAGCTTTTCAGATCCTGCAAATGTCTTGCCTAATCCCATATCCCAATAAAATGCAACATGATCAAGATCCTTGACTGCTTCCAGTCCTTCCTTCTGATGTTCATACAGCTTCATCTGTCTTCTGATCACCTTCTTTCTGTATTCTGTTGATGATTTCATACAGCAGTTCATGTTGATCTGCTTTAATCACTTTGCCTTCAATACTGTCAACCTGTGTGCCATCCTTCAGCACATGCTTAATGGTGATCATGATGCTTCACCACCAATCCTGCGCCAGTTTGGTTTGTGGTACTGTGTTCTTTCATTAAACAGATGCAGTTGTGTATTCTGTTTGAAAAAATCCATCCAATCAAATTCAAGATGTAAATCAGAATGATTTTCAATTGAATCAACAACAAACCACTTGAAACCATTTCTGCGCATCAAGTCATGCAATTCTTTCTGTGAATGCCTGTCATTCAAATGCATCTTGATTCTTTCAGATGCATTTCCTGATGCACCCACATAAACACCTGCAATGTTTCCAGAATCATCATGTGGAAAAATCACATAAACTGATTTCGGAAACTTTGGAAAAATTCTGCAATCATTCATGACATCACCTGCACACTGAACAGTTCTTCAAGTGGCATATCCACTTCTAATGCTTTCTTGATCGCAATTGCTTCTTTCAGAAGCAGTGGTGAATTGCCACGCATCTTTTCTGAAAGTGTCTGATACCGTATACCAGTCTTTTCAGACAGATCAAGCATGGTCATGTGCTTACGCACAAGTTCGATCCTTACATTCTCAAACATCGCTTCATTCCTTCCTTTCTGTAGATTGTTAGCGTATTTTCGTCTTTCGTTTGGTTAATACTGGATTTTCGCTAACTTGAATTATATTATAAGCGTATTATCGCCAATGTCAATAACTGTAAACGCATTTGCGCTAATTATTCCATTATTTGTCTAACGCATATTCGTTAATGATTATTGTTTATTCGTTAATAATGTGTTAATATTTTTTTCGAAAGGATGGTGATTGATATGACAACTGAAGAAAAATTGAAGGATTTTATACTGTCAAAATACAGATCTTTGCGTGAATTTACACAAGAAATAGACATGCCTTATTCAACAATGACCACCATTCTAAAACGTGGTATTGATAATTCAAATGTTCAAAACATCATCAAGATCTGTCAGGCATTAGAAATAAAAGCTGATGATCTTGCTGAAGGAAACATTGTGCCAATTGAAAGACACAATACAGATTCAGTCAGAATTGAAGATATTCTGTTTGAATTGACACAGAAACTGCTGAATACAGATGGATTGACCATTGATGATCAACCAGCAACAAAAGAAGATGTGTATCTGATCATCAGCACATTGGACACAGCAATGGAAATTAGAAAAAGACAGCAAGAAAGGCTTGCTGCCTATTACAACAATCTATTAAAAGAAGGATGAATAACTAATGGTAAAAACTAAAACAACTGACTATGTAAAGAAACAAATACGTGTGGCACTGTATGTGCGTGTATCAACACAGGAACAAGCCAAAGAAGGATATTCAATCAAAGAACAGATTGACCGCTTGAAAAAGTATGCTGAAGCACATGAATGGCTGGTTGTCAAGATCTACACTGATGCAGGCCATTCAGGTGCTAATATGAACCGGCCTGCACTGCAGGATATGATTGAAGACATCATTGCAGGAAAGATTGACAAGGTAGCAGTATATAAGCTGGATCGTTTGTCAAGATCCCAGAAAGACACATTGGAACTGATTGAAGACATCTTTCTGAAGAATAACTGTGACTTTGAAAGCATGTCAGAAAAATTCGACACATCCACTTCTTTTGGTCGTGCTATGGTGGGAATACTGGCAGTTTTCGCACAGCTTGAAAGGGAACAGATAAAAGAGCGCATGTCCATGGGAATTGAAGCAAGGATCAAAGAAGGGAAATGGCGTGGTGGTGCAACTGTACCTTTTGGTTATGATTATGAAGCAGCACTTGAAAAACTAGTTGTGAATGAATATGAAGCAATGATTGTCAAAGAAGTGTTCAAGGCCTTCACTGAAGGTGATACATTCTACAAGATCCGCAATGATCTGTCTGAAAAAGGCCACACATACAGGAATGGCAAAATAGATCTGCGTAATTTGCGCTATATGGTGAGAAACAAAACATATTGTGGATATCAAAAGCACAATGATGAATGGATCAAAGGCCTGCATGATGCCATCATTGAAGAAGATACATTTGAAAAAGCACAGGAAATCATTGAAGAAAAGAAACGCAGGTTTGAAGAAACTGGACAGAAGATAGGAATTGAAGCAGTATCAACGCATCTATCTGGATTCATATACTGTGCAAGGTGTGGCGCACGTTATAGCAAATACAAAACTGGCACTGCCAAATATGGTTTTCATCTGAATTATGGATGCTATAGCAGGCACAAAAAGACAAAAATCATGATCAAAGATCCAAACTGCAAGAACAAAAATTATCGCATGGAAGAACTTGATGGTTATATCTTTGGTGAAATCAAGAAACTTGCCATTGATCCTGAATACATCAAAATGCTGAAGAAAGATGCTGCCAAAGATGATGAAGTGAAAAATATCCATGCCATTGAAAGCCAGATCAAGTCCATTGGTGCGCAGCTGTCAAGGTTCATGGATCTGTACGGATTAGGAACATATTCACTGGAAGAACTTGATCAGAAAACAAAACCACTTTCTGAACAGCGCAACAAGCTGAAAAGGGAACTGGAAAAACTGAAGGCAAACAGTAAAAGGATCACTGAAGATCAGGTGATGCATCTTGTATCCACATTTGATGAAGTGGTGGAATCAGGTGATCTTCATGACAAGCGTGCGATCATTGAACAACTGATAAACCGCATTGATATTGATGGTGATGAAATCACAATTCACTGGAACTTCATATAAAAAGGCACGTCACACCAAGCTTTGTGACATGCCTTTATAAATTTGATTTTGAATACCATATAGGTACATTCGCTTTAGTCAGTTGTTCTATATGGTATTCTTTTTTATTCTTCAGTATTCACTGACTGGTAAACCACAAATGTGACTGTAGCACCAGCTTCTTCAATAGGTGTTTCCAGTGTCACAGTGTCATTTGACAGTGTGAATTCATTGCTGTTCAGGTGCATTCCATTAATGAACACTTCAAGGATGTCATACGCAAAAGAAAAATGTGGCACATAAGTTTTCACATTGAAACTTGCTTCATTGGCCTGCTGTGTGACATACACACCTTCATATTTCCTAATGGAAAGACCAGATCTGAATTCTGACTGGATTTCAGAAAACCAAGATTCAAATGCTGCCTGCCACTGCTGAAACATTGTGGTGGTGTCCATCTGCTGGATCAGTCCTTGAACATAACCACACAGATTGCTGTTACCACGTGTGTCAGTAATCATGGCTGCAGTAATATCTGTTACCTGTTTTGGAACACTGATCTGCGCCAAACACAGTTCAAACCGGTCATCAGTACGAACAAGCGCAGGTGAAACAGGATTCTGCGCAACAGTACCGGTTTTGATCTCTATTCCCATTGATCTAGTGTCATGATCCACATAAAATATCACAGCATCAATCCTGTTCAGCAGCACATCACTGTTATCAACAGTCAATGTGTAATCTGCTGTATTGACCATCTTGTGTCCATTGATCCAGCCTGAACCTGCACCAACAATCACATCCATGCCAGTGGAAGCACGCACCTGCAGCTGTGTAGATGGATTAGGAAAAACACCATTACCAACAAGCAGATCCAGATATGATGTCATATCTTCAGCATTGTACAGCCTGTCATAAACACCACCAGATAAAACTGCATTGAAAAAATAACTATTGATCGCCATTGTTCAACCACCTTTCACACACCAAATGTTGGCACAATCTTATATTCACCAGTTTCAGAAACAGATTCAATCACTTCCACTAATCTGCTGTTCATGTAAATTCCCCATCTGGAATTCTCAATCACACACAGATCACCCACGTTTATATCTTCCTTGTATTTTACATTGTCAAAATAAACAGTTCCAGTGAATGCTGCAGTATACTGTGTCAAGCATTCTTTTCCTTCTTCTTCAAGAAGATCATCATATTCAGCATCACTAATCTGTCCATTATCACTTTGAATGTTCCGCTGATCCTTGTACATTTCAAACCGGTTCAGGCCTGTCTTGCCATCAGTCACCCACAGTGTTTTTCTGTCAGTTCCCTGTCCTTCACCGGCAACCAGAACAGCAGTTGCTATCTTCTGATAGTTTTCTTCATAGTCACTTGAAAGCAAATTATCATACTTATCACTGAATATGACATATGGCAGTATATTCTGATCATATGTATGATCAACACCAGTGTACAGATTGAACACAAACTGGTTTGAAGCATTCAGAACTGTCTTGAAACCAACACCATATGTTTTGCAAATATCACCAATGACTTCAAGCAGGTTCTTTCCAGTGTACTGTGCATTCATGGTTGTGCTGATCGCATGTTGTCCGATCACAAAACCATCAATTTTTCTTGCTGATATTGATGGATTTACTACATTTTCAGTGATCAGCCTGTTTACACATGCGCTGATCGTTCCATTCACAGTTGTCTGAACAGCAATGATCCTTCTTTCAAGGATCGCAGAAAGGAATCTGCCTTTAATGATCAGCATTTCTTTTCCGTCTTCAGTGCGTTCAATCTTCAGATCTTCAATGATGCCTGTGTTTTCGTCATCATCACGCACCACATAAAAACCTTTCTGGAACACTGAAATATCACTGTCAGCAGGCACACACAATTCAAAATCACCTGCGCTGTAATATCGTGTTGTCCAGATGAATGATATGTAATAATCAATCGTTTTCAGCCTTTTGAAATTGGTATCCATTATTACTGGAATCATCATGATCATACACCTTCATAAAGATTATAGTGGTTAAATGTTACTGACAGATCTGCAGCATCATATCCATCACCAACTTCATACACAAATGTGCCACCATTGGCAGGCAGCTGCAGCCATGTACTGTTCTTGATCACATAATTGAATAGGTTATATGTCACACCACCACGCAGCAGTGTGACAGATTTCTGTCCTTGCCTTGTGTCAATCGTAATCAGATCTGCCTGCTGCATGGTGTAGTTCAGGCCAATGAATTCTTTTGTAATGTAATTAAAGATCTTTGGATTGCTGACTGCAGTTCTGGCATACAATTCAATGATCATGCCACAATCCACATCACCATCATTTTCAATCACGATTCCAACATCATTGCTGATATAACCAAACATCAGCTGTGGATCTTCAGTGCTGCTGAATGGAAAGTGGAAAGCACTGATGATGTTCAGCAGTTCATTGACAATGATCTGTGCTTCTTTGAAGTATGGTGCTGGACACAGGATGCTGCACGTTACAATCTGCTTTATTGCAAAATATGATATGTCAATTGAATTGATATAGCCTTCAATGAACACCTTTCTGTACTGGCCATTGTAATACATTTTTATGTACTGCTTTGACTTCAGCACTCTGTACACAGCAATCCTGTTCTTTGCAGCCTGATATTCAATAGCAAAAGCAATGTTGATAGTGCGCATATTCAGCTTTGAGGAATTGAACTTTCCACCATCAATCAGTGCAAGCTGACTTGTGTTGATTGTTGCTGTAGGTGGATTCAAACCAGTGATTTCTGTTATGGTGAAAGGTGAATTCTGGTTAAATGTAAGCTGATCACCTGCAGCATTTTCAAGTATCAATTCATACATTGCCCAACCTCACTTTCGCACTAAACAGAAGATCATTGGTTTCCCTGTACAGCGTCAGCCTGTCAACTGCTTTTGGTGAATTGATTGTCTGATTGAATGTCACATTCTGTGTATTGACAACTTCACCAGCAGGTGAAACACCAGCCACATTACCACGCACAACATTACTGATGGCATTGATCTGCCTTACCAGTTCCCTTGCAACTTTGGTGATCCACTGCGTGTTATTTTCAAGTGGTACAACTGCTTCTGCGCCATTTTCGCCAACACCAATAATGCTTTTACCTTTGATAACACCACCACGTGCATACCAGTCAATATCAACAGATGGTTTTGTTCCCATTCCACCAATACCCCATGGTATTTCACCACCTGAAATATTGAAGTGTGGAAGCTTGATGCCACTGAAGATCTTACCAAGCTTAATAGGGAAAATGCCTTTGATCTTGTCAACTGCTTTTGTGACAAGTTCTTTTGCTTTTTCAATTGGTGATGTGATCTTTTCTTTGATGTCATTGAAAAGGCCTTCAACCTTTTCTTTTAAGCCTGAAAAACTTAAAAATTCTTTTATGTTTTCAACTGCTTCAGATACTTTTTCTTTAGCACTGTCAATTTTTTCTTGAATTCCGCTTTTGATTCCTTCAAAGAATTCAACAACCTTGTTTTTCAGATCTTCAGTTTTGGATTTAATGTTTTCCCATTTTTCAATAATGCTATCTCTAATTTCACCGGCCTTATCACTGAATTCCTGAATCTTTTCTTTGATGATCTCAATCCATTCAGAAATCTTGTCTTTAGCAATTAAAGCAGCTTCCTTGATCTTTTCCCACAGGCCAATCCAGAAGTTTCTGAATGCTTCTGACTTATTCCACAGGATCACAAAGGCTGCAACCAATCCCACAATTGCAGCAATAACCAAGCCAATTGGATTAGCTGCCATAACAGCATTCATGGCAGCCTGTCCAGCTGTCACTGCTTTCTGCACAATTTCAATTGCCATCCAGCCTTCTTTCATGACTTTCAGCGCAGTTGTATATCCAATATAAACAGCTGTTGCAGATGCAATGCCTGCAATTGTAGCAATGACTGCATCACCATTATCAACAAAAAATCCAATACCAGCATCAACAGCATCAAATAATCCTTCTGCAACCTTTGAAATGCCTTCTATAGCACCTTCAATCTGTGGTGCATATTTGTCCATCAGATCACCAGCCATGTCAGCCATGTCAGTTCTGATGCCTTGAATAGCTAATGCAAATTTGTCTGGTGCATCTAATGTGTTTTCAAAGGTATCATTAACATTGCCTTCAAAATCCTTCATGGATGTGCCAAGATCAGCAAAAGAAAGCTTTCCACTTCTTACAGCTTTTGCAATGGCAGGCCCAGCTTTAGCACCAAACAGATCCATAGCCTTCTGGATAGCTTTTGTTTCAGATTCTGCGCCTTTGATAGATTTTTCAATGTCCTGCATTGCTTTATCCATCGGCTTGCCTTCTTTGGCAGCATTGGCAAGTGCTTTTTTCAGGCCACCCATAGTGGAAGATGCATCAACACCATTCTTGTCAAGATTAGCAAGGAACATTGCTGCATCTGATGCATTGAATCCCATTTCTTGCAGTGCAGGTGCATTTGTCTTCAGCGAATCTGCAAGCGAATCAACAGCAACACCTGTATCCTGTCCAGCCTTGTTCAGAACATCCAGCATGTCACCAGCATCTTTGGCTTCTAATCCCCATGCAGCCATTGCTGCCTGTACAGAATCAATGGACGAATTGACATCAGTGCCATTCAGTTTTGCAAACTTCAGGAACTTCACAGAAAGATCTTCAAGATCATCACCAGTCACACCAAACCTTGTGTTTACTTCACCAACTGCTGTACCCATTTCATCAAAACTGCCAACAACCTGCTTTGATACATTTTTATATACTCTTTGCAGATCATCTGCAGCTTCACCAGTTGCACCGGTTTTTGCAATGATAATGTCAGCACCTTCATCAAATTCTTTCCATGCATCTGCAGCTGCACTTCCAAGGTTCTTCAGACCATCAATAACAAGATTGATACCCTGTGTGACCAGATTGGCAAGCGCACCTTTAAGAATGGTGAAACCACCTTCAGCTTTATCTGCACTTTTACCTGTATCTTCAAGTGATTTATCAAAATCATTAGCTGCTGATTCAGCATCAGTCAGTTTTTTCTTGTTATCAACAAGTTCACCAGATAAACTTTCAATCTGGCTGGCAAGTGCTTTTGCTTCTTTGGAGTTTTCACCATATTCCAGCACAGCATCTGCGTGTGCCTTTTTCAGCTGTGCAAGCTGTTTTTCCTGTTCTTCAATGGTCTTTGTCAGCTTGCCTGTTGCACTTTCAGATTCAGCTTCCTTTGCTTTCATATCAGCAAGCTGATCAGTATATTTGGATATGCTGGTTTCAGTTTTTGTGATAACTGCTTTCTGTTCTTCAATCTTGATCTTCAGATCAGCTGCAGCAGATGAGTTTTCACCCATTTTTTTGACTGTATCAGCATACTGTGCTTCAAGCACTTCCAACTGCCTTTTCTGCGCAGGTAAAACACCATTCAACTGCTTCAGCTTTGCTTCAAGGCCACTGGTGCTTTTTGACCACATATCCATGCCAGCAGTTGCTGTTTTGAATTCGGCATTTGTCTGATTGATTGACCGCTTTGCTTCCTGCATGGCTGCTTTCAGCTGCGTAATGTCAACCTTCCATTTCATTGTGCTTTCATTGTTGTTTGGCATGTTACATCACCCTTAATACCAATCATCAGTTTTGGCTTTTCGCCTTATATGTAAATTACCTTTTGAATCAGTCCACACCTTGTCAGTGTGCTGAATTCCTTTTTCACGCAGATTCTTCCTGTTGATCCGCTTCACCAGCAGGATCACTTCACCAACCTTTTCCCTTCTGACAACAAATGGTGTCAGTGCAGGATACCTTTGGCACAGATTATCTTCAAGATCAAAAAATGTTTCATATAAAGAAATGGCAGCAGCATCATCACTGCTGCCATCCATTAGTTTTTTTCAGTACCAAAGGATGTCTGAATATATGTGAATAATCCCATGAATACCGGCACAAGTTCCTTCAGCTTAATCCTGCGCAGTTCATCATCCGTCAGATCAGGGAAAATATCTTTCAACAGATCATTCAGCTTTGTCCTGTTCTTCTGGATCACTTTGAAGATCTGCATGTTATCACCAAAATCATCTATGTCATCAAACATTGCAAGCACATCTTCAACAGTGCCATACATGATGTCATAGTTGTCAATCTCATATGTTTTTTCAACTTCACGCTGATTTTTATAAATATTAAGCTTCATGATTGTATCTTCCTTTCATTATGGTTGTACGTAATTCAGGCAGGAAGGAACACCTGAAAACATGCCTGCAGTGCTGCTGTCCGTACAACCATCTGATCAGCTTATCAAGTACCTGTTCCAGATCCAGTACCTGTTCCAGATCCAGTACCTGTTCCAGATCCAGATGCTGCTGCAGCTTTGGCCTGCAGTGTGTCACAGGTGGTCACTTCATCAAAGAATGTGGACAGATCCGCTTTTCCATCACGTTCATCAACAACAAGTGCCTTCTGTGACATATTAGGATTAGGCAGCGACTTTGCAAACTGGTGCATTGTCTGAATACCTACATATGTCAGCTGCTGGTTGTTGGAATCAGTGCCTGCGTTCTCTGTCTGTGATGTTTCATCAGGAATACCAAATGTTCCTTTGTATCTCCATACATACCTGTATGTGCCATCAGTCAAGCGCAGCCTGTAACCAAGTGCAAAATATCTTGAAATGCGTTCACCATCAGTAAATGCACCTGTGGTTTCATCGTATCCCTTGCCAGTGATATCTGCCAGTGTAGGCAGATCCAGCGCAGGAACAGTCAGCGTGATGGTATCAGCACCTTCACCATTGATAACCAGTGCAGGTTTATTGTCATAGTATTTTGTGTCAGAAGATGTTTCAACAGATTTGCTGATCTCTGCAACAGGTGCAAGGATCTTGACATCACCGGTCACATAACCATTTGTGCCTTCAGCACCTGTAGTTTCATTATTGTCATACAGAACTGGTGCATACACCAGATGATCTGTACCACGGAATTCATCAACATACTGTGCCATGTTAATTCCTCACTTTCTGAATAAATAACAGTGTCATTCCTCTGCCAGTGTGTGTTGGTTCATCTGAAAGCACATCATGTCCAGATCCATCAGGTATGAATCCAACTGACTTCAAAAGCCTTTTTGCTTCCAGCAAAACACTATTGACACTGACAGGATCATTTGAATAATAATTCAAGTCAAAGTTCCAAATTGTATCTGATTCTGTGTTGTCATAAAATGCATCATCATCAGTGGAATTGTTCCAGAATGTAAAAAAAGCAGCAGGATATTCATCATCAGCAGATAGTGATCCTTGCAGGTAAACAGGCAAATGAAATTCATCTGTCAGTGTATTGATTAATAATTGCTTCACATCAGTCAATGACATATCATTCACCACCTAACTTGATATACTTCTGCATGATTTCCTGCTGAATTTTTGCAATTTCTTTCTTTGTTTTCGCACCTTTGATTGCATTGTAAACTTTAGTGTCTTTCGCCATTCGTGGTGTACCGTACATAATGAAGATTGAATGCCATCCACTGCTTTCATTCAAAGCAAAACCAACACCAACTTCAGCAACATGACCATTCCAATAAACATGATTGTCATTGATAATGGCACTGTACATTCTGCCTGTGGCATATCCTTTCAGGCCTTTGGCTGCATAAGGTGCTGCTGCACTTGATACCTGACTTTGAATGTACTTTGCAGTTTCAGTCAATGCTTCATCAACTGCCTTTTCAAGATCACCATCAGATCTGTCAACAGCTGCAGCAAGATCTTCAAAACCATTAAACAAGATTGACATCTTTGCCATTACGGTTTACCACCAAACTTCTGCACCTTGAACTGCAGGTACTGATGCCTGAAATCAATATCTTCAGGATCACTGATGATGTCATAAATCTG
>AUXO018104735.1_pt1 | contig 20763 bp, 21 predicted proteins | sample 768731 | NCBI WGS metagenome assembly AUXO01 (sample SAMN02715735, study PRJNA202380) | gut metagenome | biome: sheep rumen | host: Ovis aries | place: New Zealand: Palmerston North
TGTTTCAATTACATTTTAACACAGGATCTTCCTTTTTTATATATAAATCCCAAAACTATTTTACACCATCTGGTGACCTTATAATTTGACAAAATGGGGAATTTCTGCTAGAATAGAGGACGTTCTTTTTGAAAAAGAACGGAAAGAAGTGAATGTTATGAAACCGAAAACTCTAATTGGAGTTATGGCTTCTGTATTAACTTTAGGATTAATATTTGGTGTTTTTTATTATAATAAAATTCTTAATAGGGATACGATAGTTTTTGTGCCTACATTATTGGAAACACCTGAATTAAACGAAAAGGAAGAGGAGGTAGTTCCTGAAAGATTAGAGGTTTATGATGGACTTACTATTGAGGAACTTACTGATAAATTAAATAGAATACTTTCTTCTGATTTGACTAATATGGGATATGCTTATGCTAATTATTCAATTGAATTAGGAGTAGATCCTTATCTAGCGGTAGCTATTTCTATGCACGAAACAGGATGTAAATGGAACTGTTCATATTTGGCTAAGGTATGTAATAATATTGGAGGGCAAAAGGGTTCTGGATGTGGAGAATATGCTGCTTTTGATACTCTTGAAGATGGTATCTATGCTTTTATAGCTAATATAAAGAAAAATTATGTTGATTATGGTATGATAACCGCTGATGAAATGAATCCTAAGTATGCTGAAGATGAAATGTGGTCATCAAAAGTTAATAATTATATTGAACAAATTAAAAATAGCTAATTATCAAAAATAGGGCAAAATACTTGCCTTTTTTCTTTTTTTATATTATAATTTTTTTAGAATAGTGATGGTGATAGGAAAATGAAGGAAATTAATCGAAAGGGATTTACATTAGTTGAATTACTTGCTGTAATAGTGGTAATTTCTTTAGTACTTGGTCTTAGTACTTATGGTATTATTAGTTCTTCAAAAAAATCTAAGGATATGGCCATGGAGATTAATGATAAAAGTATTTTTGAGGCTGCTAGAATACGTTCTTCTGAAGAGAATACTTGGCAAGCATTTGATAATGATGAATTTCAATATTATTGTACTTCTATTCAGCAATTGAAAAATGCTGGTTTGTTAAAAAAGAATATTGTAGCTAGCGATGGAAAGGGACCTATTATTATAGTTAAGAGGAATGCTAGTACATATAATATAAGTGAAACTAGATTTTTGGATTTAGATAATGAAAATGATAAATATTTAAATAAACAATTATGTAAGATTGAATATTTTACAATTCATTATGATTATAATGTTGATGGGGAAAATGGATTGGTTCCTGATGATCAGATAGAGGAAGTTTGTAATACTAGTGATTGTAAAATATCTCTTTCTTTGATGAAACCCAAACGAAATGGTTATAATTTTGTCGGTTGGAGTCTTCCTGATAGAAGCGTAGTTTATAAAGCAGGTGATAGATTTTATTCTGGAAATGCTGGAGAGACAATTACTCTTTATGCTAAGTGGAAAGTAAAATCTTTTAAGATTGTTTATGACGCTAATTCTTCTTCTTATAGTGGAAGTATGGATAATACTATTTGTGAGTATAATAGAAATTGTATAGTATCTGATAATAGTTTCGTAAGAGAAGGTTATAATTTTGTTGGTTGGAATACAAAAGCTAGTGGTAATGGTACTAATTATAATGCTGGAGCTGATGTATCTGATTTACTTTCTTCGGGAACTTTAAAACTTTATGCTAAATGGAAGTCTGCTAAAAAGGTAACTATTTTGTTTAATGTTAATGGTGGAACAATTTCCCAAAATACTAGTAATGGTAAAAATAATTATTCTTGGATAGTGGATGATAATGGCATTATATCTAGAAGTGTCAATAATGGTAAATATACTAATCATTTCTTTACCGTTAATTATGGGGAAAAAAAGTATTTACCGGAATATAATAATTCTGAATATATAAATATTAGCGTACCTAGAGGCATGACTGTACAAAGTGGTAGTGAGTGGAAATGTGCTGATTGTGCTATTGAAAACAGTATTTATAGCCAAAGTAAAGTTTATTCCTTTGAAGATTTTTGTGGTAATAATTCTAGTGATTGTATTGTTCATCTTGCTGTTAATTTTGAGAATAATAATTTATTATCTCCAATATTTTTACCAAGTGATGGCATTGAAAGTGGTAAATGGCATAATAAAGATTATACCCTTAGAATAACAAGTAATAATACATCTAATGTTAGTTTTGAATATAAAGTTGATAATGATTCGTCTACGTTAAAATATGATGATAATAATCCAATTATTCCTAGTGAGGGAAGATCTACTTATTATTCTTGGACTAAATCAGATGCTGGAATTAGTGGTACTAGTTTGTATGTTTCAATGCTTGATACAACTGCTCCTGATAAACCTACAATTGATAATCCTACAAATGAAAATTGGACTAATCAAAATTTTTCTCTTACTTATCATAGTTACGATGCGGGTTCTGGAATTAAATATTATCAATACACGTATACTGAAAATCCTAGTGATTCTGATTGGATAACTTATACTAATTCTGCTTTTGATGATTTTACGTCTACTCCTTTTAAAAAAGAGAGAAATCAATTGGTATACATACGTGTTTGTGATAATGCAGATAATTGTTCTGAGGCTAGTTCAACGTATATTAGGCTTGATAAGACCGCACCGAGCGTGCCGGTAATTAATAATCCAAATAGTGGAAAATGGATGAATGTCGGTTACAATATTACTATATCTAGTACGGATAATTTATCTGGTATAGCTAGGTATGAGTATCTTCATGGTGATTCTACACCTTGGAATGAGGAAAATATTACGGTTCATCCTGATTCTGCCGCTAATTCTATAACTAGGAAATGGTCTGCTGAAAGGAATTCTTCGTTATTTGAAAGAGCGTGTGATTATGCCGGCAATTGCTCCGAGCCATCTAAATCTTTTGTTAAAATTGATAAAACTCCTCCGAGCAAGCCAGTAATTGATAATCCAAATAGTGGAAAATGGATGAATGAAGGTTATTATATTACTTTATCTAGTGCGGATAACTTATCTGGAATTGCTAGATATGAGTATGTTTATGGTGATTCTACACCTTGGAATGAGGAAAATATTCATGTTCACCCTGATTCTGCTGCTAATTCTATAACTAGGAAATGGTCTTCTGAAAGGAATACTTCATTATATGAGAGAGCTTGTGATTATGCAGGTAATTGTTCTGAAATATCTAAAACTTTTGTTAAAATTGATAAAACAGATCCTAGTCTTAGCGCTGTATTAATGAATGGTAATAATATTGTAGATTCTAAGTATTATCGCTTTAGTTATGATTCTACATTACAATGGTTTTATGGATTTACTCCAAAAATTAGGTGGACGATATCTGATTCTTTAAGCGGAATTGATTCTACTTCAGCATACTATTATTATAATAATTCTGGTGGTCAAACATTGGATGAAAGTCATCAAAATTATACTACAAATAAGTTTGCGTCTAATTTGACAAATAGTGGTTCTGAAAATGCATATTATTTTGTTCTTGGAGGTATTAATGGTGGATATCGTAAATTTAAACTTAAAGTTTGTGATGTAGCTGGTAATTGTTCAAATTCTCCTATATATTTTAAATATTATGCTAATGGTGTGAGTATAAAATATGTAAATGTTAATACTAGTAGTTATTTAAATTGTCGTACAACGCCAAAATCATTTGGAAATCCAATAAGCAAAAAATTTTATTGTGGTAATAAAGTAAATGTTCTATTATCATATGCAAGTGGATGGTATTATAATATCAATAATAATTGTTATTTTAGTGGTAATTATTTAGCTAGTAGTTCACCTAATTGCTCTTCTGGAGGGGGCTCTGGTGGAGGGGGCTCTGGTGGAGGGGGCTCTGGTGGAGGCACTTCCGATGATTCTGGCAATGACAATAGTAATTGTGCTTCTTGTGTAAGAACTAATGATTGTTATGACGGTGGCGGCTTTCCTGCTGGTACAAGCAATATTAGTTGTGTAAATAATATTTGTGTTGTTACTGATAGAAGTACTGGACATGTGATTGGATGTGTTTAAGATGAATTATAATAGAAATAAAATGAGAAATTTTTTAATTATTATATCAATTATTATTGCTTGTAGTAGTTTAATTATTATATATTTAGTTGTTAATAATAATAATAAAATATATAATAGATGGAATTATATATCTAGCGAATTATCAAAAGATGGAAAAGTTACTTCTAAAACTGGTATTTATGAAAACGATAATTATCCTTATATCGAAATAGGAAAGGAAAAAATAAATATCTGCTATTATGAAGATGAATATGTTTGTCAAAAAGTCAATTATAAGTTAAGTGGAAAGAAACTTTTTGTTGAGCAAAATGATACTTTTTTATCTGGTAATTTTATAATTAAGCTTCGAAATGATGAATTAATTATTACAACTGAAAATGATGGGAGCAATATTTTGATTACAACTAAATATAAAAGGGGAAAATAAATAAAAATGCTATATTTAAAGTATAGCATTTTTAAGTTTAGTATTGAAATAAATATCAACATATGATAGAATAGTGTTAGAAAAAAGGAGAAGAAATGGAAGAAATTATTAATCAAACTGAAGAAAAAATGATGATGACTATTGATTCATTAGAAAGTAAATTTACTAATGTAAGAGCTGGAAGAGCGAGTCCTAATATGCTAGATGGTGTTATGGTAGAGTATTATGGCAGCCCAACACCTTTAAAAAGCTTAGCTAATATATCAGTTCCTGAAGCTAGGCAATTATCTATTAAACCATTTGATAGATCATGTTTAGGAGCAATAGAGAAAGCAATATTTGAAGCTAATCTTGGTGTTACTCCGAATAATAATGGGGAAGTAGTATTTATTGTAGTGCCTCCTCTTACTGAAGATAGAAGAAAAGAACTTGTTAAACAAGTTAAAATGCTTGCTGAAGAAGCTAAGATTGCTCTTAGAAATATTAGGCAAGATGCTAATAAAGATATAGAGAGTCTTAAATTACCTGAAGATGAAGAAAAAAGAGGTCAGGAAGAAGTACAAGATCTTATTAATGAATATAATAAGATAATTGAAGATAAACTTAAAGATAAAGAAAAAGATTTAATGACTTTATAGGAAAGTTTGGGGGAATAGTTATGAAAAAATTATATATGCCTACTGAAGAAGATATCTATCAACTAATAAAATTACAGAATGAATATAGAGATGTCTATTATGTCGGTATAAATATTTATGAATATTTAACTGCTAAAGTTATAGAAAAAATAATAAATGAAGACTATGATATTGGAGAAATAGAAAAATTATTTGCAAATCATATTGGTATTATTTATGGACTTTGTCGTGTTTGCCCTGAGAAAATGGAAAATACAAGTAGTTTTAAAAATTTTCCTGGTGTGTGTCGTCACTTAATTAATCAGACAAGTGGAAGTAGAATATATAATTTGGATAATTTGGGGAAATTTTCTAAAGAGGTGCAATTTTCTGAGTCCGCTGGTATAATTGATGATGTAATTAAAATTCTTTATGAAGAATTAGAAAATCATCCAGAATATAGATTTAATTATAAAGATAGTTTTTTACTTAATTCGATATTTAGTGTTGATTTTGAACAATTTAGCAATTTATCAATAGATTGTTTAAAAAAGTTGTGCGTTATAGATCCTATATATAGTATTAAATTTAATTCAGAAATATTAATGCCGGCTATATATGCTTTAATTGAAAAACCAGAAGAAAGAATTATTAATTATCAAAGAAGTCAGATATTTAAAGAAGGAGTTAGAAAATATTTGCGTTTTTATGGATTTTATAATTTAGATAGTTCTCCAATTATTGTAAATGAAGAAGGCTTAAAAGATGAAAAAACTAAGAAACTAGTAAAACTTTTACAGAATTAATAAAACAATAATAAGGAAATAGTAATACTGAGATGTTAATTTATAGAGAGTTAATGTATGGTGAAAATTAACAATTAACTAAGTATGAATTCACCCTTTAGTTTTATCGGGTAACCTACGTTAAAGGTATAAGAGTATAACTTATGTTATAAAGAAAGGTGGTACCGCGGATATATTTCGTCCTTTTATGGTACTATCTTTTTCTTTTGGAGTGTGATATATGGATTATTTACTTAGATATGTATCAATGGAAACTTATAATAAAATAATAAAAGATAATAATGAATATATATTAGATTTACTTAAAGATAATTATGTTGATGTTAATCTTAATATTAAGTATTTAATTAATTATGGAGTGTCTAATATTGATAAAATATTACCTAATATTATTAATGATTTAATACTAAGTCATAAAGATTTTGAAAAGAAAATAGAAGAGTATGAAAAGCATTTAACGAAAGATGAAGTTATTATGTTAATAGAAAATATGTAGAAGGAGATAATTATGAATAAAGAAGAAATAATTAAATTAATTGAAGAAAAAACTTGTAATATTAGTTCATTAGAAGAACTAAATAATTTAAAAGTAGAATTCTTAGGTAAAAAAGGAATTATTACGGAATATCAAAGTATGATTAAAGAAGTGCCTAATGAGGAAAAGAAAGAATTTGGTATGAAAGTAAATGAAGTAAGAACTTTATTTAATACTAAATATGAAGAAATTAAGAATATATTAGAAACGGAATTAATTAATAAAAAATTAGAAGAAGAAGCTATTGATATAACACTACCTAGTACTAAAATTAATATTGGTAGTGCTAATATCTTAGAAAAATTAATTGAAGAAATAGAAGAAGTATTTATGTCAATGGGATATGATGTCGTCGATGGACCTGAGATAGAAGAAGATAAATATAATTTTGAGATGCTAAATATTCCAAAAGGACATCCTGCAAGAGATGCGCAAGATACTTTCTATATTGAAGGTGAAGAGATATTACTTAGAAGTCAAACTTCTCCTGTGCAAGTTAGAACGATGTTAGAAGGAAAAGGAGTTACTCCTATTAGAATGATATGTCCTGGTAAAACATATCGTAGAGATGATGATGATGCAACACATTCACATCAATTTATGCAAATAGAAGGATTACTAGTAGATAAAGATATTTCTTTATCAGATTTAAAAGGTACAATGGAAGTTGTATTTAAAAGATTATTTGGGAATGATGTAAAGGTTCGTTTTAGACCTAGTTATTATCAGTTTACGGAACCTAGTGTTGAAGTAGATATTACTTGTAGTAGTTGTAAAGGAAAAGGATGCAATATCTGTAAAAATACAGGATGGATTACTATTGCTGGAGCAGGTATGGTTCATCCTAATGTCCTTAGAATGAGTGGATATGATCCAGAAAAATGGAGTGGTTTTGCTTTTGGCTTTGGAGCAGAACGTCTTGCTATGCTTAAATATAATATTGATGATTTAAGAGTATTTTATAATACAGATTTGAGAGTACTTAGAGATTTTGATAGGGAGGATGAATAATAATGATAAGTTTAAATTGGGTTAGTGATTATATTGATATTAAAGATCAAAATCCTAAAGAACTAGCTACTAAAATTACAAGAGCTGGTATTAATGTTGAAAAAGTAATTACGCATCATATTGATAATTTAGTTATTGGTGAAGTAATTGAATGTAATCCTCATCCTGATTCTGATCACTTAAATGTATGTAAAGTTAATATTGGTAGTGAAGTACTACAAATAGTATGTGGAGCTTCTAATGTGAGAGAAGGTATTAAAGTAATTGTTGCAAGAGTTGGCGCTATCTTACCTGGAAACTTTGAAATTAAGAAAAGTAAAATAAGAGGCGTAGAATCTTATGGTATGATATGTGCCTTATTTGAACTAGGATTAGAGGAAAAGACTGAAGAAAACTATAATAGAGGAATTGAAGAATTACCTGGTGATGCTCCAATAGGAGATGATCCTCTAAATTACTTAGGATTAGATGACACGTTATATGAACTTGATATTCATAAACACAGGAATAATGACTGCTACTACCATATTGGATTTGCTTATGAAATAGCTTCGATTCTAAATAGAAAAGTAACTTTACCTAGTATTGAATTTAAGACAGTAAAGGATAAAATTGAAGATAACTTTAATTTAGAAGTTAATACTAATAAGTGTACTTATTATATGGCTAGAGAGGTTAAAAATGTTATAATTGGGGAAAGCCCTGAATTTATAAAGAAAAGACTTATTAATGCTGGTATGAGGCCTATTAATAATGTCGTCGATATATCTAACTATGTAATGCTTGAGTTTGGTCAACCTCTTCATTTCTTTGATAAAGATAAACTTGGTAATACTATTGTCGTAAGAGATGCTAAGGATAATGAAAAAATAATTACTTTAGATGGTAAAGAAAGAATATTATCTAGTGATGATATTGTTATTACTGATGGAGATAAACCTGTATGTATAGCAGGAGTAATGGGAGGAGAAAATACTGAGGTAGATGAAAATACAAAAAATATTTTGATTGAAGCTGCTATCTTTAATCCTGTTAGTATTAGATATACTTCGAGAAAACTTGGCTTACCATCGGAAGCATCAATTAGATATGGTAAAGGATTAAATTATGAGTATACTGAGTTAGCTAGTAAGAGAGCTTGTCATTTGCTAGAAAAATATGCTGATGCTGAAATATTAGAGGGTTATGTACTTATCGATAATGAAAATCATGAAGAAAAGAAATTATCTTTTTATCCAGAAGAAGTTGATAAACTACTTGGTATTACTATATCTGAAGAAGATATGAAATTAGAATTAGATAGACTTGATTTTCAATATGAAATTGATAATCATAAATTTAATGTTACTATACCTAGGAGAAGATTAGATATTGATCCTAATGTTAATGATATAGCGGAAGAAATTGGAAGACTCTATGGTTATGATAATTTAAATGGAACTCTTCCTAAAGTAGAAATAAGAAGAGGTATTTATAAAGGTGATGTTAAATATCGAAAGATTATCTCTAAGAGACTTAGAAGTTTATCTTTAAATGAAGTAAAAACATATACTTTAGTTAGTCCGGATATGGCTAAGATGTTTAATTATGAAAATAAAGAAAAAGTGGTATTACCTAATCCTATGAGTATGGATAAAAGCATTGTTAGAACTACTTTAATTCCATCACTTATGAATGTATATGAATATAATAAGTATCGTAATGTTAAAGATATATCAATATATGAAATAGCTAAAACATATGATAAAGAGTATAATGAGACGACAAAAGTAAGTGGATTATTAAGTGGAGAATATGTTACTAATCCGTGGAGAGATAATATTAAAATAGACTTTTATGTAGTTAAAGGAATTATTGAAAATATGCTTGATTATATGGGCTATAAAAATAGATATTCATTTGTTAAAGGAAATATTAATGATTTACATCCTGGAGTACAAGCTAATATTATTTTAGATGGAAAGAACATAGGTATACTTGGAAAAATTCATCCTAATATTACGAAAGATGATATTTATATCTTTGAATTTGATTTAGATAGTTTAATTGGTAAAAGTGGTAAACTAAAATATAAAGAAGCTTATAAGTATCCTAGTATAAGTAAAGATATGGCCTTTATAATTAATAAAAAGATAGAAGCAGGAGATATAATTAAAACTATTAAGAAAGTCTCTGATAACACTTTAAAAGAAGTAAATGTTTTTGATATTTATATGGGTAATAATATTGATAATGATAAGAAGAGTATTGCTTTTAATCTTTTGTATAATGGCGATAGCAGGACATTGACTGATGAAGAAGTAATGGTATTGTTTAATAAAGCTATTAAAGAAGTTGAAAATAAGTATAATGCTGTTTTAAGAAATAATTAATTATAAGTTCTCTTTTTTGAGAACTTTTTTAATATTTCTGGCTTTTTATTAAAAAAGATTGTATAATGATATTGGTGATATATATTGAATAACTTAAGAGTAGTATTTATGGGTACTCCAGAATTTGCTTATAATGTACTAGATAATTTAATTAAAAATACTAATGTAGTATTGGTTGTTTCACAACCTGATAGAGAAAAGGATAGAAAAGGTAATATTATTTATAGCCCTTGTAAAAAACTTGCAATAGAGAATAATATTGAGGTATTTCAGCCATTGAAGATTAAAGAAGATTATCAAAAAATAATAGATAAAGAACCTGATATTATAATAACATGTGCTTATGGGCAAATAATACCTCAAAGTCTTCTTGATTATCCTAAATATGGTTGTATTAATGTTCATGCTTCATTACTTCCAAAGTTAAGAGGAGGAGCTCCTATTCATCATGCTATTATGGATGGCTACAAAGAAACTGGTGTTACTATTATGTATATGGATAATAAAATGGATAGTGGTGATATTATTAGTCAAGTTAAACTTAATATTGATGATAATATATCTTTAGATACATTATATAGTAATCTTTCATTTATTGGAAGTAAACTACTTATTGATACGTTACCTAGTATTATTAATGGCACAAATAATAGGATTAAACAAGATATAAATGAAGTAACATTTGGTTATAATATTACTAAGGAAGAAGAACATATTAATTTTAATGAATCTATTGATATAGTGCATAATAAAATAAGAGGACTATCTAGTATACCTGGTGCATATACGATGTTAAATAATAAGAGAATGAAAGTATATGTATCTGAAAAAACTAGTATTTTATCTAGTGGTAAACCTGGTACGATTATTGATGTTAATGAAGAGGGGATATTTGTTTGTACTAATGATTACGTTATTAAACTTATCGATGTTAAACTAGAAGGAAAAAATAGGCATAAAGTTAAAGATTTAATTAATGGAATAAAGAAAGATGATTTAATAGGAGAAGTATTGAAATGAAAAAATTAAGTATTAAAGATTTTAATTTTTCTAAGTTAAAGGAAATGTGGAAAGATAAAAAAGGAAGAGCTAAAATAGAATTATCCCTGTACTTAATATTCTTTTTAATTGTGGTGATTTTTGCTAGAGTATCAAGCCATACTGCTGGTAATATAGAGAAAAATCATACTGATGAATCTTTTATATTTAGTTTAAAGGATAATTATATTTGTGATATAAATATTGCTTTAAATGGAGATATTTATGAATATAATTTGAAGGTTTTAGGAAATAATGCTAATATTGTTATGAAAAGTAGTAATGAGGAGAAATTCTATCATTTAATGAATAATAAATATTATGAATTAGATAATAATGGTAATTATATACTTACTACTACTGATGAGGTTTTTCCATATATTAATTTTAATTTTTTAAATATAAAGAATATTAGAAATTTTATTATAGATGGTAATAAAGAGGATAATGAATATAGAATTAAAATATCAGATATTATATTGAATAATACAAGTAATGATGATGTTATTATAATAGTAGATGAGGTTAATAAATATATTGAAATTGATTATTCTAATTTATTAAAAATTGATAATGAAGATATTAGTTCTGCTTTAGTTAAGATGACATTTAGTAATATTGATAATGTTTTGTCTTTAGAGGAATAGGACACATAAATTATGTCAATTAAGTATATATTTTATTAGGATATATATACTTTTTTTTGTTTTTATGTTAAAATTATTATGGAGAGTGATAAAGTGAGAGTTATAGTATCCGCAGGTGGAACTGGAGGACATATTTATCCAGCACTTGCTATAATTAATAAAATAAAAGAAGAAGAACCGGATAGTGAGTTTTTATATATTGGTACTACTAATAGAATGGAAAAAGACTTAGTTCCTAGTCTTGGATATAGATATGAAGGATTAGAGGTTACAGGTTTTAAGAGAAAACTTACTTTTGATAATATTAGGACAATTACTAATTTTATTGGAGCAATAAAGAAAGCTAAAGCTATTATTAAAGATTTTAATCCCGATGTTGTTATTGGTTGTGGTGGATATGTTACTGCGCCAGTTATATATGCTGCTAAAAAATTGGGTAAGAAGACTTTTATTCATGAGCAAAATAGTGTTGTTGGCCTTGCTAATAAGTTCTTATCTAGATATACAGATAAAATAGGTGTATCATTTGAAAGTACTATTAAAGATTTTCCAAATGGTAAAGCAGTTCTTACTGGTAATCCTTGTAGTGAAAAAGCTCTTAGTATTAATAAAAGTACTAAGAAGAGTTTAGGTTTTGATAATGATAAAAAGTTACTTCTTATTGTTATGGGATCTCTTGGTAGTAGAACAGTTAATGATATAATATTTGGCTTTATTGATAAATTTAGAAATAAAGATTATAATGTTGTTTTTGTTACTGGTAATTCTTATTATGATCGTGTTAAGGATAAAAGGGTACCGGAAAATGTTAAGGTACTTCCATTTATCTATGAGTTGCCTGGTATTATGAAGGTAACTGATTTAATGGTTACTAGGGCAGGGGCTTCGACGATGAGTGAAATAACTGCTCTTGAGGTACCTAGTATATTTATACCTAGTCCCTATGTTACGAATAATCATCAGTATTTAAATGCTATGGATTTAGTAAATAATAATGCTGGTTTGATATTAGAGGAAAAAGATTTAAATGAAAAGAATTTAATTGATTTAATTGATACTACTATTAATGATAAAGAAAAAATTAAGGAGATTAAGAGTAATTTAAAGAAGATTGGAATTAAAGATAGTAGTACGCGTATATATAATGTATTAAAGGATTTGATACTGGATGATAGAAAATTTTATTAAAGATTATGAGTACTATAAAAATGCTTCTCTTAAAAAATATAATACCTATAGGCTAGATATTAAGGCTAACTATCTGATATTTCCTAAGGATGCCCAGGAACTTATTAGTTTACTTAAGTATTTAAAAGAAAATAATATTAAATATTTAATCTTGGGTGGAGGATCTAATGTTATTCTTGCTAGACCTATATTTGATGTAGTTATTAAATTAGATAGATTAAATAATGTTACGATTAATGATAATATTGTAAAAGCTGAAGCGGGGGTTAGTTTAATTAGTTTAGCTAATACTTGTATGAAAGAAGGACTTTCTGGTCTTGCTTTTGCAGGTGGCATTCCAGGACTAGTTGGAGCATCTACTTCTATGAATGCTGGTGCATATAAAGAGGAGATATCAAATATAATAAAGGAGGTAAAAGTACTTACTCCTAATCTAGATATTAAGATAATGACTAAAGATGAATTAAATTATGGTTATAGGGATTCATTTTTAAAAAGAAATAAGGAATATCTATGCTTAGAAACTACTTTTATGATGAAGAGGGAAGATCCTATTAAAATAAAAAATATAATGGATGATCGTAAAAGAAGGAGAATTGAAAGTCAACCACTTGACAAACCATCTGCTGGGTCGGTATTTAGAAATCCTGATGGTATGTCTGCGGGTAAAATAATTGAAGATATTGGATTAAAAGGTTATAAGATTGGAGGAGCATCGATTAGCGAAAAGCATGCTAATTTTATTATTAATGATGATGATGCTACCTTTGAAGATATTATTGAATTAATAGATTTTATTAAGAAAAAAGTGAAAAAAGAATATGATATTGATTTAATACTAGAGCAAGAAATTATTTGGTGATATTATGACTAAAAAAAAAGTTAAGGTTAGAGTTAAAAAAAGAAAGCTAAAGATAGGTAGAATTTTACTTTGCCTTTTAGTTTTTGTTTTAATTGGTGTGTTTTTCTATTTTATTAGAAAATTACCAATTAAAAACATTTATATTATTGGTAATAATATTGTACCGGAAAGTGATATTTTAGATTTATCGGGTATCAAGAATTATCCTTCGTTTATAGATACTTCTAGTAGTAAAATTATAAAGAATATAAAGACAAATGAATATATTAAAGATGTTAAAGTAGAAAAAAAAATATGGGGAAAAATTTATATTTATATTGAAGAAGAAAAGATATTATGTAGTTATAATGATAAAATATTACTTGGTGATTCAACACTAGTAGATAATACTTATAATATATATAGTTATCCGACTTTAATATCAGATATTACGGAATTATTTGATAAATTTGTAAACAAATTTAGTAAAGTTGATAGTAAGATCTTATTTCAGATATCAGAAATAGAATATACTCCTAACGAAGTTGATAATGAAAGATTTAGTTTAATGATGGATGATGGTAATTTAGTCTATATTACTTTAAACAAAATTACTAAAATTAATAAATATAATAGTATCTATTCTAGCATGGAAGGTAAGAAAGGTATTGTATATTTAGATTCGGGTGATTATGTCGAAATTAAAGGAAATGAATAATAGCAGTTGTTTTTATTTTTTATTTATTATATAATTTATAGTGTAAAGTAGAAAAGAGAAAAGTACTTTTTAAAGTTCTTAAATAAAAAAACATGTGCGAAATATCTTTGACTATTTCTATTTATGGAGTGATTAAATGATGATGAGATTAAGAAAAAAAATAGTATTTATAAGTTTATTAGCAGCGGTAACTATATTATGCTCTATTAAATTATATGATACATATGCAATTGGAGAATTAGAAAATGGAAATGAATCATTTACTTTTACTCTAACGGGTGACACTACTGTAATAGTTCCAGCTTTGTCTAGCAAAACTGTATTATATCAAGTAAAGAATACTACAGATGGTATAATAAAGTATGGAGTTGGATATAATACTGATACTTCTCTTGATGTATTAGTTTATAAAAATTCACCTGATAGTGCTGAAGGAATACTTGCTATTGGTGATAATAAGTTTGTAAAGATAAGATTAGAGAATAATACAAATAGTCCTACTAATGTAACATTATCAACTATTTTGGGGTATGAAAACGGAGGAGATTTAATTATATCATCTGGTACTAGTTTAGTTACAAGAATATATCCTTTTCCTGAGGTTGCATCAGTGTATATTTTATCTTTATTTGACTCTGATACTACTGCAACAAATAATAGTATACAGTATAAATATGATACAAATCATAATTTAATGAAAGATAGATTTGGGTCTAATACTAATGATATAGATACAGGCAATATAAGATATTGGGGAGAAAATCCTAATAATTATGTATGGTTTGGTGAAACATATAAAACTGCTTGTGCAGAAGAAGTATGTGGAACTGCAAGAGCTGCTGGTGATAAAAAACTATATCGAATAATTGGCGTATTTGATAATAAATTAAAGTTAATACAAAATGATTCTATTGGAACGTATTCATGGGATACATCTGCGACTGCAGTTAACTCAGGAAGAGGAATAAATCAGTGGGGTCCGTCACCACAAGATGGTTCAGGCTATAAAGGAGCAGATTTAATGAAATTATTAAATCCGGGTTATGAAGATAATGAGGATTTAAATAATAGTGGTGCAACTATTACTGTAAATAATAGTTTATATTGGAATAGCGGTAATGGTAATTGTTATAAAGGAGCAAATAATGCTACTAAAGCATGTGATTTTTCTTCAACGGGATTATCTTCAAATGTTAGAAATTTAATAGATGAGTCGACTTGGTATTTGGGTGGTGGAAGTAATATTTCTATATTTTCGAATCAAGCATATATCATGGAAAGAGATCAAAATATTGTAACTAATCCTACCGATGGTATAGATAGAACCGTAACGTGGTCAGGGAAAGTAGGACTGATGTATCCATCTGATTATGGTTATGCAACGGATTTTAGAATGTGCTCAAGCAGCTTAGGAGCGTATAGTTCTGCATTAAATTCATATGCTTGCAGAGTAAATGATTGGCTCTATAATGAAAAAGGGCAGTATGTTATCACCCCATATGTAACTTATAATTTTATTGTGTGGCGTGTTGATCCAATGGGATATTTAGGCGGTGGAAATGGCGCATATGATGCAGTTACAGTGCAGCCTGTCTTTTATTTGAAATCTAATGTTATATTTAAATCTGGTAGTGGAACGGAGACAGATCCATATTTGATACAATAATAGTAGATAAAGTATAAATCTTGTAGATAATATGTGTTGTTTAAAAATGTATAGAAAAAATAATTGAAAACAGTTGAAATAATATTAAATATATGGTATTATTATATACGTTTGAAAGGAATAATCCGCTTACTATAGGTAATGATTATTTGATAAGAAAGGAAGTGAATAGACGATGGACATTATTGAAAAAATTACTTCTAAACAAATGAAGAAAGATTTACCAGATTTTAGAGTTGGTGATTCTGTAATAGTAGGATGCATTATTACGGAAACTAAAGGTGGTAAAGCTAAAGAGAGAGTCCAAGATTTTAAAGGTACTGTAATTGCAAGAAAGGGTAAAGGAGTATCTGAAACATTTACGGTAAGAGGTGTATATTCAGGTGTAGGAGTTGAAAAAACATTCCATGTACATTCTAATAAAATTGCTTACATTAAGATTGTTAAACCTGGTAAAGTTAGAAGAGCTAAATTATATTTCTTACGTAATAGAGAAAGTCAATTTAAGATTAAAGAAAGAAGATAATTTGTCTTCTTTTTATTTGACTTAATATCTATAATTTAATATAATTATTATGTAAGAGAGAGGGAATATGATGAAAAAATTTATTAAAGAGGCTATACCTTATATTATTATAATAGTAGTAGTAGTAGTAATTAGAACTTTTATTGCTACTCCGGTTATTGTATCAGGAGATTCAATGAAACCTAATTTACATGATGGAGAAATGTTAATTGTTAGAAAGATTGGATATAATAGTAGTTCTATTAAAAGATTTGATATTGTTGTAGTTAAAGAGGGAAAAGAAGAAATAATTAAAAGAATAATAGGATTACCTGGAGAACATATATCTTATAAAAATAATAAATTATATGTAAATGATGAATTAATAGAACAAGATTATAAATTTTATGATACGGAGGACTTTAATTTAGAAGAAATATGTACCTGCTCTAGTATTCCTAATGGTAAATATCTAGTCCTAGGAGATAATAGGCCTATATCTAAAGATAGTAGAACTATTGGTTTAATAGATGAAAAAGATATTTTTGGAGAGGCTATTTTTAGGTTGTGGCCTATATCTAAACTAGGAGTTATTTAATTATGCATATTGATTTTACTTTAGAATATATCTTATCACAAATATTTACTATAGTTAGTTATGTTATGTTATGTTATACATACCAACTTAAAAGTAGAAATAAAATCTTAATAGTTAATTTTATATCTTTAATAGCTACGGGAATATCATATTTACTACTTCATGCTTATTCGGGTTTAGCAATGGTAATAGTGGCTATAATTAGAAATATAATTTTTTATTATGACAAAAATAAAGAAGAAAAGAAACATAATACTAAAGATATAATAATATTAGGAATATTATTTACTATTTCAATAGTCTTTGCTTATTTTACATATAATGGTTTTCTTAGTTTAATGAGTGTTTTTGCTACGGTGATGTATACTTTTTCAGTATGGCAAAAGAATCCAACTATTTATAAATTTTTAGGTATTCCTATTGAAATAATATGGATAATTTATAATATATATATTAAATCAATATTTGGCATAATATTAGAAATATGTCTATTTATTTCCATTATTATTGGTATTCTTAAAAAGAATAAAAACTAGGCTTTAGAAAGGAAGATTATAGTATATGGAATTATTAGATGTTTATGATGATAAAGCTATAAAAACTGGTAAAGTGGTAGAAAGAGGTACTAATGATACTAATTTTAAAAGAGGAGAACATATAGCGGTAGCCATTATATATATTGAAAATGACAATAATGAATTCTTGATACAAAAAACTTCTAAGGAAAAAGGAGGATTATATTCTTCTGCTGGAGGTCATGTAAATCACAATGAAGAACCAATTGATACAATCAAAAGAGAAGTAAAAGAAGAATTTGGAATAGATATTAGTAATGATAATATTATTTCTTTAGGATATTTAGTCTATGATTTTCCAGTTAGATTTATCTTTTATTTGAAAAAGAATATAGATATTAATAAGGTAGTTTTACAGAAAGATGAAGTAGAAAGTGTATCATATATGAGTATTGATGAAATAAGGGATATTATTGATAAAGGTTTAATGCATAATGCTCACGCTAAAGTATTAGAAAAAGTATTAGAAAAAGTATTAGAATATAAAAGGGATTTTAATATTTAAAAATAGGGGGAGATAATATGTCTCTTAAAGAACAAATTCAAAGTTATATACCATATAATGAGCAAGAAGAAAAAGATAAGGAACAATTCTTAAATTTTATTAATTGTTTTGATGATGTATTAACAAGAGAAAATACTATAGGACATTTTACGGCTTCTGCTTTCATTGTAAATAAAAATAGAAATAAAATGGTTGTCATCTATCATAAGATAAATAATGCTTGGACTTATCCTGGTGGTCATGCGGATGGTGAAGAAGATTTGTTATCAGTGGCAGTTAAAGAAGTAAAGGAAGAGACTGGATTAGATATTAAAGTATTAGATAATAATATATTTGCTATTTGGAGTGGTCCAGTAAAAGGGCATATTAAAAATGGTAAATATGTATCTTCACATCTACATTTTGATGTATTATATCTTATGGAAGCTGATGATTCTATTCCTTTAGTTTATAATAAAGATGAATCTAATGGTATTAAATGGATTTCTTTTGATGAAGCACAAAGTGATTCTATTTGGGAATTAGTTAGACCGATACATAAAAAATTAATTAAAAAGTTGATACAAAAATAATGTAAACTGGTTGATAGTAAATAAGTCAAGACCAAGTGAAAATAGAGGAGTGATATATATGAATAAAATAATAGTTATAACAGGTGGAGCAAATGGTCTAGGAAAGGAACTTGTTAAAGAATCTTTAAATAGAGGATTTTATGTATGTAATATTGATTTTGATAAGAATAGTATGCTTTTAATGGACAAAGAATATAAATGTAACTATAAAGGTTATATTGGAGATATTTCAGATGAAAAATTTATAAAAGAAACAATTGAGGATATCTCTAGTCTTGGCAATATTGAAATATTAATTAATTGTGCTGGTGAGCCTTCGTTTAAATTACCTACTAATTATACTAACGAAGATATTGATAAATGTTTTAAAGGACTTAAAGGAATGATTTTGTGTTCAACTGAAGTATTGAAAGTAAAGAATGAACAAAATATTAAAATAGTAAATATTATGTCTTCCGCTGCTCTTAGAGGAAATAAACAAGAAGCAGTATACTGTGCCACTAAATGGGGAGAAAAAGGGTATACTGAGAGTTTAAAAGCAGCATATAAAGGTACAAGCGTAAAAGTAATAGGAGTATATCCAGGCGGTATAAATACAAACTTCTATAAAAATAGTAGGGATTATGTTTCGAAAGAGAAACAAGCATCCTTCATGAATCCCAAAGATGTAGCGGATATAATATTATCTAATATAATTAATGATAAAAATTTAACAGTAGCAGACTTAATTATTGAAAGAAATTCTTAAAAGAAATTAATATATGGAAGTATTATATAATGCGTTTAAAAGGAATAATTATTAATAAGATTGGATTGTTAGCTTCAACAATCCAATGAACTAGTATTGAAATAAAAGGCAATTAAAAATAAATAATTAATGTAAATAAACAATTTGTTGGGATTAACAAGTTATCAAAAATAGTCAATATTATTGTTAAAAAATAAGATTATAAACTACTAGAGTACTATTCAATGTTTCAATATATATATTGATTTAAGCAATAAAGTTGTGTTTGAATGTATGCATATTTTGATGAATTACTTGAAAGAATTAAGACAATTCGTGTAAGTGAAAGAATGGCTTATCAAACAATAACTGATTTATTTATTGCAACGTCTTCTGACTATAATTCTAAATCTGAAGAAGCATATACTTTCTTTAAAATAGTACAAAATAAACTACATTATGCTATTAGTGGGCATACTTCAGCAGAACTAATTTATAGTAGGGCTGATTCAAATGAATAATGAAAACAAAACTAATATAAACTAGTTGTCTTGTATTTATGACACACATCACTTAAACCATTATTAAATGGTGGTTTAAAAGAACTGAGATCTTATAAATTTTAATAAAAAAAGAAGTAAAAAATGAAAGAATAAATTAAAAATTGTTCATTTTTGAGAGGAATTAGGGTACTGGCTTGTAACCTGCCGACAATTGTTTTGAACATATTCTATATCAATAGAAAGAGGTGAAATATATGAAAAAATTAGTATGTATCGGTGGTGGAGAAATTCCAAGATATAAGAATGGTATTTTACTTCCATATGAAACTAAAGAGATAGATCAAGAAATAGTAAAACTATCTAATAAAGAGCATCCTAAATTTTTATTTATTAGCATTGCTTCTTCTCATCCTGAAGAATATTTTGAAGGTATTAAAAAGGTTTATGAAGAACTAGGTTGTACAGTTTCACATTTAGATATAAGCAAGACATTTAGTGAATTAGAGCATGATATATTAAATACTGATATTATATATTTAGGCGGGGGAAATACAAAATATCTTTTAGATAAATTGAAAAGTACAGGAATTGATAAACTACTAATCAAAGCTTATAATTATGGAATTGTTTGTTCTGGGCTTTCTGCTGGTAGTTATTGTTGGTTTAATTGTAATTATGATTTAATTGAAGGAATGAATGTAATTAATGCAGTTAATTGTGTACATTATGATCACAAAGATGAAATATCTAAAAATAAATTATATGATGTAGTAAAAGAAAAAAATATTATAGGTTATGCAATTGATAATCAAGTAGCTTTAGAATTTATTGATGATGATATAAAAG
>AUXO017470456.1_pt1 | contig 20762 bp, 17 predicted proteins | sample 768731 | NCBI WGS metagenome assembly AUXO01 (sample SAMN02715735, study PRJNA202380) | gut metagenome | biome: sheep rumen | host: Ovis aries | place: New Zealand: Palmerston North
AAGAAGTTAAAGAAGAAGTTAAAGAAGAAGTTAAAGAAGAAGTTAAAGAAGAAGAAGCCAAAGTTGAAGAAGTTGTTGAAGATGAAGTAAAAGAAACTGAATCTTCAAACAGTGACGGAAAAACATTTATTGATTTAATCAGATCAGAAGGATTATTATAGTCGGAGTATTAATATGTCAGAAGATATCAAGTGTAGGATGATTTCAAAAGGTAAAGAAAATGGTGAAACCTTAGTTACTAAAGATCCAATCAGTTTTTTAGGTGGAGTAGATCCAAAAACAGGTATTGTTATAGATAAAAAACATGAACTTTACAACCAATGCATTACAGATAAAATTTTAGTAATTCCATCAGGTAAAGGTTCAACGGTTGGTTCTTATGTTATATATCAGATGATAAAAAATAACACAGCACCTAAAGCAATTATTTGTCAGAAAGCAGAACCGATTATTGCTATTGGTGCAATTATCTCTAAAATTCCTATGGTAGATAATCCTGAAATAGACATAGTTAATGCTTTAGAAAATGATATGAACATTACTGTTGATGCAGATAATTGTTTAATCACCCTCAACTAATTTTTTTTAAAACTTTTATTAACAATGTTAAATTATATATATTACTTTAGAAATAATATTTAGTATAATCTAAACATATAAATAAACGAAAGGAGTGAGATTGAATGAAAACTGACACATTTGTTGTAGAAGATATGCACTGTGACGCATGTATTAATACAATCACAAAAACATTAACCAGCAATGACAGTGTATCCAGTGTTGAAGCTGATCTTTCATCCAAAGAAGTAACAGTTGAATATGATGAAGAAAATTTCGATGTTGAAGAAATTTTAAGTTCATTGGACATGATTGGTTTCCCTGCTGATGTTAAAAAAAAACCTTAAACGTTGCAGGCATGACATGTGTCATGTGTTCACGTGCAGTAACCTCCGCAGTTTCAAAAATGCCCGGAGTTTACTCAGTTCATGTTAATTTAGTCTCCGAAACAGCAGATGTATTATACAATCCACATGTTGTAACTACTGATGACATAGGAGACCGAATTAACTTAATCGGATATGAATACCTGGGTATTCATGATAATAACTCTGCAAATAACGATATTATTGAACAAAAACATAAGGAAAGTCAAAGAAACAAATTATATCGTATTATTGTAGGATTCTTTTTTTCAGCCTTACTAATGTATCTGATGTTTGGAAATGTAGATTTAGGTCCAAATGAGTCTTATATATTATTAGGAATTTCCATATTACCTTTTATTTATGTTACATATCCTATTTTAAAATCGGGAATAACTTCCTTGAGACATTTAAATTTAAACATGGATGTAATGTATACATTAGGTATAGGAATCTCATTTATAGCTAGTGTTCTTAGTACATTCCATCTGTTGGGAGAAAGTCATTTCATGTTATATGATACAAGTATTATGCTTGGTTCATTTTTAATGCTTGGTAAATACTTGGAAGACAGAGCTAAAGGTAAAACATCTGATTCAATCAAAAAACTTGTTCAACTTAAGGCTACAGATGCTACTGTAGAAAAAATGGTTGATGGACAGATAGTTCAACAAAAAGTTCCGATAAATGAAGTTTTCAAGGGAAATATTGTAATTGTAAAACCTGGTGAAAAAATACCATTGGATGGACAAATTATTGAAGGAAAAAGTTATGTTGATGAATCATTAGTAACCGGAGAGTCCATGCCTATTTTAAAAGAAGTTTCTTCAAACGTAATAGGTGGTTCCATTAACAAGGAAGGTTCATTTAAATTTAAAGTAACTAATACAAGTGAAAAAACTGTATTATCCCAAATAATTTCAATGGTTCAGGATGCACAGAATTCAAGTCCACCAATTCAGAAATTAGCAGATAAAGTTATAAAATATTTTATTCCTGCAATATTAATAATTGCATCCATTTCATTTATAATATGGTATTTCATCATAGGCAGTCCTTTCTTATACAGTTTAAGTATTTTCATATCAGTAATTGTTGTAGCATGTCCTTGTTCACTGGGATTAGCTATACCTACCGCTTTAACTGTAGGTGTTGGACTTGCAGCAAAATATGGAATTCTTATTAAGGATGGTGAAACACTTGAGGTATCAGATAAAATAAACCATATTTTACTTGATAAAACAGGTACTGTTACAAATGGTAAACCTGTGCTTAGTAGAATAATCAATTATTCTGATAAAGATGATGAGGAAATATTGAAGATTGCACGTTCTTTGGAACAGTTTTCACAACATCCGATATCCCTAGCAATTTTTAATGATGAAAAAAAGAACAAGTATGACTTGTATAAAACAGAAAACTTTGAAAACATAACAGGTAAAGGTATTAAAGCCGATATTGATAATAAGACCTATTTCATTGGAAACAAGAAATTAATGTCGAAAAACAATATTGATATTCCAGAAAACATTAATACAGACTTAGAAAAAGAAGAACAGGATCTTAAAACCAGCATACTTTTGGCAGATGATAAATTACTGGCAATTATTTCAATAGAAGATACCATCAAAGAAAACAGCAAAAAAGCTATAAGTGAACTTCATAAAATGGGTATTGAAACTTCACTGGTTAGTGGAGATAATAAGAATACAACAGAAAAAATCGCCGAAAAGGTTGGAATTAAAGATGTTATTTCAGAGGTTCTTCCTCAAGGAAAATTAGATTATGTTAAAGAAAAACAGGCTTTAAATAAAATTGTTGCATTTATTGGTGATGGTATAAATGATGCACCGTCATTAACCAAATCAGATGTTGGAATAGCAATAGGTACTGGAACAGATGTTGCAATTGAATCAGCTGATATGGTTCTTATTAATGGTGATTTATTAAATGCTGTAGCAGGGATTCAGATAAGTAAAAAAACAATGTCTAGGGTAAAATTAAACTTATTCTGGGCATTTGCATATAATGTTCTTCTCATTCCACTTGCTGCGGGTATATTAATACCGTATGGTATATTTTTCAGACCTGAATACAGTGCATTTGCTATGGCTTTAAGTTCGGTAACTGTCATAACATTGTCATTATTGTTAAAAAGATATGTTCCTGAAATATTTAAAAGATGAATTTATATTCATCTGTTCTTTTTTTAAAAATTAGTTAAACGTTCTTTTTCATTATTTCCCGTAACACTGCAGTAGCATAGCATCCTTTTGGAATAAAGAATTCCACACTGATTCCATCATCTAACTGTTCAACATTTGTATCTTCAATTTTAAACCTTATGCTTCTTCTGACACCATGACTACCTAATTTTGGTGTTTTAGGACATTCAAATGATTCTTTTGAAATATTTTCATCTTCAACTACTTTTCGTTCAATTTCTCCCTGTACACCTTCTGCAAACGGAACTTTTGAACCAAGTAATGGTGCAGTAGGATTTAATTTGAAGTTATTCAAGTCATCTTCTATAGTATCTTCATTAATTTCATGAACCCATCTTTCATCCTGATCAATAATTATGTCACCATCAAAGTATTTGTTAATTCCAATTTTAGCACGTTCATTGACTATTTTATTAAACAGGTATGATTCATATGCATTTACAAACATTCTTTTAAGTGGTTTTGGAAGGGATTCTATTGCTCTTATGTAATCCTTTTCAACAATTTCACCACGTTTATCCTGAGCAATCATGAGTTCTTTTATCATTGACTTTTCATATCTCATACTCTTTGGCATTAAGTCATATGCTTCTTGAAGTTTTCCTTCATCATATAATTTTCTTGATTCATAAGGTTGATTATGTTCTTCCTCATTAGGATTGCCTATATAAGTATCCACAGCCTTTTTAATATCTCCTTCTACAAGACATTTACCTACAAGATGAGTTGTACTTCTTACTTCCCCAAAACGTTGATATCCATAGTAATTAGGTACTCCTGTAACTTTTAAAGATTCAAGTACATTTTCAGCTATTTCTTTATCTTCAGCAGGATCTTCTGTATTACGTATATTTATTTTAAATCTATTTCCTTTTAATTGACCCATTCTTAGTTTTTTCTGGTTTTGTTTGATTTCCAATATTTTAACATTGTGTAATATTTCATTAAAATCAGGCAATTCCTCAGGAGTTATATTGCTTATACATAACCATTGTTTTGTTATTGCTGAACGATCTTTCATACCTGCAAATCCTGTCCTTTTACGGCTGATATGTAACTCCCTTGCAATATCCAATACAACATCCAGAGTTGTTCTACCATTTTTCTGCATGTGAATCCAGGTGTTTGGTCCTTCACCTGAAGGTAATTGTAATGGAACTTCATCTACAAAAAAATCTTCATTAGACTGTCTTATTACCCCGTTGGTTCCTCTATAATCTGTAATAAAAGTATCTACATTTAACATTAAATCAACTCGTACCAAAATAGAATATAAATAAATGATATCGTAAAATCGAAAAAAATATAATATAAAGATATGATTATAATCCTATTTATTTTTTTACAAAAGTAATGCCTGAATAATAAAACTAAATTTAAAAGCATAAGTTTATGAATTAAAATTATTAAACCTAATAATATATATTCGATAAAAAAAGTAATGGAGGGATAAATGATAAAAATTAAAAATTCATCCAAAATTTTAATTGTTTTATTCATTTTATCAATTATACCATTAGCATTAAACATTATGAAAATGGTAAACAATGAATTGTTATTTATTGGATTATTTGCATTAGACTTCTTAATAGTTGGAATTCTATCAACAATGGCAAGAAACCCTCTATTAGGTTTTAAAGAAATAATTCGAAAAATCAGCAGTATTATCCTTTACGGTTTAATATTTTCATTATTAAGTACAGCAATAGTATACTATAGAAACCTCAGTGTTGGTACTACATTAATTATATTGTCAATAATTGCCATAATACTCGTAATAACAGCTTATCTTAGAAAAGAAAGTACTATCCAAAAAATTGAAAATCCAGAAGAATATACTGAAAAACATATCAGAAGAATATTATATGTTCTGGTAATATTCTGTATTGTATCATATATAGGAATGGAAATCCCACCATTTAGTGTTATACCATTATGGTTCGGATTATGTGTACCTTTCATAATATTAATACCAGGATATTTATGTTTAAACATACTTAATCCGTATAAAGATGAATTTAGAATAATGGAAAGAATATGGATAAGCATATTTTTAAGTTTAGTGATTACTTCAATAATTGGATTAATACTAGTTCAAATTGAACACCTGCTTAATATGAGACACGTATCTTTGGTATTAGTAGTTGTAACACTTATAATATTGATACCACTGTATTACATAAGAATCAAAGAAAAAAAATCATTTGTATTATTTAGTAATCAGACAATAAACAGATTGTTTATATTGATGACTATTGTAGCAATAGTTGCTGTAATATCTTCAGGTCTTCTTGTAACTAACGGTTATTTACACAATGATAAAAATGATGAAAAATTATTCTTACAGGGAAATACAACATTTGAAGTTAACGGAATACATACAACTCCTGATGATGACGGTTACTATACATTTTACAATGGAGAAAATATTAATTTAAGTGTCAATATTAAAAATGATGAAAATCATGACATGAATTACAGGCTAAAGATAGACATCATAAACGACACAACGAATAACACATTTTCTGATGAAAAAATAGGTGTTAAAGATAAGGAAAATAAGATCATTGATAAGAATATCACAATGACAACTGGTAAAAAAGATATTCAATTTACTTTATATGACAATAACAATCATCCTTATAAAATTAGACACTTATATGTAACTGTAAAAGAATAAAAAAAGGTGTATGGATTTATTTCCTACACATACATTTTTTTACCAATTAATGGTAATAAACTATTTTTTAAACTAATTATAATCTAAATATATTTTTTTGTACAGAAATTATTAGTTATAATATTATTCCAGCATATTAATCTATCTTGCATATTATGAATCGATCATTTTCAAATTCTGTTTTTGCATTAGATAATTTGATATTATTAAAATTATTACTTGTTATTTCTTTTGTAAAGTAATATGAAGGATAATAACTTCCATTTACATATCTAACATCCAATTTATCATAGTTTTCAGAATCATTGAGAATTAAACTTTTATCATATACAATATATCCTATATTTTCTTGGTTTAATGATTCATATGATGATTTTGTAAGTGATTTGTTGGTATAGACGTCAAATCCGTAATGTATAGGTACTTCATCAACACTTGAAAGTACTGTTCCAAAGAAGAGATTGTTAACTAATACTGATTTATTTCCAACATCCTCATTTTCAAACCAGTTTATAACTTCTTGCTCTTCTGATGTAGGTGGAGCTATATGATATGTTGATTGTTCTGTAGTGGAACTATAATTATTAAATGAAGAATCACTAATATTAACCATACACAATACAAATGATAAAATAATTAAACCGATTGTTAATATTAATGCAAGTGATCTTTTTTCGTCTGGAATACTATCCAATATATTTGAAACTGCATAACCACCCAACATTACCATTGGAATAATCAGATAAATCAATAACCTATATGTATAAACAGGTATTCCAAACCAATGCAAATTGGTGATTAAAAATGCTATTAATCCCCAGAATGAAACAAATAAAAACTCTTTATTTTTAAAGGAATAATATAATCCAATTATTGCAAATATTAATGAAACTATACCAATACACTTGACATACCTTTCAAGACCCATTGCAACCTGTCCCATAAACAAGTCAAAAGGATTATTTACAATTGAAATAATTCCAGACAATATTTGAGTCAAATGTGATGAACTTATAAAGAATAAAACAACCATCAATGCGATACCTATCAAAAATATAGGCAATATTATATAAACATAATATTCAATAGCATCAAATCCCCGAATAATCACTGTCTGAACAATCATCATTACAAACAATAATATCATCAGATATATGAATGATGAGAAATGAGTAAACAATGTCATTAAAGAAAATATGGCTGCCAATAATGAATATTTATAATTTGAATCCTTTGTAGCCTTATAATAACTAAATACAGATAATGTAAAAAATATCATAGCCAATGTTTCTGGTATTGGTAAAAGAAATCTTGTAAACATTGCACTAGACAGTAACAAAACACCGGCAAAGAGTCCTGCTTTTTCATCATATATTTCTTTTGTAACAAAACAAACTGTAATCACATTAATTAATGATAATACTACCTGTAATATTCTTGCAGAATCAATTAATGAAGATCCTGTTACAAAAGAAGATAATATTAAAATTATATGAAATAATGGTGGATAACCAATTGTTTTTCCGGCAGGAGCGTTTAAAAGATAATCAACACTTGTAATTCCGTCATGCAAATATGCTAAAGCATAATTTATATGAGTATAAATATCCCAACTTATAGGGAAACTGTTAGATAATGTAACTATCAACGCAACGATTAAAGAAAGTATTAAGGGAATTATGAAATAATTCCTTTTATTCAGAGTAAAATTCATAATTATCAACCTAATATGCGTTTTTATCGTTTATTAAAGTAGGTATTGTTTTGATAAATATCTTTATGTCCAGAGGTAATGACCAATTTTCCACATAGTATATATCATATTCAATCCGTTTAACAATAGATGTGTTTCCCCTATAACCATTAATTTGTGCCCATCCAGTCATTCCAGGTTTAACATGATGTTTAATCATATATTTAGGCACATCTTCTTTGAATTTATTTACAAAATACGGACGTTCAGGTCTTGGACCTATAAGACTCATATCTCCCTTAAATATATTATAAAACTGAGGTAGTTCATCAATACTGTATTTTCGGATAATTTTACCCACAGGTGTTATTCTAGGATCATTCTTTTTAGTCCATACCTTATCATCAATATATTCATTCTCAGAATACATACTTCTGAATTTATATATATTGAATATTTTCCCATCTTCACCTACACGTTCCTGTTTATAAATTACAGGACCTTTAGAAGTAGTTTTAACCAATATAGCAACTAATAACAGCACTGGTGAAATTATTATAGTTGTTATTGTAACAAACACCACATCCAATACCCTTTTAAGAATATTATTGTAAGATATATCCAAAGGCAGATACCTTGCACTGATTAAAGGAATATTATCCAGTAATTCAATGTTTGGATGAGATGTTAAATACCTGTAATAATCAGGAACAATATCTGCACGTACACCATTTTTTTCACACAATGACATGATAGATTCAAGAGTTTTATAATGACGTGGCGCAATACTTATGATAACCCTATCAACAATCATCTTAGATTCTAAAATCTCTTTTAAATCATCAACTGTTCCAATTATATCTATTCCTTCAAGAGGTTCTTTCCTGTTATCATCCAAAAAGCCTATTACCTTATAACCTAAATAGGAATTAGATTTAATTGTCTCAACCAGATGTTCTCCTACTTCCCCAGCACCGATAATTAATACGTATTTAATGTTAAAACCCTTTGAACGCATAGCTCTTAAGAAAAATCTAACTATAGCACGTTCAATAACTGCAAAAATACTATTGATAATCATGAAAGATAATAAAAAGTTTAAAGTTACATCAATAACACCTAAAAAGTTAACAATAGTTAAAAATAAAAATTCCAATAAGTTAACTTGACCTATACTATATGCTGCTGAGAATATGTGCCTATCAGTCCTTTTTGGAGTATATAATGAGAAAATATTATATAAAAAGATATAACTAGGAATTAAAAATATAAAGAAAACCAATAAACTGAATAAATTAAAATTTACATTAGTTTCCACCATTCTATTAAAAAATGGATGACTAACAAATAATGTTGAAACTATTAGAATAAGTATATCAAATATAACATTTAATACATTGAATAGTTGCTGGTTTTCTCTTATCATAATACCACTTTTATATTATTAATATTATGTTGTTAATATAATAAAAATATTTAAAAAAATAAAGGGATAAAAAAAAGAGTTATTTATGAAAAACAGACTTAAATTTTAATAGTAAAAGTTTGATATAATATAAACCCCATATACTAAGATAAGTTAAAATATTTATAATTAATGAATCTGATTTTTTATAATGTTTATTGTAAAATATTTCCATTGACTTATGAAATTCATATAATAATCGCTTGTTTTTACCACTAGCCCCTTTATAATGAATTATATCATACTTTCCAAAGTAATACACTTCATAACCCAACTGTTTAACTTTATAACATAAATCTATATCTTCACCATACATAAAATAGGATTCATCAAGACCGCCACAGTTTTTATATATTTCAGATTTTATTAACATGAATGCTCCTACAACACAATCAACAGGATATACCCCATTATCATCCAAATATGAAAGATTATATCTGTTAAATCGTTTACTGTTAGGAAATAACTTTGAAAGTCCGGACATCCTGTAAAATGAAACTTCAAATGTTGGAAATGATCTTCTACAAGCTTTATCCAAACTTCCATCAGGTAAAACTACTTTACAACCCAATATACCTATGTTTGAATTACTTTTCAAATATTTTAAGGATTGATCAATAGTATCATCATTAACTATTACATCACTGTTCAATAACAATATATATTCACCAGTAGATTCTTTGAATCCAAGATTATTGGCCACTGCAAATCCATCATTATGATTATTTTTAATAAATTTTACTGTTGAAATATCTTTAAAGTCAGCATTTAATTTTTCCAAACTACCATCTGATGAATCATTGTCAACAACTATGATTTCATATTCATAATTCTTAACTGTTTCTAAAACTGAATGTATAGTCTGTTTAGTTAATTCATATGTCCTATAATTCACAATTATAATTGATAAATCCATTAAAACACCTACTTGAGAAATGTAATAGTATTTTTTATCATTAAAAGTTCTATCTTGAATGAATTTACAAATGAAGCATTAACTTTGGATAATTTATTTTTAGTTGATAATCCTTCTTTAATTCCAGAAAGATATTCCTTTCCAAGTCCTTTTTTATAAAAAAATAAATATTTAATAAGTATTCCCATTATTATAAAAAGCCCGTTTATAATTTTCATCCATAATGGCATGTTTTTTGAAATTAGATATATGTTGTTTCTTGCTGATATTCTTACTTTAAATGCATTATAACGTGATCCTGTTGTAGCACTTCCATAATGATAAACAATTGAATTGGCTGAGTAATAAGATTTATATCCATGCAATCTTGCTCTGAAACTTAAATCCATATCTTCAACATAACTTTCAAAGTTTTCATCGAACAAACCTATTTCATCAAATACGGCCATTCTGTACAATGCTGCACCGGCACATGCACTGAAAACTTCTTCATCATGAGTATATTCATCAATGCTCCTGTTATATCCTCTACGTTTACTCCACCCAAGAATAGTGTATTCATCGCCCACATCATCAAGAAGATTAGGATTATGGTACTGAATCATTTTTGAAGATACTGAAAATATTTTTGAAGAAAAATTTATGGTTTTTATAAGGTTATTTATGGTGTTTTCTTCAATTAATGTATCATTATTCAATAAAAATACGAATTCTGTTTTAACCAGTTTAATTGCCTGATTTACAGCACATGCAAATCCTTTATTTATATCATTTTCAATTAAAAGAATTTCAGGATAATTTTCTTTGATAAACTTAGCACTCCCATCCTGAGAAGCATTATCAACTATTATAACCTGACTATAAGAAATAGAATTTGATAATGAAATTAAAAGATTGTTTAACAATTCTTTATTATTATAATTAGGAATAACTACAGTAACTAAAGAATTAATATCATATTGCATAAAAACACCACATTTTAAAAAAAGAAAAAAAAATAGAAGTTATAAATTCTTTACATATGCTTCATACTGGTCACATATTTCATTTACTTCACCAGAAGCAATTATTGAACCCTTGTGTAACCAGATAGCTTTGTCACATAACTTCCTAACCTGCCCGACAGAGTGAGAAACAAACAGCATGGATGCATCAGACATTACCGTTCTCATTCTTTCTTGACATTTAGTTTGGAAAGACAAATCCCCTACAGACAATACTTCATCAAGAATCAAAATATCAGGACTTACTGCAGTAGCAATTGAAAAACCTAAACGGGATCTCATACCTGAGGAATAATTTTTTACAGGAACATCAATAAAGTTTTCAAGTTCTGAGAATTCAACTATTCCATCATATTTTTTATCCATTTCAGTACGAGAATATCCTAGTGTTGCACCGTTAAGATAAATATTTTCCCTGCCAGTATAGTCAGGATCAAAACCTGCACCTAAAGCAAGTAATGGAGCTATTGAACCATCAACTTTCACTGATCCTTTTGTAGGTTTTAAAACACCTGAAATTATTTTAAGTAAAGTACTTTTTCCAGCACCATTTAATCCTACAAATCCCACTTTTTCTCCCTGATAAATTTTCAAGGATACATTGTTTAAAGCCCAGAAAGATTGGAAATGAATTTGTCTTTTTAATAATTTAATTACATATTCCTTTAGATTGTCTGTCTTTTCTTCACTAAGATTAAACTCCATACTTACATTATCTACTTCAATAACTGTTTTTTTAGACATTTTATTCCCCTTATACATATAATATAAATTTATCTTGATAACGTCTTAATAATAATACTCCAATAACCAATAAAACAACTGCTGCAATGGCAGGTATAATTATCATATCTATACTGTATAACTTTCCATAGTAGAAACAATCTCTTACACAAGTAATTATATAAAACAATGGATTATATGTTTGAATAAACTTGAATTGAGGTGGTATAATATCTGCCGGATAGAATATAGGTAATGCATACATTAGTATTAAACAGAATACTGAATATAAATGTTCAATATCTCTGAAAAATACATTTAAAGTACCAAGTATTAATCCAGCCCCCAAAGTCATTACCAATAGTACAAGTATAGGTAAACTTGCAAAAATCAAGTAAACTGTAAATTCAGAATTTGTAATTAACATTATTGCAAATAAAACTAATAAACTCAAGGCATATGTTACAAAATTGGATAAAACAGATGAAAGTGCATACAAGTATTTAGGAACATATATTGATTTCCATATTCCTGCAGAACTCACTAAACTCTGCATTGCCTGAGTAGATCCACCTGTAAATAGTGTTAATGTTAACTGACCAGACAAATAATAAACAGGATAATTATGTACTCTGTGAAACAATGCTGAAAATACTATTGTCAATACAATCATACGTAACAAAGGATCAAGAAAACTCCATAAAACACCCAATACTGAACGACGATATTTCTTTTTAACATCACGTCTAACTAATTCGCCCAATAAGGATTTATATCTGTTAAAATCATTTAGTCCTTTAATTTGAATTTTGTCCATAATTAATCAACTACAAAAGTTTTAAACAAATTTAATAAAAAAAAATTAAATCTTAAAATAAAAACCTATTAATTAAGTCTTTATTTTACAATATTTTTATATATTTCTGTGTATCATGAGAATACTTCAATGAATTGTTTAACTCTGTCTGAGTAAGTATGTCCCTTAATATCACTATCAACTTCCTTAGGATTTGCCAATGCTTTTTCAATAAGTTGATTTAATTCTTCAGTTGTATTATATGTATCAACTCTATTACCAAAGAGTTCATCCAATCCAGCTACAGAGTCTGAAATGATATAAGCACCACAAGCTATACCATCAAATATTCTGTTTGATATGAATCCTTTTTCCCGCATGTCTTCCCAATGATCATTTAATAAGATTTTACAAGAAGAATATGCCTGATGTAACTCATTGTTAGGAATGTGTTTTCCTTTAATATACTTTTTATCTATTAATCTATCCCAATCAGCACCATACACAGATAAATTATGGTCTGTTGGCAATAAATCCCTTAATATTTTTCTATAAACCCTTCTTGAATTACCTACAAAAAGCAATTCTGATTTATAATCCTCATTATATTCAGGATAAAACTTGTTAGGATCAGTACATTGCCACATACATTCAACAGGTACATTTACGACTTTCTGTAATTGTTCAGTCCAGTACTGCGAAGCAATAAATACATGGTCATATAATTCATATTCATCCAATGAAACCATATCAGAGTGTGAAATATTCCACATTATATTAAAATGTTGAACTTTTGGTTTATAATAGGACAAACCCCTTAACACAATTACAACATCTGCTACAGAATCATATGAATCTCTCCATTCTGAAAGCATCTGAATAACTACAAAATAGCCTTCTTTTTCAAATTCTTTCTTAAGTCCTTCTGCAACATAGAAATCGCCCCATTTATGTATTTCATTCCATGAAGGAACAGGAGTTTTAATTACAATTTTAGGTTTACTGTAATAATCTTTAAGTACCTCTCTAAGTGTATTTGCCCTGTGTTCATAAGTATGATTTTCAAGAACTATACTTTGTAAAATTTTTATTTTTTCTTCACGTTCATCATCATTAATCAAGTAATAATTAATAATATCAGTTAATTCTTCCTGAGAATGATATTCTGGTATTTGTCCGCCAAATACTTCTTCATTTCCTTTAGTACCATTAGTTATTACCAGTTTTCCTGATGCCAAACTGTCAAACACCCTACTATTTACAGAACCCCATTCTTTTGTTACATGATTTGCATCATCTATTACTATTTTACATGAAGAGTAAACTTTGGGCATGTCTTCATAATGTACAAAACCCTTTGAATATTTTGAAAACTTGGAAATCTTATTCCAGTTTGCTCCATATAAATGGAATTTATAATCCAGTAATTCAGGATTAAGGAATTCTATAATTTCACGTTTAGCATCCCAATAACTTCCTGTAAAACAATAATCACAACGATATTCTTCCACACTAGCTGTTTTATCATTAAACATTTCAGAATCAGATGCTAAAGGGTAATATATCGCATCAATATCTGTTTTTTCTTTTATATAGTCACAGGCAAGTTTACTGCTGGCAAATACCAGATCATATTTTCTAAAGGAAGGATTTTCTACCCATCGTTCAAACCAGTTTCTTAACCATGCAATTTTCACCAACAAACCATTATTACATTCAACTTTTGTTAAATCATAAGCATCCAGTAAAGATATTAAAACATCAACATCTTCATCAACATAATACCAATCTTTCTGACCTTTAGATTTTCTCCGGGACTGATATTTTATATTCCAGCCAAACTTTTTCAATTGTTGAGCTAATGTTAATGCTGTAAAATAGTCTCCTGCAGTAGTATTTTCATCAGACTGAGTAACTACAAATGAGACAGTTAATGGTTTATTCGTAAATATTCTTTTATTATAAAATTTATCCTCAATTAACTCTTTTCTTAACCATTTATTCCATCGTTTAATGAAAATACGTTGATTGTTAAGTCTTCTGTCCCTAACTTCTTTGTTATTATTTTTTTCCTGTGTTCCGAATTCATAATGGTATAGTACAGATTTTGGATTGTATATGTTTTTATAACCTGCCTTATGTAATTTTAAACATAAATCAACATCTTCATATCCATAAACGTAATTCTCATCAAAACCACCTACATCAAGATAAGTGGATTTTTTCACCAGCATACATGCGGCAGTTACTGCAATAATTTCTTCTTCTTTACTTTTATTTAATAAAATCTCATATTCTTCAGCATTATCTCTATTAAAAGGTTTTATGTAACCATCACCTTCTTTGAAAAATATTCCTGAATGTTGTATAGTGTAAGATTTTTCTTTGTTGATTTTAGAAGAGCTACAATCAGGATAAATTAGTTTAGAACCTACTGCCCCAACATTTTCATTATTCATCATTGTTTCTAGTAGATAATTAAGCCAACCATCCAAAGGTTTAGTATCATTGTTCAAAAATAACAAGTATTCCCCTTTTGCTATATTTACTCCCTGATTATTAGCATGAGAAAATGTTTCATTAGTATTGTTACGTATTAAAGTTATTGGTAAATTCTTATAACTTTCAATTAAATCCATGGAATTATCACTGGAATGATTATCTACAATAATTATCTCATAATTCAAATGTATTGTTTCATCAATAACCCTTAATAACCTTGATAGATGAGTTGCACCATTTCTGTTAACTATTATAATAGAAACTAAAGGAGAATTTGTGAATAGTGGAATTTCATTATTACCATTATCTTCTTGAATCAGATTGATAATTCTCTGTTTTTCATCATCAGACAAATTACGTTTTTCTCTGAGAATTTCTTTGATATTTGCTTTGATTTTTTCAGAATATTTTCCTTTCGCATCAACCATGTTGTGCTTCATTGCCCTTGCTTTGTTAAATCCTCTTGTATTTCTAATACTTTCTGGCACTCTCATCAAAATCACCCTTTATTATTAATAGTGTATATATTTACTTAGTAAAAAAATTATCTTTAAATCGAATACCATTTATAATTTAAAATATAAACTATTAGTAAAAATAAAAAAAAACTATGAAGGTTAAAATATGGTATCAAAAAAGAAAATAATTCTTGCTGTAATACTCATATTAATCTTAGCAATTGTTGCAACGGGAATATCATTTTTTATGAATTACCAGCAAGGAAAATCAAGTTTTCAAGGAACACATAATGTATTAGTATTATGTACCGATCCAACAGAACAGAGAGCAGGAATTGGAGCTGTAGACATGGCTTTCATTATACAACTTACTGATGGACATTTGGGTGAAGTTACACCAGTATATCCTGGAGGATTATATGATCCATCATTAACACCACCTGCAGACTTAAGAAGTGAAGGTGTTTCACAATGGTATCTTCATGACTCTTTATGGACTGAAAATTTAGAAGAAGGAACTCAAAGAGCTCAACAAATTGTAAAATATAACACAGGTGAAGATACAGATATTGTAGTAGTTGTTACACCTGATGCTATAGATGCAATGATTAACACAGTTGGTCCAGTATATTCCAATGGTCAGGAAGTTACTACTGATTCATTAGAATTCTTACGTAATGACCAAGACGAACATGGAGCAACAAGAGGAGATGCTATAGAAGGTTTAGCTGATGGTATACTTGATGCAACAAGATCAAACGGTAAAAAAGTAGAATTAATTAGTACTGTGACAGACCAATATGCTAAAGGAAATATACAAGTAGTTCCTCATGATGTTTTCGAAAAATTAGTTGCTTATGCAGGTATAAACAATATGTTATCATGAATTCTCTAATTCATGAATTCTTTTTTTTATCTTTTTTTTAATAGAATTTTTACTCAAATTAATACTATTATTTTTAAATTCGTTTTTACATATAGTATTTATAAGGATATATAATGATTTTTTTTTAGAAAATTTTATTATGTCTTTTAATAATTATGTGTGATTTTATGGATGATAAAGATATGATTTATGGCATTAAAGATAAACCGCCAATACCTGAATGGATTTTATTATCCCTTCAACGTTTATGTGCTATTTTTGGTGCAACAATGCTTGTTCCATTGGTAGTTAACAGTACTATCGGTGAACCAGTACTTAGTGTACCTGTTGCACTTATTACTTCAGGTATTGGTACAATTATTTATATTTTATGTACAAAGGGAAAAAGTCCTGTTTATCTGGGAAGCTCGTTTGCATTTATTGCACCTATGATTGCAGGTTACGCTATTGGTGGTAAAGCCAGTATATTCTCTGCTTTAATGATTGTTGGATTAGTTTATGTTGCTATTTCACTTATCATTAGAGTAACAGGTAACGAATGGATTAACAAATTATTACCACCAGTTATTGTTGGACCAATGATAATGGTTATTGGTTTATGTCTTGCTCCAACAGCTATTGAAGAAATTGGATTAAACATGGATGTAGTTCCATGGGAAAATATAATTGTAGCTTTAGTTGCATTCTTAACAACCGCAGTTATTGCTATTCGTGGAAAAGGTGTTTTAAAAGTTATACCTTTCCTTATAGGTATTATAGTTTCATATATCGTAGCAGCTCTTTTAGGTATGGTTGACTTTACTGGTTTTATGACTGCTAACTTATTTGAAATACCTGAATTTTATTTACCTGTAGTAAATTACGGATTTGATGCAAGTGCTTTACTTACCATTGTTCCTATCGCCATAGTGACAATAGTTGAACATATAGGGGACCACAAAGTACTTGGTGAAATAATTGGTCGTGACTTAATTGAAGATCCAGGATTAAACTGGACTTTATTAGGTGATGGTCTTGCAACATTTGTAGCAGCACTATTTGGTGGACCTGCTAACACAACTTACGGAGAAAATACTTCTGTTGTTGGATTAACAAGAGTTGCTTCCGTTTATGTTATCGTATTAACAGCTATTATGGCAATAATAGTAGCTTTTAGTGGTCATTTAACAGCACTTCTTGCAGCTATGCCAAACCCTGTAATTGGTGGAGTTGCTATCTTACTATACGGATTCATTGCTGTTAACGGTATTAAAATTTTAATCAATGAAAAAGTAGACTTTAATAACAATAAAAATATTGTTATAGCATCAACAATGTTAGTGTTAGGGCTTGGTGGAGCTACCCTTTCTATTGTTCAAGGAAACTTATCCATATCAATATCAGGTATGGCTCTTGCTGCTATTGTAGGTGTAATTTTAAACTTATGTATTCCTGAAAGTAATTAATGAGAGGATATTATGAATGAAAATGTATTGAATCATCCACTTATTACCCATAAGTTAGCAATTTTAAGAGATGAAAAAACAGGAACTAAAGAATTTCGTGAACTAATCACAGAAATTTCAACATTACTCTGTTATGAAGCTACCCGTGATGCCAAACTTGAAGAAGTGGAAATTAAAACACCTCTTGAAACTATGAAAACTGGTAAAATTAACGAAGACAATTATGTAGTCGTGCCAATTTTAAGAGCCGGAATGGGTATGCTTGACGGAATTATAAACATAATCCCAAACGCAAAAGTAGGACATATTGGTCTTGCACGTAATGAAAAAACACATCAGCCAGAAGAGTATTATTATAAAATGCCTGAGAATATTTCAAATAGAGAAGCATTAATTATTGACCCTATGTTAGCAACTGGGGGAAGTATAAGTGCTACAATCAAACGTTTAAAAGAAGATGATGTGAAAACTATTAAAATTTTATGCATTGTAGCTTCTCCTGAAGGTATTAAATGTATAGAAGATAATTATCCGGATGTATCCATATACTGTGCACATGTTGACAGAGAATTAAATAGTGATGCATACATATTACCAGGATTGGGAGATGCTGGTGATAGAATATATGGGACAAAATAAATTCTCCCACTAATCCCCAATTCTTTTAATATAAAAAAGAAAAAAAAGTAAGTTATAATTCAAAAGCTCTTTCATTTACTTGCTGAATTATTTCCTGTTCATTAATTGTTGTTAATTCCTTATTTTCCAATAGAATTTTTCCATTACAGATAACTGTATCCACATCAGTTCCCAATGATGAATAAATAATATTACTTAACGGATTACGTACTGGAGTCATATGTGGAACAAGAGTATCTACTAAAATAATATCAGCTAATTTTCCTTCTTCAATACTACCTGCATTTATACCCAATGCTTTAGCACCATTTTTTGTAGCCATATTAAAAGTATCCTTAGTTGGTAGAACCTGAGGATCCAAAGTGTTTACTTTCTGTAAAAATGAAGTTAATTTCATTTCGCTGAACATATCCAAGTTATTATTTGAGGACACACCATCAGTACCTATCCCCACATTAATACCTTTTTTCAAATATTCTGTTACGGGCGCAATTCCTGAAGCCAATTTCATATTACTTGATGGATTATGAGCAATGGAAACTTCCTTTTCTTTGAGTATATTCATTTCTTCAGGAGTAGTCCATACACCATGTGCCGCAATAGTGTTGGAATCTAAAACATCAATTGAATCCAAATATTCGAAAGGAGTTTTTCCTTTACTTTGAGTTAAATCATCAACTTCTTTTTTAGTTTCTGAAACATGTATGTGTAATTTTAAATCATTTTTAGAAGCTAATTCTTTTGATTTAATTAATAAATCTTCAGAACAAGTATATGGTGCATGAGGTGCAACTGCAACAGTAACCCTATTATCACAAGTATTATGACAGTTTTTAATTAATTTTTCTGACTCTTTTAATTCCGATTTCATTTTTTCTTCATCAAATAAATCAATCATACCATAACCTAAAACAGCTCTCATACCAGATTCATCCACGGCTTTTGCTGTTTCTTCCATGAAAAAATACATATCATTAAAAGTAGTAGTTCCTGTTTTAATCATTTCAGCCATTGCCAATTTAGAACCTAAATACACTAATTCATCATTCAAATTAGCTTCTTTTGGCCAGATATACTCTTCTAACCAGGTTTGTAAACTTTGATCATCACCGACACCTCTTAACAAGGTCATTGCTACGTGAGAATGTGTATTTATCAAACCAGGCATTGTAATTTTATTAGAAGCATCAATCACTTTTTCTGCATCATTATCATTTAAGGACTTGCTGATTTCTTGGATACAATTATCAACTACCAATATTGATGATTTTTGTATTTCATCAGCCAGAATAACTGTGTCTTTTATTAAAATACTGTTAGTTTCTGCCATATTATCACATAATTATTTTATTAATAATATTATATAAGGAAAATATTTATAAAAATTTCTGTTATAAAAAACATAACATTTTTTTATAATCTATTTAAATAGATAAACATATGTTTAATGATTTTATAATGGATAATTTCTTCTATTTACATCCGGGTTACACTACATTCAACACAATAATTTTCGGATTAGTATTAGGTTTAATAATAATAGGAATTATAAGATTATTTGATAAAATTGAAAAAGATCCTCTTGATTTAATTTATCCATTAATACCTATAATCATATTTGGTTCAACAAGCAGAGCCCTCGTAGATCATCATATTTATCCCAGAATTCATTTGCTTGCAACACCAGGAATATATATTTTTATAGGAACTATTACAATACTTCTTCTAATAATAAGTACAGTTATAGAAAAATATGTGAAGATAAAATATTATAATATTTTAAGTATCTGTGGAATCATTATTTGTATTCCAAATATAATATTATTAATTATTCATGGCATAAATATAGAAATAACCATGTTTGAATTGGTTATATGGTTAATTTTATCAGGAATATTTGTTTTATTAAAAAATAAAATAAAATTATTGAATAATGAGGGGAATATAGAAATTATTTCTGCACATATATTTGACGCAACCTCAACATTTGTAGCTATAGACTTTTTTGGTTATTATGAACAACATGTATTACCAACGGCTTTAATAAATTTTACAGGAACTGCAATAATTATGTATCCTCTAAAAATTATAACCATCCTCATAATATTATACATTATTGACCACTATGTAACAGAAAAAACAGAAAATCATATGTTAAAATTAGCCATTTTTATTTTAGGATTAGCTCCAGGAATTCGTAATTTTACAACATTAATACTTTTATTAGCTTAAAAAGTTAAAAAAAAGTATTACTCCTCTTTTTTTATTAAATTCTAAAAAAAATTAGATAATATTATATAAAATGATAAAAATAATAGTATTATAAAATAAATGGAGTGAAAAATAAAATGACATTCAACCCACCATCAGATGTTATGATTTATGACACCACTCTTAGAGATGGTGA
>AUXO010824773.1_pt1 | contig 20756 bp, 14 predicted proteins | sample 768731 | NCBI WGS metagenome assembly AUXO01 (sample SAMN02715735, study PRJNA202380) | gut metagenome | biome: sheep rumen | host: Ovis aries | place: New Zealand: Palmerston North
TTTTTTGTTCTCATGTAAAAATTTTTTTCTTCAGCATCATTTAAGCTTCAAAGCATAATATACAGCCATACAGGAAGTTAAATATTGGATTTTTACAGGAGAATAAATCATGTATAGAGATAAAACCAAAAACAGGATAGCGGTTATACCCGCATATGAACCGGATGAAAAACTTATTGATGTTGCTTCAGAAGCTGCGGCTGCCGGATTTCAGGTTGTGGTAGTGGATGACGGATCGGAAAACGGAAAAGCGGTTAAAGCAGGTTCGGTATCGCCGGAGATTTTCCGTAAGATATTTGAAGACACCAAGTTCTTCGCTCACGTAATAAGGTATCCGGAGAACAAGGGAAAAGGCTATGCTATGAAAACGGCATTCAGCTACATAACAAAAACTTATGAAGACAATTACACGGTGGTGGTTATCGATTCAGACGGACAGCATAAGGTATCTGATGCAGTAAGACTTACGGATTATGCTGCAGTGCACAGAGATACACTGGTACTCGGAAGTCGTAAACAGGGAGCGGGTTCACCGCTTCGCAGCCGTATAGGAAACGGTATCACCAGAAATCTTTTCAGCATGATGTCAGGCGTCAGAGTATATGATACACAGACGGGGTTGAGAGCCTTTTCAGATGAACTCATGGGAAGAATGCTGGAGATATCCGGTGATAGGTATGAGTATGAGATGAACATGCTTATGGATTTTGCCAAAGAGCATATCAAGATCACAGAGCTTCCTATCGAAACCATCTATATCGACAACAACTCAGGCAGCCATTTCAATGCCATCAAAGATTCCTTCAGGATATATCGTGAACTCTTTAAGTTCAGTGCTTCAAGTTTTGCAAGTTTCCTGATAGATTACGGCGTTTTCGGATGCATCGTCGGACTGTTCGGTCCATCCTCCGGAGTTACCCTTTTTGCCAATGTCTTTGCCCGTTTCATCAGCGCCACAGCGAACTACAGCATTAACAGAAATTTTGTTTTTGCAGGAAACGATGACGAATACTGCAGAAAAGAAAAAACAAGGAAAGCGGGAATTGAAGGCTCCGGGGCAAAATACGCATGTCTTGCGGTTCTGATATTGCTTCTCAATACAACAGTATTGTATGTGCTTTCGGAAAAAGCCGGAATTCCAACAATGAGAGCAAAGGTTATGACAGAATGTGTCATGTTTATAGTCAACTTTCTGTTACAAAAATACTTTGTTTTCAGAGAAAAGAAAAGCTCCGGAAATGTATACACCGTGGATTCGATGCCGGAACAATTAAATTTTACAGCATTGCATAAGGGATAAGATGATGAAAAACGATATATTCAAAGGAAAGAAATTCAGTATTGCATATACACTTGGTTTGACAGCTTTTACAGCGTATGCACTTTTGGACGCATTTGTCATTCCCCGTTCCTACAGTGGCGTCGTGACAAAGGCTGAGGCAGCGGCAAATGCCGAAAGCGGTACGATAACGATAGATAGAAGTGTCTTTGAAACCGCAAAAGGAAGTGATGAATCTTCGTCCGACAGTAAAATATCAGATGAAATGACAAACGGTTCAGAAGATGATGGAACTACAGATGATATATCGGTGACGGAAAATCAAGACAGCTCATCTCAAAAAACCGCCGGAAACCCATCAGGAAAATCGGGAGACGGTTCTTCCGGTCATGGTGGCCGCGGTAAACCGGGGCAGAGCTCTGCATCCAGAGAGAGAGGTAAAGCATCCGGAAGTCAAAGTGAAACGTCAAAAGCTGTTGAGGGGAATGACTCAGAAACGAATACAGCTTCAGAACCGGAAACTACAACTATTGAAACAGTCAGCTCCGATACTATTATCGGAAGTTATGAAGACAGCGTAAAGACAATAACTCTAAGTGAATACAGAGCCGCTGATACTTCGATATATGTAGCGGATGTGCAGCTTACAGGTGACGCAACGGAAGAAGACGAAACAGCTTTTTCCGCATCTGACCTGATAAAGACAGCATTTGCAGAAGATACCTACGGTAAGAATGTCAAAGCTGCAACATCAGAGACTGCAGCAGCCAATGACGCGATTCTGGCTATAAACGGCGATTTTTACGGTGCCCAGAATTCCGGCTATGTTATAAGAAACGGTGTACTGTACAGATCTGAATCCTCAGGAAACGAAGACCTGGCCATACTCGCTGACGGAACCTTTGAGATATTCTCGGAAAACGATCTCAGTGCAGAAGAAGTGCTAAATGCCGGAGCAGTGGATGTTTTAAGCTTTGGGCCGGGACTTGTAGAGGAGGGTGAGATCGCGGTCACTGAGGACGAAGAGGTAGGAAAGGCAATGGCCTCCAATCCGAGAACAGCTATAGGAATCCTTGAGGATGGTCACTATGTATGGGTAGTGACGGATGGAAGAACAGATGAATCTGAGGGGCTTACGTTGTACCAGCTCGCAGAGTTCATGCAGAGCCTTGGCTGCACCACAGCCTACAATCTGGACGGCGGCGGTTCCAGTACCATGTACTTCAACGGTCAGGTGGTCAACAATCCGACTACAGGAGGAAACAGCATCAAGGAAAGGTCAGTCAGCGACATCATTTATATCGGAAAGTGATGACTTAGCTGATGCCCGTTTCGTATATTGTGCATCTTAGGCATATAGATAGGAGAAAGAAAAATGATTTGTAATGTTATTGATCGAAAAAATGAAATAGATAAGGGAGAATACACTTTGTCATATAACAGCGAGCCAACTCAGTGTGGTAATGCATCTGTAAAATTAAAAAACCGAAGGGTGGCAATGAGTAATCTGTGGGGATATGTGACTGCTGCCATATGTGCAGCCGCCTTTGGAGCCATATATGAGTACTTTAGCTTTGGAGTTTATTCATATTATATGATATATGCTTTTCTCTGCCCACTGGTTCTGGGGGGACTTCCATGGATGATCATAGCGACCAGCAGTAAGGCTATGGAAAAACAGGATTTTCCGCCACATGTGACTATCAATCTATGGAACACGGGAGTAGCTACACTAACTGTCGGTTCAATATTCAGAGGGGTGCTGGATATCTATGGCACCACCAGTGTATACAGCAAATGCTACCTCATAGTAGGGGCTGTACTTCTGATCATAGCTATGATGACGCTGGTGGGATATAAAGAAAAACAGACGACCTCTGAGAGGATAGTATGACAGGATGATGTGTGGATATAGAGTCTCAAATTACATTGTTTTGTAGGAAATTACCATATGTAGTTTCAAAAAAGTATAAATTTTGTACAGCATTCTTTAAAATCCCACTATTTAAAAAAAACGTAGTGATATATACTTAAATCTGTATGACTTTTATAGATGATTATACAAAACGAAAATTAGGGAGAGACACATGATTACGATTTTTGTAACTCTGTTGGGAGGATTAGGCCTCTTCATTGCCGGTATGTATATGATGAGCCACGGTATCGAAAAGGTAGCCGGTAACAAGCTCAGAAAGATACTGGAGACATTTACCAGAACGAGACTTACGGGTGTTCTGGTCGGTCTGTTCTTTACTGCTGTTATACAGTCCTCCAGTACGGCGACTGTAATGGTGGTAACTTTTGTTAACTCGGGGCTTATGGCCTTGTCCAATGCCTGCGGCATCATCCTTGGTGCCAATATCGGTACAACAGTAACGGCGTTACTCGTTGCATTCAGACTATCAGCGATAGCTCCTGTTTTTGTATTTTTCGGTGCTATCATGATGAACTTCATACCAAATCCGACTGTCAAGAAATCAGGCGAGATCGTAATGGGATTTGGTCTTCTCTTTGTCGGTATCTCTACCATGTCCGGTTCCATGGCGGAACTCAGAGAGATTCCGGCGGTCATAACATTCCTTTCAAGTTTTACCAATCCTGTACTTGGTGTGCTCATGGGCTTTGTGATCACATCTATCGTACAGTCATCCTCGGTTACTGTATCTATACTCGTAGTTATGGGCTCCATGGGCCTTGTGGATCTCAGGATATGTATGTTTATCATCCTTGGCTGTAATATCGGTGCATGTTCAAGTGCGGTTCTTACAGCTTTACAGGGCGGTAACAATGCAAAACGTGCAGCACTTATACATCTTTTGTTCAATGTATTTGGAACTGTTCTCATGTTTGTATTGCTCATGCTTTTTGCGGGACCTATAGAGGGCATCATAAGAACTGTTTCAGGATCAGGAGATGACCCGGGTTCTCTTGGACGAAATATAGCATTTGCACACTTTATATTTAAGGTATTTCAGGTTATCGTGTTCTATCCGTTTATGGATCAGATCATCAATCTGACATATGTACTTGTCAAGGATACTGATGCTCAGAGTACAGGTGATGATGGAGAGTTCCGCCTGAGATATATCAATCTGAGCAAGCTTCCTAATCCGGCGGTTGCCTTATACATGGCACAGCAGGAGATGGAGCGCATGGGAAATGCGGCTTTCATCAATCTGAACCGTGCTTTTAAATGCCTTATGGAAGAAGATAGGGACGGTATAGAGAAGGTATATGAAACCGAGAAGTACATTGACTGGCTCTGCGAGCAGATAACCACATATATGACAAAAATCAACCAGAACGCGATCCCTCTCAGAGATGCGGATCTCCTCGCCGGATACTTCCATGTATGTTCTGATATGGAAAGAATCGGTGATCATGCAGAAGATATCGCTGATGTGGTGAAGTACTTTAAGGAGAAGGATGTTCACCTTTCAGAAGCTGCCAAAGCAGATCTTCGGGGCATGATGGAGGTTGTAAACAAGCTCATGAAAGAGTCTCTTGATATGTTCATAACAGGAGATATGACAAACATTAACGAGATACGTGATCTTGAGAATCAGACTGATGATATGGAGATAAAGCTTCAGGACAACCATGTGCAGCGTGTAAGTGACGGCGAATGTTCAGTCCGTGCAGGCGTGTTCTTCTCGGATATCGTTTCCGGCATCGAGAGAGTCGGAGATCATGCTGTTAATATAGCATTTTCACTTTGTGAAGCTAAAAATAAAGACTTCGATAAGAAGGCAGTTTGATAATAAAGCAAATTATATAAAAACGCAGATGGATAAAACCACCTGCGTTTTTATTATGCTGTATTGTTGTTTGTCTTGGATTAGCGGAAACTAATTATCAGTATGTTTCAACGACACTGCCCACAACATTTCCGTTGGCATCTGTTTCATTGATTGAGTAATTTCCTGCTGCAGCCTGAGCCTCTCCCGGATTGACGAAACCGGAGTCGCTGCCGGACTCGGTCGCCTCCGGAGCAGTAGTTTCAGCCTCTGTTGCAGCTTCCTTTGATACGGCAGTTGATTCAACAGCTGTTTCGCTTGCAGCTTCAGTTCCGGCTTCAATGGAGCCCTCTGTGGAAACAGCTGCTTCAGTGACATCGGCTGCCTGATTTTCGGATGAATGGACAGATTCTTTGTTGGTTATGACCTCGTTTGCAGAACGTGTAGCAACAACCTGGGACTTAACACCCATATCAGGATTTCCTGTATCATCATTTATTACTTCATACCAGTCACCCTGATAGTACTCATACAGAACACCGTCTACATACTTTGTATCACCGTCGGCAGGGACGTCTGCGGAAGTGTCATCGCTTTCGGAGCCCGGACCTCCTTCTGATACAATATCTTCATCAGTATCTTCGCCAAGCAGAGTGAGTAAGGTTTCAGTAGTCGGCTCGGTGATTTCCTTTGGCTCAAAAGTATCATAGGAAGCCGGGAGCTCAACATTGCCTGTGACGATCATTCCTGCAAAGGAGTTAGCCTCATCAGCAGAAGCAAATGATATGGTAACGTGATCGGTCGGTTCAAAATTATCATTGATAAGAACTATGTGCTGTTCTGATTCAGTGCCGTCAAACTCAACGGTATGACGTCCGAAAGGTGTACCGTCTGAAGTAACGTATACATCATTTGAGCCCGGAAGATAGTTGTAGTCGATTCCGAGAAGTCCGGAAATCACATTTCCATCTACGTCTGTGATGTAATCTGCAGGGATGGCAAATGTTGTGTCATCAACTTTGGCAAAATCAGCAACAGGAATGTATGCATAATCATCAAGAGCAGATATATCGTTTATGGAATCGATATTGGAATCTGAGTGCCCGATGTTGTCATTAACTGCCGTTTTAATGGATGACAGAATTATATCTGCAGTAGCAGCATTACCGTCTTCATTCTGATTGATCATATCGGATGCTGCGGTGGCCGAAACATCTGAGCCATTGTCCTGCATGAGCTTTGCGATATCAACGGTGATGCCGTTGTAATTGTCTGTGATGCTCTGGATTGCAGAAGCGTTGTCATCAGAATATCCATCAGGATTTGTTACGGATGACGGCTCAATCAGTGAAATGATCGAAATGCCTGGACACTTATTGACAAGAGCTCTCACCATGCCCTCATAGAATGTACCGAAGTTATCCGGTGTATCGTAATTACCGAAGCTTAGGATCACAGCATCGTACTCGCTGCCGTCAGGAAGCTCGTTTGCGATTACATAACCGGAATAAGCTGTATTGCTGGATGGAAGAGCGTAATTGTCTATAGTGACTTCAGAAGAAAACTCTTCATGGAGCTTGGTTGAGATAAGCTCAGCCCAGGCTTTGGAATAATCATCAAGGTTGTTTCCGGAAGAAAATCCGTCGCCGATGATAAGAAGAGATACAGGCTCACCTGCAGATAACTTTGAATAGAAATCCACGGCGGTAGTTGCAACAGAGGCCGATGTCTCTGCTGTCGTTGAGGCATCTGCAGTAGTTTCAACAGTAGTGCCGGAGTTGTGTCCTGTGATTGCGGCAACTCCCAACAGAACAACAGTCACGCCGGCAAGTCCGCCAACGCAGGCTTTTTTATTCTGTTCGAAGAATGTTTTAAAATCCATGATTATCTCCTTAGAATAATTGATTAACTGAATGTAAAAATAAATACATCATTTAATGATACTTTTAATGTATATAAAAATCAATTAAGAATCTTTGAATTTTGTCTGCATTAGTTAAGATGAGGCAACAAGTCGGCAGTATACATTAAAAAGCCGAAAGCATCCATTTAACGGGAGTGCTTTCGGCGAAGTGTTATTTGTATTCTTAATTCGGTTATCCTGTGGTAGGACCTGTCAGGTTCCATTGATTTATATCTATGCCCTGACCGGCTTCTACTGTATAGGGTGCAGTTGTTTCAAATATAGCTGCAGAATTTGACGGATCACTTATGATCACACTCTCAAAATAGTTCTGAGTTTCTGCTGATGTTTCTGGAGCGGCAGTCTCCGGTACTGTGGTTTCGGCCGGAATCGATGCAGCGGCATCATTGCCGGAAGCGGTTGTTTCCGGTACAGGTGCCTTTGGACTTTCGGCAACTGCAGTTCCGGCAGATGCTGTAGTTTCTGCAACAGTTGCTTTTTCTTCAGAAGCGCCTGATTTTTTGGTCGAGGAATTGCTGCTGTCAGCTTTTTTGGCTTTCTTTTTATTACCATCAGAAGACTTCTTTGTTTCACTGGTTTCTGTAGTTTCCTCTGCGGAAACTTCAGATGATGTTTCTGCGGATTTTGCAACAGTAGTTTCCTCTGCGGAAGTCTCTATAGTGGTTTCGGCAGTTTCTGGAACGGCTGTTTCCTCTGTGGTTTCCGCAACAGTTGTTTCCTCTACAGTAGTTTCCTCTGCAGTTTCTGCAGGAGTCTCAGGTGGAAGAGGAAGCTTCTTGTATTTTGCGGCAGCATGTGACAGATTGAGGTTTCCTGTGATGATGAGACCGTGGAATGTATCCGCCTCTGCTTTGGTAGCAAAGCTTACAGCTATGTGATCAGTGATGATGGCATTGTTCTTGACTGCAGTTATATGTCTGTCTGTGGAGGAGCCATCATGATCTTCGGTAAGTGCGCCGAAGATGCTGCCATCGATTACAACCTGAGCGGTATTGGCTCCCGGTACAAGATCATAATCGAGTCCTATCAGTCCCTCTGTTTCGGCGCCAAGAGCTGTGAGATCCCGAACTCCGATGATATAGTTTGTGTCATCCAGACGCAGGAAACTGTTAGCTGTGATGTAGTAGTAATGATCATACATTGCAGAATCAGGATTGACAGGTTCCAAAGAACCGTTTTTTGATAATTCTGACGGGCTCTCCGCATCAGAACTCTTGTTGCTGCCTTTACCCGACATCTTGTTTTTGATCTGCTTTACGATCCAGTCAGCATAAAGAAGCTGACCTTTTCCATTAGGTAGAAGACCATCATCTGTAAAGACAGATGGATCAGCACCGTTCACGGCAAAGGCCTCACCCATGTTGGCAACGATACCGTCATAATGCTCAAGTAGATTTCTTGTATAAATTGCGGTTTCATCCGAGTATCCGTCAGGTGCTGTTATGGAAGCAGACTCAATGAGACCGATGATCTCAGCAGATGGATACCTTTCGGTTATGGATCTCAGCACACCTTCATACTGAAAGTTAAACTTGAACGGATCGTCATAGTAACCAAGTGAAACGATAACTGCGTCGTACTGAGCAGATGGGTTCCCGGCAGATTCATTCATAAGAGTGACATAAGCCGAGTATGCGTCATTGCCGGAAGGCAGAGACAGGTTGTTGATGGTGGCTATAGATCCAAAGGTGTCCATAATGTTGGAAACCAGAACTTCAGTCCAGTTGGTTCCTTCCTTAGCACCGGCACCTGTCCCGAAAACATCACCGATTATCAGTATGGAAACAGGTTCACTTTTAGCGAGCTTTGAGAAAAAGACATTGTCTGAAACCTGAAGTGTTTCTGCAGTCAGGATAGAATCCTGAGTTATGACATTGCCCTCTGAGTCAATGGTGAGACCGGCTCTTTCGCTTTCTGCTTTTAATTGCTCTGCGGCAATTGACTCATCAATGGCATCCTCGCGCATGGCGGTAAAAACCATATATCCAAATATGGTCACAATAGAAAGTATCAATAGTATAAGTATGATGAGCAGTGGGGAGGATTTCCCGGCTCCGTTTGAACTTTCCCCGTTTTGTGTGCCGGACTGCTCTGTGGAGTTGGTTTGAGATGGTTGAAACTGATTTTTTTCATTACTATTCATTTGATAAATGCCCTCTATACTAAGATGGTTTAAGCGCAATATAAAATGTGCTTATCATTATAATTATAGAAATGATAAGGGGTTTTGACTAGAGGTTTTGGCAGGTGAAATAGAAAAAGGAGACAGGTTTATGTTCTGTCTCCTTCTGGTATACAGATGTAAGCTTTGATGAGTGAATCTAAACTGCAATGCGTGACGCAAGATCCATGGAAATGCCTAAACGATGATCGTCGCCGACCTCGGCAATGATGGCATCCTTGTCAGAGAGGACCACCCTTATAGTTGAGCCTTGCTCAAGACCATAACGCTTTGCAAAGCTTTTTAAAGTCTCATCCCCGATGATCCATTTAATAGTGTTACTGATTCCGATTGGTACTTTATCAAGATATGTCATAGGAGTCCTCCTTCCTTTCATAATATAGGTGTTCCCATACCGCAATTATATGTGGGATAAAATGATTGGGCTGTAAGGCTGACATTTTATCGTCTGATAGATAATATGAAATAAATGAAATGCGTCTTTCTACTAATAGAGTATTACCGTGCCCCGAAGTTAGTCAATTTAAACAAAATAAATAAATGAAAAATTAATAATTTGTGCAAAAGCATTAGAAGAGACTAACTGTTACTATGTGGTATCATAGTGTGTATGCTTTGATACCGGCTTGCCCGATGGCTCTGTCAGAGGCTTTTGTAAGGGGAGCAGGCATTAAGAATTAAAGGAAAGCTTGGAACATGTTATACGATAAAGATATCAGAGAACCTCTTTTTTCGTTTCTTGAAGAAACATATGGAAAAACCAGAATCATTGAGGAGAAGATAATGGGTGGAAGCCGGGCGGATGTTGTCATGGTGACAGAAGACAGTCTATACGGCATTGAGATAAAGTCGGATGCCGATACCTATGCGAGACTTCCGGGACAGATCAAGGACTACAACAGATACTTTGATTATAATTACATTGCTGTGGGAACCAGCCATGCCATGCATATAGAGGAGCATGTTCCCGATTTCTGGGGGATCATAACGATAGATGAGATTGACGGAACCCCGGATTTTTACATTCTCAGAAGACCGTCAGAAAATCCGTTGATCAAATATGAGGATAAACTGAGCCTCCTGTGGAGACCTGAACTGCAGCACATAGTGTATAGAAATCTGAAACACAAGTATGACAGACTCAGCAAAACAGAGGTCATAAAAAGGCTCGTTTCTCAATTGTCTTATGACGCTATAAGAAAAGAAATATCGACAGAACTTTTTGAGAGAGACTATAATACTATTTTGGATGAGATCAATAAGTACCGTGTTGAAAAGCGAAACGAAAAACCTCGTCGGAAGAGAAGGCTTCATAAGCATTCTCCGGTGGTGACATTTCCGGATGGCACGACAGTAAAAAAACCGAATCTGAGAGTTTCGCGTATTGTCAGAATCGGGAAAAAGACCGGATCAAAAAAGAAATAATAGCGGAATGGAGATTTTTATGCAGAGTTTTCTTATCGCTGCTAATGCTGTAATACCGTTTATTTGTTATATGTTGTACGGGTATCTGTTCCGGCATCTGGGATACGGGGATGATGTTTTTTACAAACGTCTCAATCAGCTTGTTTTCAAAGCGTTTTTTCCTATGCTGATGTTCAACAATTTGTACACCGCCGATATCGACATAGGGGCTAATGCTTCAATGCTTGCAATCTGCATAGGAACGCTTATTGGCATAATTCTGTTATGTATATTTATTGTTCCTGCGGTTATAAAAGAGAATCCCAGAAGACCTGTTGTCATACAGTCGATATGGCGAAGTAATACGCTTATGTTTGCATATCCGTTGTGTGTCACCATGTATGGGGAGAGCGCCGGGGCACTGGCGTCTCTGGTCATTGCCGTGATAGTGCCTATATATAATATAGGAGCGGTTATTCTTTTTACTGTTTTTGACAAGCAGAACAATGCCAAAACGGATGTCGGTAAACTGGTAAAAAATATTCTGACCAACCCGCTCATAGTTGGTGCAGTTACAGGAGCACTTTTCAAAGGCTTTGGAATTCCTGTACCTCAGGCCGTTATGAAGCCTGTTGCAAGCTTTGCCAATATGACTACGCCGTTGTCAATATTTATACTCGGTGCGACTCTGTCATTGCCTGATATCAGAAAGAATCTTGATGTCATAGTTTCGGTATTGACACTTAAACTGGTGGTTGTACCTGCAGCAGTACTTTTGATGATGATTTTACTTGGCTACAGAGGTGCAGAACTGTTTATTTCCTTTATTCTGTATGCCACACCTATTGCCAGTGCATCATTTTCGATGGCTGAAAATATGGGTGGTGACGGAGAACTGCAGGGACAGCTTCTGGCTATCAGCACAGTAGCATCTCTGTTTACTATTTTCCTGTGGATTATGAGTCTCACAGAATTAGGCTTGTTCTGATGAAAATGCTGATGTTTACGGTGGTTAAGCTGCGATTCATCGGATACAGTTAGTTTTTCAGCGATGGACAGATATCATATAGTCGAAAATAAAAGATAGTGAGCAAAATTCGCCAAAATAAATGCAGAAATTATCAATCTGTGAGATAGAGTGTGTGGTTTTCTGCATTTGTGATAAATTGGTATAAGCATCAGGGAGACATATTGCCGGACTCGATTTTGTGAGAGACGGACTTCATGGTGTGATATCATGTTCGCGGTCCGATTACCTTGAGTAAAAAGGATTTTATAGATTTATGAGAGGTTTTTCGCGTTGACTGTGAAAAACCACTTTTTTATAATGTGACATAGTGTCATGATGCTGCTGCCCGAGGACTCTTTAGGGAGTCGTTTACAGTTCGGGAGCCGGCGGCAAAGTAGATGGATGTTTGGGAGGATGACTATGGATCTTTCATTTAAAGATGGTGCTTTAAAAGCATTTGCAGACAAATTCGGAGAAGGAAGTACTGATGGTGTAAAGTGCTATTTTGCACCGGGAAGAGTGAACCTCATCGGTGAGCACACAGATTACAATGGAGGCCATGTATTTCCTTGTGCATTGACTATAGGAACTTATGCAGCAGCAAGAAAACGTCATGACAGAAAGCTCCGTTTTTACAGTGTTAATCTTGATAAGGCAGGTGTTGTTGAAACATCCCTGGATGAGTTTGCGCCTCTTAAAGAGGATGGCTGGACATCTTATCCAAAGGGAGTTATGTGGGCCTTTGATAAGAGAGGCATGAAGATGGATGAGGGACTCGACCTTGTGATCTACGGCAATATCCCTAACGGATCAGGCCTTTCTTCAAGTGCATCTCTTGAGGTTCTTACAGGTTTTATCCTTAGAGACCTTTACGGATTTGATGTCAGTAATGTTGACCTTGCTCTCATCGGACAGGATGCGGAGAACAACTACTGCGGTATGAACTGTGGTATCATGGATCAGTTCGCAAGTGCCATGGGCAAGAAGGACAATGCTATATTCCTCGACTGCGCGACCTTGAATTACGAGTACGCACCGGTTGTTTTAAACGGCATGAAGCTTATCGTTACGAACACCAATAAAAAGCATAAGCTTGTTGGCTCTGCCTATAATGACCGCCGCAGAGAGTCAGAGGAAGCAAGAGAGATCCTTGCTGAGGCAGCAGGTATCAAGACTCTCGGAGATCTCAGTAATGATGATTTTGAGAAGTACAAGGATTCCATAAAGGATCCGGTCGTTCAGAAGAGAGCAAAGCATGCTGTATATGAGAACAATCGCACACTTACTGCGGTTGAAGCTCTGAGGAACGGCAACATAGAGGAGTTCGGTAAGCTTATGAATGCTTCTCATGTTTCTCTGAGGGATGATTTTGAGGTAAGCTGTGAGGAGCTTGACATACTTGCAGAGGAAGCATGGAAGGTTCCGGGAGTTCTCGGATCACGTATGACCGGAGGCGGATTCGGCGGATGTACCGTTTCTATCGTAAAGGATGAGGCCATTGATGAGTTCAAGAAGCTTGTTGGAGAGGCATACAGGAAACGTGTAGGCTATGACTGTACATTCTATGTTGTAAGCATTGGAGACGGACCACAGATCGTTTGAGGCAATATGATATAGCTGCCGGAAGCTTTCTGCATTGACAAAAGCAACGGATAGTTTCATTATCTTTTTTATGCCGGTTCAGGTTGGGCTTGATTTACCGGCAATTATATTTATTTTCAGTGCTCTATGAGAGCCGTATATGTTGCGTCAATTGATGCAGTGAGATATGCAGTTGATGCATGATAGTATCGAGAGGAGACATTATGAGAATTCTTGTAACAGGTGGTGCTGGATATATCGGAAGCCATACTTGTGTAGAGCTTCTTAATGAGGGTTATGAGGTTGTTATCATTGACAATCTTTATAATTCAAATCAGAAGGCTGTTGATCGTATTGAGGAGATCACAGGCAAGAAAGTAAAGTTTTATAAGGATGATCTTCTTGACAGAGATGCTGTTAAGAAGGTGTTTGATGAGAATGAAATAGATGCGGTTATCCATTTTGCGGGACTTAAGGCAGTTGGTGAGTCAGTTCACAAGCCGATTGAGTACTATCGTACAAACATCGGATCAACTCTCAATCTTGTTTCAGAGATGAGCGCTCATGGCGTTAAGAACATTATCTTCTCAAGCTCAGCTACAGTTTACGGTGATCCTGCTGAGATTCCTATCACAGAGAACTGTCCTAAGGGAACCTGTACCAATCCATACGGCTGGACCAAGTGGATGCAGGAGCAGATTCTGACAGATCTTCATACAGCAGATCCTGAGTGGAACGTTATCCTGCTTCGTTACTTCAATCCTATCGGAGCGCATGAGTCAGGGCTCATCGGAGAGGATCCAAAGGGTATACCAAACAATCTTTTGCCATATGTGGCACAGGTTGCCATCGGAAAACTTCAGGAGATCAATGTTTTCGGTGATGATTATCCTACACCTGACGGAACCGGAGTACGTGATTATATCCATGTAGTTGATCTTGCGGTAGGACACGTAAAGGCTATCGAGAGATTTGAGAAAAACGACGGTGTGTTTGTATGCAATCTCGGAACAGGTCACGGATACTCAGTACTTGATGTGATCCATGCATTTGAGAAGGCATGCGGCAAGAAGCTTCCATACAAGATCTGTGCACGTCGCGACGGAGATGTGGCAACCTGTTACTCAAGCCCTGCCAAGGCAGAAAAAGAGCTTGGTTGGACGGCAAAGTACAGCATCGAGGATATGTGCAGAGATTCATGGAACTGGCAGCAGAAGAATCCTAACGGATACAATTCCTGATTAAAGGTGTAAAACAATGGATATACAGAATGGAATAAAGAATCTGGTGGCATATGCTTACAGAACAAATCTGATAGAGGAAGAGGACATCATCTGGGCGTTAAATACGGTTGCGCTTAATCTCAGGATTGATGAAGTGACTGTCACTAAGGATGATGTCATGGAAGAGGCAGAGAAGCTTCCGTTCGATGAGGTTTGGGCAGAGGAATATAAGACCACTACAGAAAATGGGGTTATTGATGATGGTTCATATCTCGAAGGAGTTTTGAGAGTTCTCGACGATTATGCAGTAGAGCATGGCCTTACGGAGGGGGATTCTGTTGTATACAGAGATCTTTTTGACACAAAGCTTATGGGTGCTTTGACTCCGAGACCTTCAGAGGTGCAGGCGTACTTTTCAGGCCTTTATGAGGAGGACCCAAAGCTTGCCACTGATTGGTACTATACCTTCTCGAGGGATACTGACTACATCAGACGCTACAGAGTAAAGAAGGATCTCAAATGGAAGACTGAGACAGAATATGGGGAGCTTGATATCACCATAAATCTCAGTAAGCCGGAGAAGGATCCTAAGGCCATAGCTGCAGCAGGTAAGGCAAAGCAGACCGGATATCCAAAGTGCCAGCTTTGTTGTGAGTGCGAGGGCTATGCGGGCCGTGTTGACTATCCGGCAAGAGAAAATCACCGTATCATACCGATAGAGATAGAGGGACAGGAGTGGGGCTTCCAGTACTCACCATATGTTTATTACAATGAGCATTGCATTGTACTCAACACCAGGCATACTCCGATGAAAATCGATAAAAATGCTTTCTTAAAGCTTTTTGATTTTGTCCATCAGTTCCCGCATTATTTTGTAGGTTCCAATGCCGATCTTCCGATCGTTGGCGGCTCGATCCTGGCACATGAGCATTTCCAAGGTGGAAATTATGAGTTCGCCATGGCAAAGGCTCCTGTAGAGAGAAGCTTTACTGTTCCGGGATTTGAGGATATCAAGGCAGGAGTTGTAAAGTGGCCGATGTCAGTTATCCGTCTTTCAGGCACAGACACTGACAGGATTGCGGAACTTGCTGACAGGATACTAGGCAAGTGGAGAAGTTATACGGATGAGAGCGCATTTATCTATGCAGAGACTGACGGTGTCCCACATTCGACCATAACTCCTATTGCGAGAAAAGTTCAGGATGAGTTCCAGCTTGACCTGGTGCTTCGTAACAATATCACTACAGAGGAGCATCCTTTGGGGGTATATCATCCTCACGCTAAGCTTCATCATATCAAGAAGGAAAATATCGGACTTATCGAGGTCATGGGTCTTGCGGTCCTTCCGAGCAGATTGAAGAACGAGATGGCAGAGCTTAAGGAGGCATACCTCTCCGGTGCTGATATCCGTAGTATCGAGACCATAAGCAAGCATGCTGACTGGGTTGATGAATTTGCTGATGCATACTATGAACAGGGCATTGATATAGATGAGAGCAATATAGATAAGATTCTTCAGGATGAGATCGGAAAGGTATTCATGCATGTTCTTGAAGATGCCGGAGTTTACAAGAGAACTCCGGAAGGACAGGCTGCATTTGACAGATTCATTGCGACTATTTGATCGATTATCTTTTATATAACAATAAAGAAGCCACAGCATTCTACGATTCTGATTGGAAGCGATAGATGCTGTGGCTTAATTAGTATAGTTTGGGTTTAGCTGAATACAGATTGACAGACTGCCATTCTGTATTTACTTCATCAAATCATGGATACACCGAAAGAATTAACGAGTCCTTCTATAGGCTGACCTGCCTTGCAGAGAGGACAGTCGTGGTAATCATTGTAAATATAGTCAGGAACCTCGTTTTTTCCATAAACGGAGATAACAGGCATATCGTTGAAGGAGGTTATAGCACTGAAAACGGCCGAAATGCCGCTGAGCTTACCGCCATAATAGTGAACTGCCTCCATGACTCTGTTGATGGTTCTTCCTGTTGATACAGAGCCTTCTACGATGAGAACGTTCTTATCCTTGATCATAGGCTTTATATTGTCACGGAAGATGATTTGTGAATTGGTGTTGAACTCAGGCTTAACAATGTAAATTGTCTTGTGAGCATTTGTATTGATGAAACCGTTCTTGGTCAGTTCTTCTGCTATAAATGCACCGATGACCTCAGTTCCCTCGTCACAGATGATAGTATCGATGACCAGGCTGTAGAGCCCCTGTTCAACCAGTCTTGCGGCCACGCTGTGAGCCTCAGATGCTCTGGCCTTTACGGTTGTGAGATCGATATAGTAGTTTGTATGAGAGTGGTTTGTGGCAAAGTGTCCCTTTGTGACCTTGAGAGGGACAGATATACCATGAGCTTCGATTTTTTGATAAGGTTTCTGCATAAGTTACTCCTTGTCTGTTTTCTTTGGTGCCAAACCCCGGCACTCATACAGCTTGAAAAATATCAAATGATACCGAGGTTTCTGCAATCACGTATTGCGGCGCGGAAAACTGTTTGTTTTTTAAATCCCCAAAAGCAGGACTACACGATATTGATGAATCTATTATATCATTTCGGGAGATAAAATAAATATTATTTTCAAATATATGTAAAAAAGGAAATATGTTGCCGTGATAATTATCAACTTCTTTACGGGAAATACAGAGGAATGTGGACAGTTGTGCTTGATAATTTTGCCGGCACTATGATATATTTACAAACGGTTGTGCTCTAAAATTTTTGGAGCACAGGTAATTTCGGATAAATTTAATTTGATTTAGGATGTAGGGATATAAGTAGTTGCTGTCCGAGAGTGGTGCACTGCAGGCACTTCGGGTTCATACTTTTAACCTTTACATTAAACAATATATTATTTAGGAGTTTTTAAATGGCAGAGAAATATGATGCTTCGAGTATCACAGTCCTTGAGGGCCTGGAGCCGGTAAGAGTAAGACCCGGCATGTATATAGGTTCAGTCACTTCTCAGGGACTAAACCATCTTATCTACGAGATTGTAGACAATTCAGTTGATGAGCATCTAGCCGGTTATGCACAGAATATCTGGATTACATTGGGTAAGGACGGATCCTGCACAGTGAGGGATGACGGTCGTGGTATCCCGGTAGGCATGCACCAGAAGGGTGTGTCAGCAGAGCGTGTAGTTCTCACTACTCTGCATGCCGGCGGAAAGTTTGACAACAAGTCCTACAAGACATCAGGAGGTCTCCATGGAGTAGGTTCTTCGGTTGTTAATGCACTTTCATCGTTTATGAGGATACGTGTATATCAGGATGGAAAGATATCCGAGGATACTTATGAACGCGGAAAACCAACTACGGAGCTTGTAAAGGGGCTGCTTCCTGTTATCGGCAAGACCAAGGAGACAGGAACTGAAACCATGTTTATTCCGGATTCCGAGATATTTGAAAAAACAAGATTCAGAGAGGACTGGCTTCAGTCGAGACTTCATGAAACTGCGTATCTGAACCCTGAACTCACCATCCATTATAAAGATGATAGAGGTGATGCTCCGGTTGTGATTGATTATCATGAGCCTGAGGGCATCATGGCATATGTCAAGGATGTCAATAAGGGCAAAGATACCGTGACTCCTGAGATTTACTTTAAAGGTGAGACAGAGGGTACCACACTTGAGTGTTGTATTCAGTTCCGTGATGAGTTCGAGGAAAACATTTACGGTTTCTGTAACAATATTGCAACCCGTGAGGGTGGAACGCATATTACGGGATTTAAATCCAAGTTTGCCCAGCTTATCAACAGCTATGCAAGACAGCTTGGCATCCTGAAGGAGAAGGATGAAAACTTTACAGGTGCGGATACACGTAACGGAATGATCGCAGTTGTTGCAATCAAGTATCCGGATCCTATATTCGAGGGACAGACCAAGACAAAGCTTGCCAGCCAGGATGCAAACAAGTACGTTTCGGCCATAGTAGATTCAGAACTTCAGCATTATTTTGACAGAAATGTTGAAGTGGTTAAGTCTATTATTGCCTGTGCGGAAAAATCTGCCAAGATCAGAAAGCAGGAAGCCAAGGCCAAGAACAACATGCTTAGCAAAGGCAAGTACAGCTTCGATTCCAACGGTAAGCTCGCAAACTGCATATCCAAGAATCCTGAGGAGTGTGAAATCTTTATCGTAGAGGGAGACTCTGCGGGTGGTTCTGCCAAGAATCACAGGGACAGACGCACTCAGGCTATCCTGCCTCTCAGAGGTAAGATTCTGAATGTTGAGAAGGCATCTATCGACAAGGTGCTTGCCAATGCTGAGATCAAGACTATGATCAATACCTTTGGCTGCGGTTTCTCTGAGGGATACGGAAATGATTTCGATATAACGAAGCTTCGATATGACAAGATCATCCTGATGACCGATGCCGATGTTGACGGATCTCATATTGATACATTGCTTCTTACTTTCCTGTATCGTTTCATGCCGGATCTCATAACAGAAGGACATGTATATGTTTCTATGCCTCCTCTTTATCAGGCTATTCCGCACAATAAGAAGGAGGAATCTGAGTATCTTTATGATGAGGCGGCTCTCACAAAGTATCAGAAGAATCACAAGGCCGGTACATATGACCTGAAACGATTCAAGGGTCTTGGTGAGATGAACCCGGAACAGCTTTGGGAAACAACACTTAACCCGGAGAACCGCGTATTAAAGAGAGTTGAGATAGAGGACGGACGTCTTGCTTCCGATGTAACCAGCATGCTTATGGGTTCTGAAGTAGGACCGAGACGTGATTTCATACATGACCATGCAGACGAAGCAGTGATTGATGCATAGAAGCAGAAGAGAAATTTTCGTTTTGTATATGGCAGTTTTTTCTACATTTAAGGATATATTATGGCAGAACAGATTTTGACAACTGAATATTCGGAGGAGATGCAGAAGAGTTATCTCGATTACTCAATGAGCGTTATAACTTCAAGAGCAGTTCCGGATATCAGAGATGGTTTGAAACCGGTACAAAGAAGAGTACTTTACGACATGGATCAGCTTCATGCCAACCATGATCGTCCAACATATAAGTCGGCCCGTATAGTTGGTGATACTATGGGTAAGTATCATCCTCATGGCGATGCTTCAATCTACGATACGCTGGTAGTAATGGCACAGGATTTCAAGCGTATGCAGCCTGTGGTACACGGACAGGGTAATTTTGGCTCTATAGAAGGAGATTCGGCAGCGGCACCCCGATATACAGAAGCTAAGCTTGATAAGTTTACTGATGATTGTATGCTTGCGGATCTGGATATGGCTGTGGATTTTCAGCCTAACTATGATGAAACATTGAGAGAGCCTGTTGTTCTTCCTGCAAGAGTTCCATATTTTCTTTTGAACGGATCGGAAGGTATCGCAGTAGGTATGACTACATCTACACCGAGTCACAATCTCGGAGAGATAGTTGACCTCATTCTTGCATACTTACGCAATCCTGCCATGGAAACGGCTGAGATGATGGAGTATCTCAAGGGACCTGATTTTCCGACAGGCGGAATCATCGCCAACAAGTCAGAGCTTGTTGACATATATCGTTCCGGAACCGGAAAGCTGAAGCTCAGAGGTAAGCTTGTATTTGAGAAAAAAACAGGCAGATCAGACAGGGATAAGCTTGTTGTAACAGAGATTCCGTATACTATGATCGGACAGGGCATCATGAAGTTTATGCAGGACACAGCCCAGCTTGCTGAGAGCAAAGTTCTTCCGGAGATAATGGATATTTCCAACCAGTCTGATAAAAACGGTATACGTATCGTCCTTGAGCTGAAGGCCGGTGCAGATATCGACAGGATCAAGAATGTTCTCTATAAGAAGACCAGACTTGAGGATACCTTTGGTGTCAATATGCTTGCCATCAATGAAGGCCGCCCGGAGACCATGTCACTCCGCGGAGTACTTAAAGCTTATCTTAAGTTCCAGTATGAGATCATGAGCAAGAAGTATAAGGCACTCCTTGACAAGGAACTCGATAAAAAGGAGATACAGGATGGTCTCATTAAGGCGGTTGATCTTATTGATGCTATCATAGCGTTGCTTCGCAGCTGTAAATCTCAGGCCGATGCCAAAAAAGCACTTATGTGCGGCGATATAGCCGGAATCAAGTTCAGAGACAGAGATAAGGAATTTGCAGAGACTATAAAAGAGTTTACATTTACAGAACGTCAGGCTCAGGCAATACTCGATATGCGCCTCAGCAAGCTCATCGGTCTCGAACTTATAGAACTCAAGAAACAGCATGCAGAGACATTGAAAAAAATCAAGGAGTATAAGGGCATACTTGGAAGTCGTGACCGGATGAATGAAGTACTTTCCGAGGATCTCATGTTCATTAAATCAGAGTATGCAAAGCCTCGTAAAACTCTCATAGAGGATGGTGAGGAAGCT
>AUXO012871655.1_pt1 | contig 20756 bp, 20 predicted proteins | sample 768731 | NCBI WGS metagenome assembly AUXO01 (sample SAMN02715735, study PRJNA202380) | gut metagenome | biome: sheep rumen | host: Ovis aries | place: New Zealand: Palmerston North
TGGTGGCAAATAATAACGAAATAAACAATAAAACATATACACAATGAGAAATTATCCCTACATTGTTGCTGAAATTGGTGGTAATCATAACGGTGACGTAGAGCTTGGTAAGAAAATGATTAAAGCGGCAAAAGACGCTGGTGCTGATGCCGTAAAGTTCCAACTCTACAGAAAGGAAGACCTTTGGACGAACGATCATCTGACCGAACTTAACGAAGGTGTTGTTAAGTTGGAGAATGTCTCTAACTGGGAAACCAAAGAACTTGGTTTGAAGAATATCTTTGAGCAGGTAGAGAAGTTTGCTGTTCAAGAACAGGAGCATATTGAGTTCTTTAACTATGCTCGTGAATTGGGCATTGACTATGGTACCTCTGCTTTTGTCAAGAAGGATATTGATTTCTGTATTGATCAGAAGGTGGCCAACCTGAAGATTGCTTCCTGTGATGTTACCAACCTTGATTTGATTGAGTATGCCATCTCAAAGGATTACCCTCTTCAGATAGCGTTGGGTATGGCAAGTTTGGCTGAGATTGAAAACATTGTTAAGTTGATTCCTGAGAAGTTCCGTCACAATGTTACCTTGTTGCACTGTGTATCATTGTATCCACCTAAGGATGAATATGTAAACCTGAACTTCTTGAATACGCTTCGACAGTGCTTTGGACTGCCTGTAGGTTACTCTGACCATACATTGGGTTATGCAATTCCTCTAGCAGCTGTTGCACTAGGTGCTACTGTGATAGAGAAGCATTTCACACTTGACAAGAATATGCCAGGATGGGACCACAAGGTGTCTGCAAATCCTGAGGAAATGAAGATCATATGTGAGGCTTCTAAGCGCATTGTAGATTCATTGGGTAATGGTATTAAGGTGGTTTCTGATGATGAGATTGCCAAGCAAAAGAAATTCCGTAGAACTATTGCCACAGTTAAACCTTTGAAGGCTGGACAGGAGATTACTTACGATGATATTGCTTTCAAACGTCCAGGTACGGGTATTTCCGCTGACCGTTACAAGGAGATTATTGGTCGCCATGTAAATCGCGATATTGAAGCTGACAAAACATTATTCTGGGAAGATTTAGTAAAATGATAGCTATTATACCAGCTAGAGGTGGTTCTAAAGGACTGCCAGGCAAGAACGTACGTCCTCTCAATGGTAAGCCGCTGATAGCATACGCTATTGAGGCTGCTTTGAAGGCTAAGAATATTGACCGTGTAATTATCTCAACTGATGATGAAGAGATAGCACGTGTTGCAGTGGAATATGGTGCAGAACTGCCTTTCATGCGTCCAGTAGAGTTAGCTTCTGATACGGCTATGGCTATAGACAATTATATCTATACTATTGGTCGTTTAGAAGAAGAGGGTGGTAAACCCATTGATGCTTTTGTGGTTTTGCAACCTACTTCACCGTTGCGTATTGCTGAGGATATTGATGGTGCCATTGAGCTGTTTGAGCAAAAGAAAGCTGATTCTGTTATCAGTTATTGTCAGGAGGCACATCCAGTAACGTGGCATAAGTATTTAGATGAAGAAGGAAGATTCGAGAATATCTTTGATGCTAACATAAAGAATCGTCAAGAGAACAGAACCTCTTATTATCCTAATGGTGCTGTTTATGTGTTCAGAACTTCCATGATCCGTGAACGAAAGTATTATACTGAAAAGTCATATGCTTACGTGATGCCTCGTACCCGTTCAGTTGATATAGACTTTATTGAGGATTTTGAATATGCAGAATTTATTTTGAATAGGAAACAATAAAAATACTGTAAAATGAAAGATAAAACTGTTTATATAGTACATGCCGTGGATACAGAGGGCCCGCTATACGAGTCCACCGCAGCCACATTTGAGCGTCTTAAGGCGTCGTTTGGTATAGAACTCCAGCCTATATACGAGAATATCCTGAAGCTTCGTAACAAGGAGATTGACTTAGGAGGTAAGGAAGACGAAGTAGCTAAGTTTTTGGATCCAGCTCTTCAGACTTATAACGATTCGTGGGACAAAATAGAGGCTATGCATGAAAAGATGCTGTCAGATGAATTCCGTTTTGCACATCCCGATTCAGAAGGCAATGGCTGGATTTTTAACTGGTTCTGTATGGATCATGTTGGATATGACTATAATCCACGTCACCGTGATATGGGCTATCACAATATCTATGACCGTTATTTAGAGATATTGGATAAATATGGCAGATATAAAGATGATGTACAGTTCCACTTCCATCCCATGTCACATTATAAGGAGGCCAACCGTGCGGGTAAGTCCTATGAGCATTCAAATACTCTCTATCAGATACTGAGTCGTCGAATCATTGACCGTCAGTTTTTTCCCGCTGCTTTTCGCGCAGGTTGTGTGACCGAGCGTCCCGACGCCAACTGGTTCCTGGAGCAATGGATACCATTTGATTGTTCCAATATGGCTTCTGACGGTTTTGATAAAGAGATACATAAGGATCAAAGAAACGGGCAGGCTGGTGACTGGCGTCGTGCTCCCAAAGACTGGAGCGTTTATCACCCCGACATTTACGATTATCAAGTTCCCGGTAGTTGTCACAGAACGATTGGACGCTTCTTAAACATAGTGTCGCGCTATGGAAACATAAGTAGCGTAGAGATAGAAAAAGCTTTCCAGCGTGCGCAATCAGGCATGCCCACGTTAATGGGTATGTTCAATCACGACTTCCGCAATATGATCAACGAGCATAACTATGTGCAATCGTTGTTACAGCCTATTGCCAGGAAGTATCCTGATGTGAAATTTGTTTATTCCCGTGCTGTCGATGCGTTCAATGCTGTGCTGGGTAATCAGATTTCAGACATTGAGTTGGATGTTCGTTTGGAAGGAGAAGACTTAAGTGTCAAGACTGTTAAGGGTGAGGTATTTGGTCCTCAGCCCTACTTGGCAATTAAAACAAAGTCTGGTCGTTACATCCATGATGAATTTGACTTTGGTTTGGACGGTAAGTCTTGGTACTATGTCTTCAACGAGAACATGGTAAGATTGGACGATGTTGACACAATAGGTGTCGCAGCTAATAATTCTTGTGGAAAGACGTTCGTAAAAGTAATAAAAGTAGGCTGATGGCTTCAACTTATTATATAAAACCGGACAATACGATAATAGAGGCGTTGTCACGGATAGAAAAATTATCAGGTGATGCACAGACCCTTTTTGTTGTCAATGGAACAGAACAACTACAGGGAGTGTTAACAGAGGGTGACATTCGCAGAGCACTTATTAAAGGAGCAAATCTTTCCTCTATGGTCAGCGATGTGATGAACCGTAATTTTTACTTTTTCCGTCAAGGGAAATTGGATATTACGGCTTTTAAAGAAAAAAGAAAGCTAGGAGCATTACTTATTCCTATCATAGATGATGACGGTAAAATTGTCGAGATTGTTAACTTACGTAAGTATGTATCAATGCTTCCAATTGATGCAGTGATGATGGCAGGAGGTAAGGGTGAGCGATTGAGACCGTTAACAGAGAAAACGCCTAAGCCATTATTGCCTGTAGGTGAAAAGGCAATTATAGACCATAATGTGGATCGTTTGATTTCATATGGTGTACGGCACATTTCTGTAACTGTAAATTACCTCAAAGAAAAAATAGAAGAACATTATAAAACTCCTCATGATGGGGTTCAAATTAATACTGTTCGTGAACCAAAGTTTTTGGGGACAATTGGCTCCGTTAAGTTTATTCCTCAGTTCTATAATGACACAGTGTTGGTGATGAATTCAGATGTTTTTACAAACATAGATTATGAGGATTTTTATCTTCACTTTCTTGATCATGATGCAGATATGTCCGTTGCCGCTATACCTTACGATGTATCTATCCCTTATGGAATTCTTGATTTAGATGGAAGAAATATAAAGGGTCTTTTAGAAAAGCCTAAATATAATTACTATGCTAATGCGGGTATTTATTTAATTAAACGTAGCGCTCTGAACGAAATACCTAACGATGTGTTTTTTAATGCAACTGATCTAGTAGAAAAACTAATTCAGGAAGGTAAAAAAGTTATACGATACCCGTTGAACGGAACTTGGATAGATATAGGGAATCCTCAGGAGTACCAAAAGGCGAATGATTTAGTTAAGCATATGTTATAGTTTCACTATTATGAAAGGAATAGTACTTGCTGGCGGCTCCGGCACCAGACTTTACCCTATTACTAAGGGTGTTAGCAAGCAATTGCTTCCTATTTATGATAAACCAATGGTTTATTATCCTATCAGCGCATTAATGCTAGCTGGTATCAGAGATATCCTAATTATCTCTACGCCATATGACCTCCCAGGCTTCAAGCGTTTGCTTGGCGATGGTTCTGACTATGGCTTACACTTTGAATACGCAGAACAACCTTCTCCCGATGGCTTAGCTCAAGCTTTCATTATAGGTGAGAAGTTCATTGGTGATGATTCTGCTTGCTTGGTCTTAGGAGATAATATTTTCTATGGCGCAGGTTTCACTGCTTTGCTCCGTAAGGCAGTTGAAGATGCAGAAGTTAATGGTAAAGCATCGGTGTTTGGCTATTGGGTTTCTGACCCTGAACGCTATGGCGTAGCGGAATTTGACAAGCAGGGGAACTGCCTTTCTATTGAGGAAAAACCTGCTAATCCTAAATCAAACTATGCTGTGGTTGGCTTGTATTTCTATCCCAACAAGGTGGTGGATGTGGCTAAGCACATTAAACCATCTGCTCGTGGAGAGTTGGAAATTACTACGGTGAATCAGGAATTTCTGAAAGATGGCGAATTGTTGGTAAAGGTATTTGGCCGTGGTTTCGCATGGTTGGATACTGGCACCCATGATTCACTTGCAGAAGCTTCCACCTTTGTGGAAGTGATAGAGAAGCGCCAAGGCTTAAAGGTTGCTTGTTTGGAAGGAATAGCTTATCGCAATGGTTGGATCTCCGAAGACAAAATGCGCGAACTCGCTAAACCTATGTTGAAGAATCAGTATGGTCAGTACCTTTTAAAGGTGATTGATGAGATGAAAGAGGAGATAAATTCAAACACTTTACAACACGTATAATAGTATGAAACGCAATATAGTTATTACTGGAGGAGCAGGTTTTATTGGTAGCCATGTTGTTCGTCTTTTTGTGAACAAGTATCCAGACTATCATATTATTAATCTTGACAAGTTGACTTATGCTGGTAATCTCGCAAACCTGAAGGACATTGAAGACAAACCCAACTATAAGTTTGTCAAGATGGACATCTGTGACTTTGATGGCGTTCTAAAACTCATGCAGGATGAAAAGGTGGATGGTATCATTCATCTGGCAGCAGAAAGTCATGTTGACCGCTCCATCAAAGACCCCTTCACTTTTGCACAGACAAATGTGATGGGAACATTAAGCCTCCTGCAAGCAGCCAAAGCATATTGGGAAAGTCTGCTGGAGAAGTACGATGGCAAACGCTTCTATCATATCTCTACGGATGAGGTGTATGGTGCTCTCCAGATGACTCATCCTGAAGGTATAGAACCTCCATTTACAACAAAGGCTTCCAGCGGCAAGCACCATCTGGCATACGGTGAGAAGTTCTTTACGGAAGATTTGAAGTACCAGCCCCACAGCCCTTACAGTGCAGCCAAAGCTAGTTCAGACCACTTCGTGCGTGCTTTCCATGATACCTTTGGTATGCCTACCATTGTGACCAACTGTTCTAATAACTACGGTCCATACCAGTTCCCAGAGAAACTGATACCGTTATTCATTAACAATATCCGCCATCGTAAGCCTCTTCCTGTGTATGGCAAGGGCGAGAACGTGCGAGACTGGCTGTATGTGGTTGATCATGCAAGAGCTATTGATAACATTTTCCATAATGGAAAGATTGCAGAGACTTACAATATTGGTGGTTTCAACGAGTGGAAGAATATTGATATTATCAAGGTTTTGATAAATACTGTTGACCGCCTCCTTGGCCGTCCCGAAGGTGCAGACATGGACTTAATCACATATGTGACTGATCGTGCCGGTCACGACCTCCGTTATGCCATTGATAGCACCAAACTCCAAAAGGAATTGGGTTGGGAGCCAAGCCTTCAGTTTGAGGAAGGTATAGAGAAAACAGTAAAGTGGTATCTTGATAATCAAGAATGGCTTGATAATGTAACTTCTGGTGACTATCAGAAGTATTATGAGAATATGTACACAAATCGCTAGTATGATATTATGAGAATTGCTGATGCAAGAATAGTTGAACTACCTAAGTTTTTAGATGCTAGAGGAAATCTTTCTTTTGTGGAACAGAAGAATCATATTCCTTTCCAAATTCGAAGAACATATTGGCTCTATGATGTGCCTGGCGGTGAATGCCGAGGAGGGCATGCCTATATCGAGAATCAAGAGTTTATTGTCGCTTTGTCTGGTAGCTTTGACGTGGTACTGGATGATGGGGTTGAAAAACGTACATTTACTTTAAATAGGTCTTATTATGGTCTATATGTCCCTAAGGGATTATGGCGTGAAATGAATAATTTTTCAACAAACTCACTTGCAATGGTTCTCTCTTCAACGGATTACGATGCTAATGACTATATTCGTGATTATGATGTTTTTCTTAAATTAAAGAAGGATGGCAAAATATAGTGTTTATGATTGCACTATGATAGAATTGGACAAACATCATAGTGACAGAAAAGGAAATATTTCCGTTGTACAGAATGGTGATACAGTACCCTTTGACGTAAAAAGGGTCTATTATCTTTATGATGTCCCTGGGGGGGAATCAAGAGGTGCGCACGCTCACAAGGAATTGAGCCAATTGATTATTGCAGCGAGTGGAAGTTTTAGGGTAACTCTTGATGACGGCAACGTAAAAAGAAGTTTTACGCTCAATAGGCCATATCAGGGACTCTATGTGAAGCCTGGTATATGGCGTGACCTTGATGATTTCTCTTCAGGCGCAGTGGCTATGGTGTTGGCATCGGAAATTTATGATGTCAATGATTATATTAGGGATTATGATGAGTTTTTGGAATTCAGAAAGAAATGATACATAAATTAGCAGATTGTATGAACCAGAATGTGCCAGATAGTACGAAGATTTGGCAGTTCTGTGTAATATTTCCCAATTGCAAGATAGGAGAGAATTGTAATATATGCTCTCATTGTCTTATTGAGAATGATGTGGTAATAGGGGACAATGTTACTGTAAAAAGTGGGGTGCAGGTATGGGATGGTATAACATTGGAGGATAATGTTATGATTGGTTCTAATGTTACATTCACTAACGATATGTACCCTCGTTCCAAAAACAAAGACTGGACTCTTCTAAAGACAAGGGTTTGTAAAGGTGCAACTATTGGTGCTGGTTCCGTCATTCTTCCTGGAATTACTATAGGAGAAGGAGCTTTTATTGCTGCAGGTTCTGTAGTCACTAAAGATGTTCCTGCTGGTGAATTATGGTTAGGTAATCCCGCAAGATTCTATAGAAAAGCAGACTTCTGATAATTGAAAGTTGATAATTGAAAAATGAAAAAATATGAATATACCCTTTTTAAGTCTTAAAGACGTTACTGCTCTACATGGAGCTGAGATAAACGAGGCAGTAACCCGTGTCGTGAACGGTGGATGGTATCTCCAAGGAAAAGAAAATGAGCGGTTCGAAGAGAACTACTCTAAGTTTATTGGAACAAAATATACCATTGGCTGTGCCAATGGTCTAGACGCACTCATATGGATTTTCCGTGCTTATATCGAGATGGGCGTGATGCAACCAGGCGATGAGGTGATTGTTCCTGCAAACACCTATATTGCCACTATCCTTGCTATTACAGAAAATGGTCTAAAGCCTGTTCTTGTTGAGCCTAAGCTCAATACTTTGGAGATTGATGATGACCTCATTGAGGCCGCCATTACTCCAAAGACTAAGGCAATTGCAATTGTTCACCTCTATGGTCGCAATGCCTATACAGATAAGATTGGTGCTCTATGCAAGAAGTATAACCTGAAGTTGGTTGAGGACAATGCTCAGGCCCACGGTTGCAAGCATACTGATGGTCGTGTTACTGGTAGCATTGGTGATGCTGCTGGTCATAGCTTCTATCCTGGAAAGAACCTTGGAGCACTTGGTGATGGTGGTGCAGTAACCACCAATGATCCAGAGTTGGCTGCTGCAGTTCGTGCTTTGGCAAACTATGGTTCCCAGAAGAAGTATGTGTTCAAGTACACTGGCCGCAACAGTCGTTTGGATGAAATTCAGGCAGCAGTGTTAGATGTGAAGTTGAAATATCTTGTAGAAGACAATGCTCATCGTAAAGAGGTAGCTCATTACTATTATAAGCATATCAACAATCCTTTGATTACTTTGCCTGATTTACTTCCTGATGATCACAATGCATATCACTTATTCCCGATTCTGGTAGCTGATGGCAAGCGTGATGCTTTGCATGACTATCTAGAGCAGAATGGAGTTGGTACTGTTTGCCATTATCCTATTGCGCCCCATAAACAGGAGTGCTATGCTAAGGAGGCATGGAATATCCCTCAGTTGCGCTTGCCTATAACAGAGAAGATTGCGGATGAGGAATTGAGTTTGCCAATAGGCCCATCAATAAATATTGACGAAGTTAGTTTGATTGTCAGTTTAATTAATTCTTATAGATAAACGTCATGAAAGAGCCTTTGGTCAGTATTTTTATGCCAGTTTATAATGGGCAGGATTATTTGGATGATACTATAAATAGTGTTCTTTCTCAAACGTATAAGAATTTCGAATTAGTCTGTGTTGATGACTCGTCTACGGACTCAAGTGTTGAAATAATCAAAAACTATGCGACTAAAGACAATAGGGTCGTTCTTTATGTAAAAGAGAATGGAGGAAATGTTCCAAAATCTTTCAATTTCGTCCTTCCTAAATTGAAGGGTGATTTTTACTTATATATGTCACAGGACGATATTATAAGTTCTGATCTTCTAAAGAATGCGATAATTAAGTATCAGCAGACCGGTAGTGAAGTTATTGTACCCACATGTAAATTTGTTGGAGGAAAAGGGGAAGATGGACATAAGATTGAGTTAAAAGAGGACATTACCATTACTGGCAAAGAAGCTTTCCTTTTGTGTTTAAAATGGAAAATGCATGGTTTCAATCTTGTTAAAATGTCAATTCTAAAAGACGAACATCTTGATGAGAGCGTCTTTAATAGCGATGAATTCTTAACATTTCGCTATCTTTTTAGGGCTAAAAAGGTCTCTGCATGTAAAGGGATTTTTTATTATTATAGAGGTAACCCGAATAGTATAACGCAAACCCCAAAAACGTATAGATTACAGAAATTGTTAACCAACCAAGCGATTTATGCCTTTCTAAAAGAAAATAGCAAATTCCTTCCTACATGGGTTTTTTGCTATTGGTATAATGTGATGGTTGAGAAATTAGACTGGAGTCTACACTATATAAAATACAACCAAAATGAATGGTCCGATGAGGACATATGTTATGCTAAATCGGTGTTTATTAATAGCTGGAACTATATAGATAATAATATGCCCAAAGGTTTAATATGTCACCCCATGACGTATTTAAAAGTTTTGAAACTTAGGTTATTACATAAACTGATATAATATATATTGAAAAAGAATTACTAATGAAAAAAGATAAGTCAAATAGCGAATATCGGGGAATATTTAAGGGAACTGCTGTCTTTGGAGGAACACAGTTGGTACAAATTGTTGTAAGCCTGATAAAAAGTAAAGCAGTTGCGATTTTGATTGGATCTATTGGTATGGGAGTCAATGCTCTTTATACATCCTCTATGCAGATTATTACAGTACTTTCAGGTATGGGCCTAAAATCAAGTGCCGTCAGGGATATAGCGGAAGCAACTGCAAGTAATGATAAATTATTAATAGGACGAAAAATATCTATTCTCAAAAAGTGCTTTTGTCTTACATGCATTATGGGTGTAATCATAACATTTATTAGCAGCCCATTATTAAGCGAAATGTCCTTTGGAGATGCTAGCCATATCTTTGAATATTCCTTGCTTTCTTTTTTTGTCGTATTTTCTTTGTTAGCAGAACAATGTACGGCAATTCTGCAGGGACTACACCTTATAAAAAAAACAGCAACATCAACATTGCTAAGCTGTATTGTTGGTCTTTTTACTTCTATACTATTCTTTTATATTTGGGGTATAGAAGGTATTGTTTATAATATCATTGTTTCCTCTTTTGTTAGTTTTGTTATTAGATATGCTTATGTTAGACGCTTAGATTACCCGTTTTCAAATGTTAGTTATAAAGAGGCCCTTTTGGAGAGCAAGGGGACATTTCTTCTTGGTTTTGCAATGGTTGTGAGCACATTAATAGGCACAGTTGTTAATTATTCTATTAACTCTTTTATTTCAAATTTTGGAGGTATTACGGAAGTCGGTTATTATAAGGCAGGTTTAATACTTACAACGGAATCGGTGTCTTTGGTTTTTTCTTCAATGGCTGCCGATTATTATCCAAAACTTGTCGTGGCAACAAAAGATAGGGAAAAGATGAATTTGTTAGTTAACAACCAGGGTGAAATAGTCACCCTGATATCACTCCCAGTATTGGCATCACTAATGTTTTTTTCACCGTTGGCAATTAGAGTTTTGTTTACTCCTGAATTTCTGGTGCTGAATAATTTTGTAAAACTGTTATGTGTTGGCATACTACTTCAAGCAATTTCCTATAGCATTGGATATATATCATTTGCTAAGGGCGATAAAAAAACATTTTTCCTATTAGAAGGAGTTTGGGGGAGCCTTTTTCGACTTGCATGCTATTGCACTGGTTATTATTTTGGAGGGCTTCAGGGTATAGCTATATCTTATATAATGTATTATTTTACATACCTTGTGATCATTTTATTAGTTACGAGAAAACTATATAGTTTTTCAATGAATTCTAGTTATATGAAAGTTGTATTTTGTTCTATCTTTTTGTTGGGTGTTTTATTGAATAGTTTATTATTCTTTTATAATACGATGAGTTATGTATTAGGAGGTGTAATTTATATACTTATATTGGTTTTTGCGTATATTGAATTAAATACACGTATTGATTTCGGATTGATACTAAATAAAATCATGAAACGATGAAAAAATATATCATAATTACTCATACTATATACAATTTAGGCGGTGGTCAACTTTTAACCTTACGCAAGAGAAAAATCTTGGAGGGGCTTGGATATGAGGTTATGGTTGTTTACAAAAAACAAAGAGGCCCGTTTTTGTTGGAAAAAGAATATAAGGGTATAAAGACATTATTTGTTCCTGAGTTTGAGCATCCCTTGAACTTAGTATCAGGCGAAAATCAAAAGAAATGTATATCGAAGGTGCTTCTTTTTATAGGAGATGTGACTCAAGATTCAATAATTGAATCAAATGACGTACCTACGGCGATATGGGGCGAAATTGTTGCATCACATCTTAAAATAAGACACATATATTATTTGATAATAGAGACATCATTCCCTTCATACAGATATTACCCTTATAAAGATTTCTTTGAATATAAATTAAAAAGAAACGAGTTGTGGGCATGTAATTCAAAAGGTTTGGAGTTGTCATTTGAGAGAGATTTACCAAATTATGCAGACTCATATATTAATGTACCCTATGACAGTATAGAAACTTCTGATACAACAACCCCTAGTGTAAATTATCGGGATTGGAATTATGGAAATAAAGTTGTTATAACTACAATATCCCGTCTTGATAAAAAATATATTATTTCTTTATATGAAGCAGTACATAATATTTGTAATAAATATAAAGACAAAAATATCGAGCTTATAATAGTAGGAGATACGGTTGTTGGAAATAATAAACAGTGGTTAGAAGAACAGGCTCGTCTACTTTCACAGACAACGCCTAATATGAATTTAATTTTGCCTGGATATATTAAAGCGGTAGGGCGCGATTTATTTGAACATACCGATTTGTTTGTTGGTATGGGAACTGCAATTATAACTGCCATATCCGAAGGATGTTTGTCGCTGAGTGTTAATCCCTACACATCTTTTACATCTGGAATATTTGGAGTTGAAACTTTTAATTTTGCGTTTAATGATAATGGAAAAGAAGTGCCATTGGAAGATAAGATAGAAGAGGTCCTTTATAAAGACAGGTCCGAAATAAAAGAAGTGGTAAAAGATTATTATAGAAGAAATCATTCTCTTGAAGCGTACAGAGATAAATACAACATTCTAATAAATAAATGCGAAGAGAAACTGCAATATTATGATTTCAGTAAGAGAAAAAGGTATGTGTTTGTGGATAGATGCGTTAGTTTGATTAAAGCACTGAGAATGAGAATATTATTTCATAGAGAATGATTGCTGTCGTTTTGAGAAATGAGTAAATTTGATTGCAAGAAAATAAAAGAAACTGACAAATGGAGGTAATAATTGCTGGAGACTATTTCCCCTCAGGAAGGGTAGTTAAAGATATTAATAACAATTCTTATTCTAATATATTTGGAGAGATTAAGAATCTTATAAAAGAGGCGCATTTTAGTGTTGTGAATTTTGAATTTCCCTTGTATTCTGACGATAGTAGACCAATTATTAAATGTGGGCCAAATCTTGGTTGTAATAATCTCGCTATTGAAGCAATTAAGTATGCAGGCTTTAATGTGTGTACGTTGGCTAACAATCATATTTTGGATCAAGGGGAGGGAAGTTGTTTAAAAACAAAGGCCGAACTAGAGAAGAATGGATTAAATGTTGTTGGTGTTGGAAAAGACATAAATGAAGCATCCAATAATTTATATCTTGGGGAAGACGGAAAAAAGATAGCTATCATTAATTGTTGTGAACATGAGTTCTCTATAGCAACCGAAACTCATGCTGGAGCGAACCCACTAAACCCAATTCAACAATATTATAGAATAAAAGAGGCTCGCGAAAATGCAGATTTTGTAATCGTTATTGTTCATGGTGGTCACGAACACTATAATTTGCCTTCTCCTCGTATGGTAGAGACCTACCGATTCTTTGTAGATGCGGGTGCCGATGCTGTCGTAAATCATCACCAACATTGTTATAGTGGTTACGAAGTGTATAATGGAAAACCTATTTTTTATGGGTTAGGGAATTTCTGCTTTGATAAGCTTTATGATGGTCTACCAACATCTTGGCATGAGGGTTATATGGTAGAATTGACTTTTGAGGGAGGACAAAATGTTGGTTTTAAATTGATTCCTTATTTCCAGTGCAAAGGTGTTCCAAAAGTTGCATTGATGACAGGTAAAGACTATAAGCAATTTTTTGAAAATATAGAAAGGCTTAATGTTATTATAGCAGAACCGAGAATATTAAAAAAGAAACATGATGAATGGATGGAAGCTAACGGCAGCGGATTTGAACAACAATTTTTGCCATATAGTAATCGTTGGCTAATATCTGCATATATCAGACATCTTTTCCCTTCATTCCTTTCTAAAGAAAAACTTCTTAGTTTACAAAACCATTTAGAATGCGAATCACATAGAGAAAGGAGTTTGTATGCTTTAAATAAATTAGTAAATAGGTAATAATATATCTTTATGAATAAAATTTTATGGATAATTGAGAATCCCAAACAAATGGTTAATAAAATTTTTAACCGACTTTTGCTAATTCTACCAGACGAAATATATCTGAAGGTAAAGTTCCGCCAACTGATGGGTAAAAAACTGAACTTAAAGAATCCGCGGACGTTTAGTGAAAAGTTACAGTGGTTGAAGTTATATAATCATCGTCCTGAATATACCACGATGGTGGACAAGCATGCCGTAAAGGATTATGTAGCTAAAATCATCGGAGAAGAGTATATCATCCCCACGCTTGGTGTATGGGATAGACCAGAGGAAATAGAATGGGATACTCTTCCGGATCAGTTCGTATTGAAATGTACTCACGATAGCGGAGGTCTTGTAATTTGCTTGGATAAGTCTAAATTGGATAAGAAAGCTGCAACTATTAAATTAAGGAAATCCTTGAATCAGAATTATTTTAGGAAATGGAGAGAATGGCCATATAAGAATGTCCCCCGCCGGATTATCGCAGAAAAATATATTGAGCCGTCTCCTGATTTGAAAGACTTGCCTGACTATAAGTTTTTCTGTTTTAACGGCGAACCTAAGTATTGTCAAGTAATAAGTGGAAGAAATACGAATATGAGTTGTGATTTCTTTGATATAAACTGGAACCATCAGATTTTTCATGAACCCCAAATGTATCCTTTTTCTAGTCGACAGCTCGAGAAACCTTCGAAATATGTAGAGATGTGGAATCTTGCCCGAAAGTTGTCACAATCAAAGCCTTTCTGTCGCATAGATTTCTATGAGGTTGGAGAGAAAGTCTATTTCGGTGAAATTACTTTTTTCCCGACAAGTGGTATGGGTGGATTTGCTCCCCAGGAGTGGGATATGATTTTTGGCGATTTGATAAAACTGCCTAATAGGGCGTAATTCCTGTCTTAAAAGATGAAAAATAATCCCATATTTTATATCTTTTTGTTTTTATGGCTAACCGTATCTTACAACAGTCAGTTTGCAGATATGTCTATGCCTATTATAGGGTTTGGAATCAATGTGCTATTGGGTGCCTCTTTAATGGCTATTACATTCCCGTCAGTACTAAAGTTTCGTTTGAATATTTACCAAAAATGGATATTAATTATTTGTCTATATTGGGTTGCCTCTGCTTCATGGAGTGTTAATCCTGAAGCATCGGATTTTTTGTTTTCTGTTGTTATTTCGTATATGTTTTGTTTTTTTACATCATCTCAGCTGTCAACAAAAAATGACATTGGGATTGTACTTAAAACAGAATTAATTGCTCTTTTTTTGTGTGGCTTTTATGTACTATTATTTGTAAATACTGGTGATTTGTCAGAAGAAAGATTGGGCGGTGATACAGATGGTTTGTGGAATGCTAATGATATTGGTTTGAAAATGTCTGTTGGTTATGCAATTAGTGTTTATTTTTTACTTAGAGAACGAGCAAATAGACCTTTGCAATATGGGCTTATCCTTTTTTTTATTGTTGTAAGTTTGTTATCAGGTTCACGTAAAGTTATAATAATATTGACGGTATTTACGGCATTATTAATGATAATCCGTTCTAAAGGACAGAAAAAAATACTATATGTTGCATTCGCTATTTTATTTCTGGGGGCTTCATTTTTTGCGATAATGAATATACCTGTTTTATATGGTATATTAGGGCGTAGAATAGATTTAATGATAGCGGGGCTCCACGGTGAGGATGGAGGACACAGTATGATATTAAGAGCGCAGATGATTAGTGAGGGGGTAATGTTTTGGCTTCAAAAACCTATCTTTGGCAATGGATTTAACTCATTCTACACGTTATTTTATAATATTACGGGCTTAGAGACATATTCACATAATAATTTTATCGAGTTGCTTGTTAATACAGGTGTTGTAGGGCTCCTGTTATATTATTCGCTAACTTTCTATATATTAAAGGGTTTATGGAAGCCTGCGTTTCATAATAAGGACACATTGGCACAAGTGCTGTTTCTGTACTCGATTATTTCTTTTGTATTAGATTATGCTGTTGTTTCGTATCCAAGCATACCAACGATTTTTCGTCTTATGTATACAGCGCGTTATTGCCAGTTATTAAAGGAAGGAGAGACTTTATCGCCAAGAACTAGGTGAAGATGATATATTTCAGTGTAAAATAATAATTTATGAAGATATTGGCTTTTATAGGACAAATGCAAAAAGGTGGGGCCGAAAGAGTTATGAGCTTATTGGTAAATGAGGCCGTGGCTTTGGGCTTTCAGGTTAGTTTACTAATAGGAAGAAATGTAGTAGAATATGATCTAAATAAAAAGGTTAAGATTATAAATTTAGATGCAGATGATGTAAATCCTATAAATAGGTTAAAAAAAATTCGGCACATATTTAAAGACGAGAATCCTGATGTAATTGTCTCTTTTATGTCTAGCCCAAGCATTTATGCTTGTTTGTGTGCTATAGGAACAGGGATTCCAGTTGTTATTAGCGAGAGGAATACTCCTAAATATGAAGTGCCAGGCAGAATACATGGAATATTAAGGAACATAGCTTATCACTTCGCATCGGGAGCGATATTCCAGACAGAACAAGCCAGAGATTACTTTTCAAAACGAATTCGTCGCAACTCAAATGTAATCCCTAATCCGGTTAAGGATGGGGTGCCAGAAGCTAATCGGATAGATGTTAAGAAAGTCATAGTTAGTATAGGAAGATTAGCTCCTCAGAAGAATCATAAGATGCTTTTGGACGCATTCTCTATGTTCCTAAAATCTCATTCGGATTACGAACTCCATATTTACGGAAGAGGTGAACTTAAAAACGAATTGCTTGATTATGCTGCAAAATTAGGAATAATAGAGAACTTGGCGATTTTTGAACCTGTTGACGATGTTCACGAAAAGATAAAGGAAGCGACAATGTTTGTTCTTCCATCCAATTATGAAGGAATCTCAAATGCATTGCTTGAATGCCTTGCCATGGGATTGCCTTGTATATCTACTGACTGCCCGTGTGGAGGATCAAGATTATTGATAAAAAATAATGAAAATGGCTTGCTTGTGACTGTCGGCAATGTTGAAGAACTATGTGCTGCTATGATAAAATTAGCTGAAGATAAAAATCTGGCAAATCAGTTAGGTAGAAACGCGATGCAATTGAAGGATCTCTATAGTACAAAAAAAATTATGGGGCGCTATTTGGATTATATTATTTCTTTTGCAAAGTAGAAATAAGAATAACAAAAAATCACATAAATAATGCAGAAAGTTGATTTGATATATTCCGGATATATGACATCACCTAATGGCGCGAGTATGTTCGTGAAGAAAATGGATACTCTGAAAAAAAAATTCGCAGAGAAAGATGTTGAGTTGCGAGTTATTTCCCAAGACATAATTAAACAGAGGCTTTTTAATGATACGGAAGAAATAAGGAAGCGGGTTTCCTTACGCGAGAAGGTATTTGCACTAGCAAAGTATAGCGTTCTGTTGACAAGATTTATTATTCATATTACAGATGACAGGTATTCAAAGTTGATACTTGACTATTATGATACTCTTGAGGATAAAGCTGATGTTGTGGCATTTCAAGAAACTACGTGTTGTTATCATTATTTGAAAAGACATACGGATAAAAAACAGAAAGTACTATTGACGATGCATAATAGCGGAGATATTTGGAGCATGTCTTATATACGTTTGCCTCGGTTGAAAAGTTGCTTCTTTAAAAGATATCGTAAAAATTTTGAAGAAACGCTCCTAAAGGGGTGCGACAAAATCGGTTTTGTGGCAGATCTGCCGAGAAAGACGTTTGTATCTCTATACCCCTATGAAGATTCTAATACATATTTTGCCTACAATGGAATTGAAGTTAAAGAGATGCTGTCAAGAGCTAAGAGTAATACGCTTGATTTGATAAGCGTTGGTAGCCTGTGTGATAGAAAAAATCAAATTGGAATCTTGAATGCTATCGGATTATTGCCTGAAGCATATCAAAGGCGAATAACAATAACTTTAGTTGGTGATGGTAATGCACGGCTTGAATTGGAAAGTAAAGCAAAAGAGCTTTCTTCTGCAGTGATATTTACTGGAAGCACTAAGGAAGTAGAAAAATACCTTGCAAAAGCGAATTGTTTTATCCTTTTTTCAAAGGACGAAGGATTGCCTATATCAATTATAGAGGGTATGAGAGCTGGACTACCAATTATCGGGACAAATATTGCTGGAATACCAGAACAAATAATTGACAGGAAGACAGGCTTATTAGTAGAGGTAGATGAGCATCGATTAGCTGAGAAATTGAAATTCCTTGTGGATAATATGGGACTTCTGCCTATTATGGGGCAGTCATCCTATCAATTGTTCAAGGAAAAGTTCACCATAGAGGCTATGGTAAAAAAATATGTGGAAATATATAATTGCTAGAAAATGAATATATCAAATATTGTTTATGGTAGCAAGTTGCTAAGTTTGCTATATTGTAAAGCCTCGCAATTGCGTAATAGAGATTTCAAGAAAGAAGTTGAACGACGTGCTAAACTTGACTTGTTCGATTATAATGAAATAGCAATGCCTTTACCCAAAAGTTATTATGAACTACTTACAGATAATAACTATTTTGGTATCGGATATTCGTTGAGAGAGTACGCTGGTGTGAAGAAAAACTACTGCAACGCGTTAGTGGAACATGGATACTTTTTTGGGAAATATGTACAAGAAATGGAGAAGATTACTTTTGCAAAAAAAATACTTTCCTTTGGAGATGTTAGAAAAAAACATATTGAGGCTGTTGTTAAAGAAAAAGAGGTAATCCCTATCGGACCATATATTCACTATGCTACTGACTATTATGATGAAAAGCGGTTCATGGAGCTGAAAGCGAAATTAGGTAGGACACTTCTTGTTTTTTTTAGTCATTCTGATACAGGCGCAAGTGTGAGTTTTGATTTAGATTTTCTGATAGGGAAGATAAATAGTATTAGAAAAGACTTTCAAACGGTAGTAATCTCTTTGTTTTGGAGTGATATCAACCCGAAAATTGAAAAACGCCTTAATGAAGAAGGATACTTGATTTTCTCATCAGGACATAGGTATGACTATTATTTCTTGTCGAGACAGAAAACAATGATTAAATTGGCAGACGTGACTATGTCAAACTCAACGGGTACTCACTTAGCTTATTGCTCGTATCTGAATAAGCCTCACTGGATAGTGAGACAAATTATTACACAAAACGCTTTGAATAAAAAGGGTGTTGCTAATAATATCGTTTCAGATATATTGAACAAGGATGAAGTGAATCAACAGGAAAATGACGAACTGTACCAAGCCTTTGCAGAGTATAGAGATGTGCTAACAAACGAACAGCGACAATTGTGTGATAAGTATTTCGGATTGAGTTATGTGCGGTCTAAAGAAGAAATAAAGAACTTTATCTGTTAAGGAAATGAGACTGGAACAAAAGATAAACTATCAGCTGAATAAATATCCAGGTATTAAGAAGTTTGTAAAACGAGGTTATCAATTGGCTTGCTATGCAGTAAGTAAAAAGAGTACTGTTGAGGGTGATGTCAAGAGGGTCTCTCCAAATGATAACTCAGAGTATTTCTTTGGTTACTATGATAAGTCGCCATGGGATGCTATGGGTAGATATATGTTGTGCATGAGGGCTAAAAATACTTGGAGTAATCCAGATCCTATTGGCGAAGCAGAGATACTTTTGATAGATATAAAGGACGGCAATAGCTTCCGTGTATTATCTAAAACACATACGTGGAATGTGCAGCAAGGATGTATGGCGCAATGGTTGGGCCCTGATTTCTCGTCTCATATTTTATATAATGATATGCGTGATGGGAGATATTGTTCAGTAATACTTGATGTGATCTCACGACAGAAACGCGTTTTGTCTATGCCTGTTTATACAGTGTCTTCTGACGGAAAAACAGCATTGACCCTTGATTTTTCACGTTTACATAATTTGAGATCTGGTTATGGATATGCAGCACTTCCAGAAAAGACAAAAGGGGTAGCATTGCCAGATGAGACATGTATATGGAAAATGGATATTGAAACTGGTGAAGTAACTGAACTCCTGAAGTATACTGACTTTGCAAACTTCCAACCAAGACCCGAAATGCAGGAAGAGGGAAGTGTGCATAAGGTGAATCACCTAATGCTATCTCCCAATGGGAAACGTTTCATGGTACTATATCGTTGGTTCAATGGTTCAAGAAAATACACTAGATTGATAACATGCAATGTGGATGGTTCGGACATGTATCTTCTTAGCGATGATGATATGGTAAGTCATTGCTATTGGAAGGATGATGAGCATATCATTGCGTTTGAAAATAAGTTTGGCGAAGGAACTGGGTATTATCTGATGAAGGACAAAACACAGGAATATACCCACCTGTGGCGTGAATTGAATGGAGATGGACATCCGAGCTATTGTCCTACGGATAATAGTTTTGTCGTATTCGATACATATCCGGATAGAGCTAGAATTCAAGAGGTAAAGATTGCAAGGGATACAGACGTTGAAGGTAAGGATATAAAGGTGTTGGCAAAAGTGTTTGCACCATTTAAATATGATAATGACACACGTTGTGACCTTCATCCTCGCTGGAGCAGGGATGGTAAAAAAGTATGCTTTGATGCATGCTTTGAGGGACATCGTGGTATGTATATAGTAGAATTGCGATGATGAAAAAAATTGGAGTACTGCTTCCTGTCTATAAGAACGACAGGGATGAATTCTTGCATAAGGCTGTCGAGAGTATTGTTATGCAGACATACAAAGGCTATAAGTTGTTCATTGGTATTGACGGACCTGTTAACGATAGTGTTAGAGGCTATCTAAAAATGCTTGATGTACAACTAAAGATTAAAGTAATCTGGTTTCCTGAGAATAGAGGCTTAGCTTGTGTGTTGAACGACCTTATTAAACTGGCCAAAGAAGAAGGTTGTGACTATTATGCTCGTATGGATGCTGATGACATTTCTACCTCAAATAGGTTTGATCTCCAGTTGAAATTCTTGGAGAGTCACCCAGATGTTGATGTGATAGGTGGTGCTATTAATGAAATAAATGAAAGTGGTAATCCTCGAGGAAAAAATGTTAAATATCCATTGACTCATGAAGAATGCCGCAACTTTTTCCGCTATCGTGATCCATTAGCTCATCCTGCAGTGATGTTTAGACC
>AUXO015864668.1_pt1 | contig 20754 bp, 20 predicted proteins | sample 768731 | NCBI WGS metagenome assembly AUXO01 (sample SAMN02715735, study PRJNA202380) | gut metagenome | biome: sheep rumen | host: Ovis aries | place: New Zealand: Palmerston North
CGGATTTGAACCGATGATCAGGGTGTTGCAGACCCACGCCTTACCACTTGGCTACATCGCCTTAATATAGCTATTTAATAGTAGCCTAAATCACGAATTTTGTCAAGTTTTGATAAAAAAGCGAGCCATATAGGCTCGCAATTTTGCTTACTTATAAATATATATTCTAAATTTTAGTTTCTCTTTAGATATTTACGTACATCAAATGCAACTGCGATGATGATAACTGCACCTTGAACAATCTGTTGCCAGTCTGAGTTGATGCCAAGATATTGCATAGATGTCTTTAAAAGCTCAAATACAAGAACGCCAAGCAATATTCCTGATACTTTACCTACACCACCACCAGTAGATACACCACCTATTGTACAAGCTGCTATAGCTTCAAGCTCATAGCCTTGACCAAGGTTTACTGATGCACCACCTGATTTTGCTGCAAGTAAGAATCCTGCCAAACCATACATAGCTCCTGCAAGCATATATATCCTTATAATAGAGCTTTTTACATTAACACCTGAAACTTCCGCTGCATTTTCATTGCCACCAATTGCATACATGTATTTACCATATCTAGTCTTGTTATACAAAAACCAGAAGATAAACCCGCCAATTATCGCAAAAAGAAATAGCCACTTAAAGTTAAATGTCCCTACCTGAAAAATAGGTGCTGTAGCAATACTTGTATAGTCAGAACGAAGTCCGCCTATAGGTTTTGCATTTGAATAAACTCTTGCGATACCATAGATTACTGTCTGCATACCAAGAGTTGCAAGAAATGGTGGAACTTTAAGGTTGGCTATAATCAAGCCATCTGCAAGACCAAAGCACATAGACAAAAATACTACAAAAAGTGCTATGCCAAGTACATACCACCAAGTTTCTGGTGCTGCAAAATTTGCACCAAAAAATTTATCTCCGTAATCATTTCTTTGGAGCAATGTACATGCCACAACTCCTGCAAGTCCTACTGCACGACCAGCAGAAAGATCAGTACCTCTAATTATAAGACATCCACTTACACCAAGTGCTATAATAAATCTTGGAGTAAGATTGGAAACTGTATTGATAAGATTGGCAAAAGAAAAGAAATTCTTTTGTGTAATACCGACAAAGATAACCAAGATAACAAGAAGAAGTGCTATAATATTATCTTTTACAACATGTATTAATCTTCTTTGTCTTACATACTCTGGATTCATAGGAGACTTTGTCTCCATCACTTTCTGGCCTTCACTAGATGTCAACGATTCTTGTTTTTTATCCATACATCCTCCTACATAAATTTTGTTGCAAGTTCCATAACTTTTTCTTGAGTTGCTTCTTTTCCATCAAGTATACCTGTAAGTCTTCCTTCACACATAACCATAACTCTATCTGACATACCGAGTAATTCTGGCATCTCACTACTTATCATGATTATTGACTTACCTTGTTTTGCAAGGTCAGCAATAATGCAATATATCTCATATTTTGCACCTACATCTATACCACGAGTAGGCTCATCAAGTATAAGCACATCAGGAGCATTGGCAAGCCACCTACCTATAATAACTTTCTGCTGATTTCCACCAGAAAGATACTGTATAGGCGTATCATTACTTGGTGTCTTTATATTCATCTTTTTAATATTGTCATCAACAACTAATTTTAATTTCTTGTTGTTAATAACCATACCATAATCAAGATACTTGTCAAGTGATGCTATACCTACATTATCTGATACAGAAAGTACTCCAAAAATTCCTGTGGCTCTTCTATCTTCAGTAAGAAGCGCTATCCCTTTTACTATGGCATCTCTTGGCTTTTTAACTACAAGTTCCGCTCCTTTAAACTGAAGCGATCCTTCTTCGACATCCCTTATACCAAAAATTCCTTCCATAAGTTCTGTCCTTTGCGCTCCGACAAGACCTCCTATGCCAAGAATCTCACCTTTTCGCAATTCAAAACTCACATGCTGAAAAGAACGTTTATTTGGAGATGTGTAGTCATTTACTCTAAACACAACTTCACCTGGCACATTTTCTCTCTTAGGGAAACGATTAGTAAGTTCCCTACCTACCATATGTTTTATAATAAGGTCTGTAGTAAGCTCAGATGCTCGCCAAGTGCCTACGTAAGTACCGTCTCTCATGATTGTGACATCATCTGATATCTTAAGTATCTCTTCCATCTTATGTGAGATATATACGAAAGCAACACCTTTCTTTCTTAGGCGATTGATTATATCAAAGAGAAGATCAACTTCATTTTCTGTAAGTGAAGATGTCGGTTCGTCCAAGATTATGAGCTTTGCATCCGCAGATACAGCTTTTGCTATCTCAACTGATTGCATCTGCGATACAGAAAGATCGCCAAGTTTTGTAGTAGATGGATATGGAAGTCCTACTTCTTTAAGATACTTGTCTGCTTCCTCATGCATTTTTTTATGATCTATGATTTTTAATGGTCCAAATCCTTTTAGAGGATATCTTCCGCAAAAAATATTTTCTGCTATGTCTCTTTCTGGTATAGGCTGAAGTTCTTGATGAACCATGGCTATACCTTTATCAAGTGCATCTTTTGCATTTTTTATATTTACATGCTCATCATTAAGTATTACTTCTCCAGAATCTCTTGTGTAGATTCCAAAAAGGCACTTCATAAGTGTAGATTTGCCAGCGCCATTTTCACCCATTAGTGCATGAACTGTACCAGGTCTTATATTAAGAGACACGCCTTTCAATACATAGATGTGATTAAAGCTCTTGTAAATATTTTTCATCTGTAGCAAATATTCACTCATGTGTTTCCTCCTTACAAATATTCATTTATATCAGAAAAAAAACCGAGCAACAAAAATTGCTCGGTTTTTTATCATAATCATTTTAAATTTTTATTTATATTGGCTAGCATTTTCAGGTGTTACCTTTACATAGTCTACCCAATTGTAAAGCTCAAGTGCTTCACCATTAGCTGCTGCTATAGCACAATCAACTGCTGCATGTGATTGACCATTGTGGTCATTAAGAACTGTACCAGTCATCTCACCAGCTATAACTGCTTCAACTGCCTCTGCAAGAGCATCAACACCTACAAGGTAGATATTTTCATTGATTTTTCTTCCAGCTGCTTCGATAGCAACCTTTGCTCCCATAGCCATATCATCATTGTTACAGAAGATAACTTCTATCTGATCACCATATTGTGTAAGAGCATTTGCTGCAAGTCTTTGACCTTCAGCTCTTTGCCAGTTACCAACTTGATCATCAAGACACTCAACTTCATTTCCTGTCTTCTCTTTATATTGAGAGATAGAGAATTCTGTTCTATATTGAGCATCAACGTTTTCAGGATCGCCTTCGATCATAACGTATTGAAGCTTTCCGTCACCATTAAGGTCTCCCTTGTTCTCAAGATCAGCTATAAGTTCACCTTGGAATCTTCCTGATTGACGAGCATCAGCTCCTACATAAGTAAACTTTCCTGCATAATCTCCAGTGTTATGTGATTGCATATCAGACTCTGATGGCTCACGGTTGATAAATACAACTGGGATGCCAGCTGCTGCACACTTATCCATAACAGTTGCTGCTGAAGTAGATTGAACGAGGTTTAAGATAAGAACATCATAACCTTGTGCGATAAAGTTATCGATTTGGTTAGTTTGCTCTGCTTGATCGTTCTTTCCATCTTGCATAGTTACTTCATAAGTTACTTGATCGTTGTTCTTGCTCTCAAAATAACGAGTTAACTCATTTCTGTAAAGAGTCATAAATGCATCATCAAATGTATATATAGATACACCAACTCTTACTGTTCTTGGACCAGCAGGTGCTTCTGACTCTACTGCTGTTTCCACTGATTCTGCTGCTGCCTCTGTAGTAGCAGGTGCTGTTTGTTGCGCACAAGCTACTAATGATATAACCATTAAACTTGCGAGCAAAACTGATAATAATTTTTTCATATTGCCTCCTAAAGATTTGTTCTATATTTGAACAGTTTAAAATGCATAACCATTGCATTTATAAGGTTATATATATAATAACCCTTTAAATGTCACGTGTCAAGCATTTTTAAATATAAAAGTAAGAAAAAAGACACATTTAGTGTCTTTTATAGCATTTTACTACAATATATTGTTTTTATTTTTAGCAAATATAATATTTCGATAATATATATACTCTTTTAACGAAAATTGCCCTAATTCCCTTTTTTTATAAGCATTTAAGAAGACTACCTGTGTTTTCGTATACTCTGGAAATATTCTTGACACTTTTCCCATATCCCCCATGGCTATAAAAATACACTTTGTCCCTCTTTTTTCAAGTCGTAAAGCATAATTTTTTGCCAAATCCATGTATTCATATAAGTCTTTTTCATTATATACTGCTACTGCCATCTTTAAAACGCTGCATTCTTTTTTTAGCATTTTCTCTATTATCGTTTTACACTTTTCTTTAGAGAATTTTTTATCAAATATATGCTTTGAAAGTATTATCTTTTTCTTATAGTGCTTATAAAGAGTATTTCCGACATCTTTCAGCGTATCATTTTCTATATCAACATAATCGGCCAGTGAGTTTTTACATATTTCTTCTATATAAAAAGCATATTTCTTTTTATCAATATTGCTTTTCCCACCTTCTTTACAAGTCCTTATTGTCGCAATTATTTTCTTCTTTTTATAACATTTTTTTACTACATTTATAGCATTCAGTATCTCTTTTACTTTGTTGTCACTGTCATCAATGTATTTTAGACTATCAAGTCGTATCTCATAAGCATCTATTAATTTATCATCTATCTTTTCTATTTTTTTTAAAATGCCATAGATTCCCTTCTCTAAAATCGGATAACATAATAAAAACTTATTTTTATACTTTTTTCTTATCATAGTTTAGTCTTTTAAATTATATACCACTAATGCATTTTGATATAATGCCTCTGACACTATTTCTATGTCTTTTTCTTTTATTTTCGCAATCTCTTCTATCACATAACGTATATATGAAGATTCATTTCTTTCACCTCGATAAGGTGTAGGTGCAAGCCAAGGAGAGTCCGTCTCTGTAACTATATTCTCAATGCCTATCTCTGCCACCACTTCTTTTGTCTTTCTTGCATTTTTAAATGTCACAGTCCCACCAATTCCTATATGATACCCAAGCTTTACATATTCTTTTGCTATCTCAGGCTCATATGAAAAACAATGGATAATTCCTCCGATACCTTTTGCATAATTTTTCACTATTTCTAAAGTATCCTTACATGCATCTCTTGAGTGAACAACTATAGGGATGTTCAACTCTCGTGCAAGATTAATCTCTGCTATAAACCATTTTTTTTGATTCTCATAGTCATCTTCATTTTTAAAATCACCATGGTAATCAAGCCCTATCTCTCCTATAGCAATTGCAGACAATGCACCTTTTATCGCAAGACTTTTCAAACTATCAAGATGCTGTACGCCCTCTACACTTTCTGGACTACATTTTGGCACTTCATCTGGATGGTCTCCAACAGTAAAATAAAACTTTGGCATATCTAAAAACTTATTATATTTTATGGCAAGTTCCTTTTCATTTTTTGATTCATCAAGACTTGCTCCTATAAGAGTCACCCTTTGAACACTGTCTTTATACATTCTTCTAAAAAGCTCTTCTCTATCTATATCATATTTTTCATCACTATAATGTGCATGTGTATCAAATATTCTCATCTCTCATTTGCTCTCTTTTTAAGTTCTTTTTCATATATGAAGTAACCATAGAATCCAAAGCTTGGTGCGCATTTCTCACATACAAATCTATAGTAGTCATCATGTGGTATACTTTCTTTATTTAAGAGATTCCATGCAATAGATATATTATTCTCTATCTCATCACTATACTTACTATAATCATCACTTAAATCAGACTTATACTTTTTATATATTAAATCAGCAAGATTTAGGTGAGATATAGCTTTATCAAGTTCGTTGCCTATATTTTGTCCCATAATAGTTATGGCATCACTATACATCTTATATGCTGCATCAAACTGCGAAAGATCTGTAAGGGCAAGCCCCATATTGTTATAAAGTCCAGCAATAAGCTTATCATTTTTATCAAGACACTTCTCATATATCTCTTTTGCTTTCAAAAAATAAGACAGTGCCACATTTGCTTCACCAAATGCTTTATACACTGTCGCTACATTTAAAAAGATTGTTCCACCACTTACACTTTTATCAAGTGACAATGATTCTACTAACTCTATACACCTTTTTGCATGAAGCTTTGCATCTTCGCCTCTACCTTGCTTTCGTAAAAATCCTATGTACTCATTTTGAAGCTCAAGCTCTGATCTTAAATCTTTTGCAATATGCGCTTCCTTTAACCAATAATTTATCAAAGCCTCAGCTTCATCAAAATCCTTCTCATCAAAAAGTTTATCGAGTCTATGTCTTATTCTCTCCATGTCAATATTCTTTACTTGATTGGAACAAGTTGTACATGGTTTTATGACATATTCGTCTTTCTTTATCTCATCCATATAGTTACACCGCAGCTAATATATGAGCATTTCGTAAGTTTATGTCTTTTATCTTATTGTTCACATCATAAGCATGTGGCTCGAGATAGTTTGACCTATTTTCTGACAAACCATCTATTTTTAATCTTTCTATATAAGTGCTCGCTATTAATTCTATATCATTTTCCACTTTTCCACTAAATATCTTCTCATCACTTACATTTAAAAGTGACACTAATTTTTCTTCAAATGGTATCTCATGATAGTCATCATCTTCTATGCCTTCTATATAGTTAAGTTCACTTTTTACCTTCAATACTTTAGGCCAAGAAAGATCTCTAAGTGCTTTAAATTTCCATTTATAATATGGCATATAGACTTCATTTAATAAAAATGCTACATGTATGGTCGCATTTACAAATTCATATAGTGCAAGTCTTGCGGCACCAAGTTCATTGTGAGCGACGCATCTCTTAAAATTATACTGACCTGATTGTGCCATCAAAAGAATCTCTCCTGCGAGTTTTTTTAACTTTACATCTTCTGGCATAACAAAAAACTTCACTCTATAATTTGTAATTATCTTACTATCATCTCGCCAGATCTCTCCATTTGTAAGTTCTGCAAGAGACTCTTCCGGCACATGTAGATAATCAAAAAGCGATAAATTACCATCTCTGCTTCCTGTCTTCTCAAGTAAAAAATCTGAAACTTTTTTTACGCCTCGTCTATTTCCTCCAGCTGGTGCCATCACTTCTCTTTTGAAACCTTTATAGTCCGTAGGAAGCTTCGCATACTCTCTCTTAAGTCTAAATTCTTCTTTTTCATCAATATTGTCTGGTACGAATATAAGAAAACCTGGATCAAAATCATGATCAGTAGATACTTCATCATCATATGAAAAACATTCAGATCCTGCTCCTATAAGCCCAACTGCTATTTTTGACTCAAGATCTGGAAATGATTCATGAATCATCTTCTTTCCATACTCTTCATAAAAACTTTTTGATAATTCAAGTCCTTTCATCTTTCTACAATATTCCTTTCTTCTGAAGCTCTTCTCTTAAATCTTTTGCACTTCCTGTAAACACGTATCCTTCCATGCCAGTACGGTTAGCTCCAAATATATTGATAATTAGATCATCTATAAAAAAGCTTTCCTCTGGCTTTATGTCATACTTTTTATAAAGAGCTTCATATATTTCAGGAAATGGTTTTATAGATCCTACATCACAAGATACTATCTTCCCATCAAAATATTTGTGCGCTGGTATCTTTTCCCAATAATTATGTTGATTAAAACTTGCATTGGAAAGTAAGTACAATTTATAGCCTTTATTCTTAAGCTCTTTGATTATATCTTCCACTCCTTCTATAGGTATCAGATAATCTGTCCAGTTGAGTATAAGTTTTTTTATCTTTTCTCTATATTCTTCTCCAAGTCCATCAACTACATGATTGATAAACTCTTCATCGCTTATCGCACCATAATCCATATATATAGACTTATAGTTAAGATATGTTGCTTTATAAATCTTATCCTCTTCTTCTTTATCATTTATATGTAGCTCTTTTACATATCGCATAGGGTCAAAATCAATAAGAACATTGCCCATATCAAAAATCACATTTTTTATCATCTAACCTTCAAGCTCCTTGCTTATATTTTGCATAGTATTTTTTATAGTTTTTAGTACTTTCTCGTAGTCCATCCTTTTTGGTCCCACTACACCTATAGTTCCCTTCATGCCATTTCCAAAATCGCAATTAGCTGTTACTATAGAGCAATCTTTCATCGTATTAACTGGTGATTCTTCACCTATATACACTTTAAGTCCTGTCTCTTCTGAATCTTCATTGGCTTTATCTACAATTCGTGCAAGATCTTTTTTCTGTTCGAAAGCTTCTACAAGACTTCCGATGTCACCATTTTCTGCAAATTCTTTATACTTAAAGAAATTATTAGATCCATAAGTTAAGATATTATCAAAATTAGTCTTTTCAATAAATGCATCTTCTATATGATCAATTATTATCATTATATCTTTTTTGTTCTTTTTTAGTTTCCCAATCTCTTTCGTTACTTTTTCGCCTTTTATATCGGATACTTTTTCGCCTGACAAAATATTATTTAAAGTCATTGATAGATCAAGAATCTCTTTTGCATCTATTACTCTATCAAGATCTACAATGCTTGTCTTCACTACATTGCCTTCTGCCACAAGAACTACAAGAACCTTATTATTTTCAAGATTAGATAATTGCACATACTTTATCTTTGTAGTAGATACTTTTGGTCCTGCTATCATAGCAGCATAATTTGTATTGGATGCTATAGTCTTCACGACCACTTTAAGCATATCTTCAAGCTTATCAACTCTTGCGTTCATCTCTGTCTTTATATTTTTTATCTCACTATCTTTTTCTTTTATAAGATTATTGACATAAAAACGATAGCCTTTATCCGATGGTATCCTACCTGCAGATGTATGAGGCTTTACTATATATCCAAGCTCTTCTAGGTCGCTCATCTCATTTCTTATAGTAGCAGAACTTAATGACATACCATTTTTTTTGCTTATCGTCCTGGAACCTACAGGTTCACCAGTATCAAGATACATCTTTATAATAGTAAGAAGTATCTCTTTTTTTCTATCATCAAGAATATCGACTTTTGCTACTACAGCATCATTTTTTATACTTTTTCTAGGCATTTTGTCACCTTCTTACATAAAAAGTCTTACTTTAATAATAATATATTTTAAAACATTAGTCAAACGATGAACTCTTAACATTTAAGTGCAAAATAAAAAAGAGATGTATTTTCATCTCTTTTTATTATATATAAACCCTTTTCTATCCTCTATTTAACTGTTTTCGTTTTGCCTTAATTGCATCTTTAAGTTTTTGTGTAGGTTTTCCATCTGAATCAAGATATTCGCTTGTCTTATACTTCTCAGTAAAACGATACTGCATATCGTAGTAATCCATGTTGCTATAAATCTTTGCTGTAGCTTGTTTATCAAATTCACTAAGTGATGCAGTAAATGATTTCACCCATGCATCCCACTCTTCACGAACTATAAATGCTGCTTTCTCATCAGCATTTAATGCTCTATCTTCAGCAAACACAAAATTAACGGCACCGAATACAAGTACCACTGATAAAAGTAGTCCAATTAAAGAATACATTTTTTTCATAAGCTTTACCTCGATTATCTATATTTTAAGATAATAAGTCGTTATTGTCAACAAAATTAAGCATTAATTTATTAAGCATTTATTAAAATTTTGTGTTAGATACATTATGCTTTATAATTAACTATTTTTATAAAGTCATCTTTAAGGCTTGCACCACCCACAAGACCACCATCTATATCTAGTTTCTCAAAAAGTTCTTTTGCATTACTGCCATTTACTGAGCCACCGTATTGTATCCTTATAGTTTCACCTGCATCTTCACTATATATAGCTTTTATACAATCTCTTATCATCTTGCATACTTCTTCTGCCTCATCTGCTGTCGCAGTCTTTCCTGTTCCTATAGCCCAGATAGGTTCATAAGCTATAACTGTATTTTTTACTTCTTCTTCACTAACACCTTCAAATGCGGATTTTATCTGTCCTTCTATAAAGGCTTTATATGTACCATCTTCGCGAAGTGATAAACTCTCTCCGCAACAAAGTATTGGTTTTAATCCTTCTGCATGTGCCTTTTTTAATTTTTTATTGATCATAGCATCATCTTCTTTAAAAATCGTTCTTCTTTCGCTATGACCTATTATCACATATTCTCCACCTGCATCAAGTATCATTTTTGCACTTATCTCTCCAGTAAATGCACCCTTATCTTCAAAATAAAAATTTTGTGTACCAAGCTTTATTTGAGTTCCTTTAAGGCACTCTGCTGCAGTAGTTACATCTATTGATGGTACTATAAAAACCACATCACTACTATCTGTGTTGCAGCCATCTTTAAGTAATCTTATTAAATCTTTTGCCTCGCTTGGTGTCATATTCATCTTCCAATTTCCTGCTATTATTTTTTTTCTCATTTTTCTCTCCTTGGGCGCTAACCCTTACATGTTTTTATTGTGGCTGACCTGTACTACTTGTCCCACCTGGTGCCATCTCAAAAACTATATTTGTTGATTCTGGTGGTGCTATTTCTTCTTCAGCACTATCAATATTTCTTGTTGTAGAAGCTTTGGTCGTAGGCTCTTCTTTTCTTGTCTCTACAAACTTATTGGTCTGAAGCACTCCATCATCATCCACATAAGTATTTTCTTCAAATGCTGTAGGCGTATGTCCATGATATATAGTTTGATGATCAAATACTCTCTCTATTTCTTCATCCCCTCTTTTTACAACTTTATATACTTGCCATTCACTTCCTTTTGATCCACGACTTGCTTTTCCTTCATTAATTATAGAAATTGATGGCACTTCTAAATCTTGAAGTTTGCTTGATACAAGATTTTGTGTAACTCCTTCTTCAAGTATTGGTACTGCAAATATTTCTATCTTAACTTTATTTTTTTCATAACTTGCTCTTATTCCTACACTATACTCACTATCATTTATAAACTTATAGTCTGGTCCGTAAAACGACACTGTAGCATCAAGCCCTGGTGTTATATAACTTGGCTCAAATGTATGTGACTTTCTATATGTTGTAGTAAGTCCTGATCCAAATACTGCATTGTAAAGAGTCGTGCTAACCTGACATATTCCTCCTCCAAGTTCTTCTACAACTTGTCCTTCAAGATATGCAGGTGCATAATCATAACCTCTCTCTTCTGTCCTTTGTCCGATAACTTTATTGAATGAAAATTCTTGTCCAGGCTTTACTATATAACCATTTAATCCATTACATGCATTTCTTATATTATTGTTTCTTTTTTCATTGTTGCTTGTCCAAGTCTCAAATACTGATACATATTTATATTTTGATTTTACTGAAGGACCACTTGCATCAACCATATTAAGCACTGTCCAAAGCTCTGTATCAAGATTTCCTGCATTAATCTCACTTATAATTCTCTGCCTTAGTTCGTCTTGATCTATAAGATATCCTCTATGATCATCTCCAAATACAAACTCATTGATTTTGGAGTCAAATTTTTCTATCTGTCCTCTTACTGCTTTTGTGTCCCAGAGTCTTGAAAGCTGTGACAAAGAATCATCAAGATTTATATCATTGATTTTAGCTTCAAATTTAAAATCTGGTGTAAAATCACTTGATGTCACATCTACGCCTTTCTTGTCAAACTCATTTTTAGACAAGTAAAGATATTTATCATATATCTCATCAACAAATTCTTTTATCTGTCCTTCAAGAAAATCAGGTAATTTGTATGTATCTTTTGTCGCACTTATAGTTATGTCTGAAAGCGGATTCTCTACTTCAACAGCTTGACCAGAACCAAGATCATCGCTATTTTGTCCTTTCAAATATTTATCATAATTTTCATCAGTTGCAGGTGTGCCATACTCAGGCATCTCAAAAATATCTATCTCTGGATTACTATTTTTTATAATGATATTGAAATTATACGAACCAAGAACTTTATCATATACATCCTGGAGTGTAAGTCCCTTTATAGAAAATGGCTCTTTCATACCTAAAATAGAAAAATCTATGTATATATCCTGCTTCATTTCTAAAGCACTATATCCTTCAATCTCTTTCTTTTCACTTCTATATTGTATAAATCTTACTATTCCAAAAATGACAAGTGCTATGACAAGCATTGATGCAAGCACAAGTGCTATAATCTTTGGTGCATTGTTATCTTTTCTCCTTCGACTTTGCTTATACCGTTTTATTGCATCACGAGAGATATTCACATTTCTTGTGCCATATCTACTACTATCATATCCACTTAAACGATTACCTTTTCTTTCCATTTATCCTCTTACAACAAAATTAATTATTTTTCCTTTTACATAAATTTCTTTTACTATATCACCTGTAAGCTTTGATGCCACTTCTTTTTTTGCGGCTTCTATTACTATTTTGTCCTCAGCCTCACTATCTACTTCTACAAAACCTCTTGTCTTACCATTTACTTGTATAGGTATCTTTATTGTAGAAGCCTTTGCCAAGTTCATATCATATGTTGGCCAAGTAGAATCAAACACCGAACCTCCACACCCAAGCATATGATAAAACTCTTCTGCAAGATGTGGTGCAAAAGGTGATAAAAGTATAGCAAAAGTTTTAAATGTTTCTTTATCTACATAGCCCTCTTTTCTATCAAGGTCTATAAGAGAGTTTGTGTATTCCATGAAACCAGATATAACAGTGTTAAATGAAAAACTCTCAAGTCTTTCTGTAATTATCTTTATAAGATTATGTCTAAGATAAAGACTTTCCTTTGTGGCTTCACGATTCTCATTTGCATTCTTTTCTATAAGATTATAAAGTCTATTGATAAACTTATATACACCTTCTATCCCTCTATCATCCCATGCAGCATCCATATCAGGTGGTCCTATAAAGAGTTCATACATACGAAGAGTGTCACATCCATAATTTTCTATCATCTCATCAGGATTTATCACATTGCCAAGTGACTTACTCATCTTAATTCCTTCTGGTCCAAGAATCATTCCCTGATTAAAAAGCTTATGAAATGGTTCATCAAAACCAATCACTCCTATGTCATATAGGAACTTTGTCCAAAATCTCGAATATAAAAGATGAAGAACCGCATGCTCAACACCTCCTACATACATATCTACTGGAAGATATTTGTCTGCCTTTTCTCTGTCAACTAAAGCTTTATCATTATATTTATCAATATATCTAAGGAAATACCATGATGATCCAGCCCATTGCGGCATAGTGTTTGTTTCTCGTTTTGCTGGACCTTTACACTTAGGACATGTACAATTGACCCAAGATTCAATATTAACAAGTGGTGACTCACCTGTACCAGATGGCTCATAAGACTCTACATCTGGAAGTTTAAGTGGAAGCTCTTCAACTGGCACAGCCACATTGCCACATTTTGAACAATGAACTATAGGTATAGGCTCTCCCCAATAACGCTGTCTTGAAAAAACCCAATCACGAATTTTATAGTTTACTGTCTTTTTCCCAAAACCTTTTTTCTCTATCTCATCAGGTGCACTCTTTTTTAATTCACTTGAATCTCTGCCATTCCATTCGTCTGAATTAATTACCACTCCATCAGCTACTGTATAGGCTTCTTCTATACCATTATCAAATCTATGTATATCATCTTTTGGTGCTATAACAGGCACTATCTCTAGCCCAAATTTCTTTGCAAATGCGAAGTCTCTTGCATCATGTGCAGGCACACACATTATAGCTCCTGTACCATAATCAACAAGAACATAGTCTGATACCCAGATAGGAATCTTCTTGCCATTTAAAGGATTTATAGCATAACTTCCTGTCCAGACACCAGTCTTATCTTTGTCAGAGACTGCCATACGATCAACATTCGTTTTCATAGAAGCAGTCTTTATATAATTTTCTACATCTTCTTTTCTATCAGGAGTTGCAAGTTTTTTTGAAAGTTCATGTTCTGGTGCAAGCACCATAAATGTCGCACCATAAAGTGTATCGGGTCTAGTCGTATACACTGTGATTTTATCGTCAACTCCATCTATTTTAAAATCTACTTCTGCTCCATATGACTTCCCTATCCACTCTGTCTGCATCTTTTTTACTTTTTCAGGCCAATCAAGTTTATCAAGATCTTTTAAAAGTCTTTCAGCGTAATTTGTAATTTTAAGCATCCATTGACGAAGATTTTTTTTAGTTACTGGTGTGCCACATCTTTCGCAACATCCATCAACTACATCTTCATTGGAAAGTCCTGTTTTACAACTTGGACACCAGTTTATAGGGAACTCTTTTTCATAAGCAAGCCCTGCTTCAAAAAGTTTCACAAATATCCATTGTGTCCATCTATAATAATCAGGATCTGTGGTCTTTAGCTCCATGTCCCAATCATATAGAGCTTCAATCTGCTTAAGTTGTCTTTCAAAATTTTTTATATTTTCATCTGTTGAGATTGAAGGATGCACATGCATTTTAAGAGCATAATTTTCTGCAGGAAGTCCAAAAGCATCAAATCCCATAGGATGTATGACATACTTTCCTTTTAAGACTTGATATCTTGACCAAGCATCTGAAATTACATATCCTCTCCAATGTCCTACATGAAGTCCTGCTCCACTTGGATACGGAAACATATCAAGACAATAATACTTTTCTTTTTTATCATCTTTCACATTTACTGGATTTTCTTCCCAGTACTTAGCCCATTTCTTTTCAATTTCTTTAAAATTATAAGCCATCTTTTTTTCCTCAACACACAAAAACTAAGGCAAATCACAGATATTGCCTGCTTAAATCAACAATGTAGTAATTATAAAATATATCTATATTATAGTCAAGAATTCAGAATTTATATTCTATTATTAATGGGTATATATTTTCAATCATCAAATAAATACTTTTCAACTATTTCTGCTGCCGTCCTACATGCTCTGATGCAAGGTCTACTTTTATAATAATTCTCATCACGAACTGCTGGCTCTGGCAAATCTTCACCTTCTTTTAAGTTAAGCATTTCTCTACAAATGTAAGAACCCTGCTTTTCTTTAAAGTCATTGCACATATCTTGAATGAGTTTGTACACTCTTTTTTTGTCATCCATATTTTTAGGATCATTATATCCTTTCATATAACCTGCAATCATGCACATCCCTGTCACAGCACCACAAACTTCTCTGAGTTTACCAAATCCTGCACCAAAAGGTGATGCCACTTTCATCGCTTCATCAAGTTTCATGCCAGCAACATCATTGAATGCTCCAAATACTGACTGACAACAATTATAACCCATCCTAAATAATTCTTCTGCTCGATCTGCTCTATTCATAATTACTCCAAAATCTTTTCTCTACATCAGATATATTTCTTTAACTCATTTATATCTTCAATAGTCGTTGACCAAGTTGTCACAAAACGGACCACGACATGATTTTTGTCATACTCTTCCCACACTCCAAAAGCTACATGTCTTTTTAAATTCTTTGCTTTTTCCTTTTTCATAATCACAAATTGCTGATTAGTAGGTGAATCTATATAAAATTTATACTTTTTTTCTTTAAAAACTTTTTTGAGTTCTTCTGCCATATCTATAGCATGTCTTCCTATCTCAAAGTACAAATTATCAGTAAATAAAGTGTCATATTGTATGCCAAGAAGTCTTCCTTTTGCAAGAAGTGCTCCTCTTTTTTTGATAGAAGTAATATAATTTTTTGGTCTATTATTCTTTGTAAATACTACTGCTTCACCAAAAAGTGCTCCAACTTTTGTGCCACCAATATAAAATACATCTGCATACTTTGCTATATCTTTTATACTTATATCAGACTTTTTGCTCATAAGTCCATATGATAATCTCGCACCATCGATATAAAGTGGCATTTTGTAGGCTTTGCAAACTTCAGATATTTCTTTTAGTTCTTTCTTTGTATAAATAGTTCCATACTCTGTCGGATGTGATATATATACCATGCCTGGTATCACCATATGCAAATAAGTTCTATCATTATAAAAGTTTTCCATGTACTTTTTTATACTTTTTGCATCAAGCTTACCATCTTTACCTTTTATAGTAAGTACCTTATGACCAGTAAACTCTATCGCTCCTGCCTCATGTACATTGATATGCCCAGAGTCTACCGCAATCACACCTTCATCATCATTAAGCATTGTAGATATAACTGTTGCATTGGTTTGGGTACCACCAACAAGTAGCTCAACCTCCGCATTTTTTATGCCACATATTTTTTTTATTTTTTCTTTAGCTCTTTTTGTATATTTATCGTCACCATACCCAGAATATGGCTCTAAATTAGTCATAGTAAGTTTCTCTATAATCTTTGGATGAGCTCCAGTATTATAGTCGTTTTCAAAGCTTATCATATGCCTTCTCCTATTATGCTTTATTTTTCCTTATGATAAAGTTTACAGTGGCAATAACCTTCAAAATCAGGGTCTGCAACTTGATCTCTGAACTCTTTGCACATGCACATAGTATCTTCTGTCATCTCAAGACGACAAGGGCAGTGTCCATCTCTCTTTTTTAACCCTTCTCTTATCTTTTCTACTATTTCTCTGTTTTCATTGTAAGTAATTTTCATAGCATCTCCTTTCATTACACCTTTTTATATTTTTATACACTTTTCTCTTTCATAAACTCATCTATTAATTTGTCTATTCTGTGTGCTACTTCTATAAAATCTTTTTCTTTATACCCTTTTGTCGTCATTGCTGCTGTACCTATACGGACACCACTTGCCACTTTTGGACTTCTTGTCTCTTGAGGAATACAGTTTTTATTGAGCGTTATATGATGTTCATCAAGCATATCTTGACATTCTATACCCGTGATACCTTTGTGAGTTAAATCAAGTAAAAATAAATGGTTATCTGTGCCATCTGTTATAATTTTATATCCCATCTTTTTAAACTCTTCACACATTGCTTTACAATTTACAACTACTTGATGTATATATTCTTTATAAGTAGGCATAAGACATTCTTCAGCTGCTATGGCTTTCGCTGCTATAATATGTTGAAGTGGTCCTCCTTGTGAAAATGGAAATATTGCACTATCAATTTTTTTTGCAAGTTCAGGCTTACAAAAAATCATACCACCTCTTGGGCCACGAAGAGTCTTGTGTGTTGTCGTCGTGATGATATCTGCGTAGCCAAAAGGTGTAGGGTGCTCACCAGCAGCAATAAGCCCTGCTATATGAGCCATGTCTACCATGAAATAAGCCCCTATACTTTTTGCTATCTCGCTAAACTTATCAAAATGTATAATCCTGCTATATGCTGATGCTCCTGCAAGTATAAGTTTTGGTTTATATTCAAGAGCTTTCTTTTTTACATCTTCCATGTCTATGAAACCATTTTCATCCACTTCATAGAAAACCATATTAAATAATCTCCCAGAGAAACTCACTGGACTTCCATGAGTAAGATGTGCTCCATTATTTAGAGACATAGATAATATAGTATCTCCTACGTTTAACACAGAAAAATAGGCTGCAAAATTAGCTGTGCTCCCTGAATGAGGTTGTACATTGACATGATAATCTGTATTAAAAACTTTTTTCCAAAGCTCACAACATTTCTCTTCTATCTTATCTACAACTTGGCATCCTCCATAATATCTTCCCCTATTTCCAACAGCATGATTTGCAGGATATCCTTCACTATATTTATTTGTCAGAATTGATCCGCATGCCTTAAGTACATTATCACTTACAAAGTTTTCACTTGCAATGAGCTCAATATTTTCATCTTGTCTCTTCTTCTCTTCTTCAATCAATTCAAAGATTTCACTAATCATATCTCACCTTTACCTTTCTAAAACTATCAAAATCAATAAGTTCTTTTGCTTCTATTTCTGTATCAATAAGTGAAAGAAACTTTTTTCCAAGTTTCTCTTCACCTACTATGCTTCCATAATGAGTTGGTATGGCAATCTTTGGCCTTATCTTATTTATGAGTTCTGCAGCTTCCTCACAAGTCATAGTATAAGTGCCACCTATAGGAACCAAAGCAACATCACAAAAAACAACTTTTGCTTCTTCTGTCACATCTGTGTCTCCTGCCACATAGTACCTAAAGCCACCTACATTAAGTATATATCCAACCCAATTGTACTCCTTTTTATGAAACTTTTTATCTATATTATATGCTGGTACCACTTTAACGGCTATATTTGCTTCTATATCTACTTTGTCACCAGGATTTACTTCTATTACAGAACTTCGGTCTTTTATGCCACAATCAGATAAAAATGTTTTTACTATACTTTTAGGACATATAAACTTTGTATCACTTTTTCTTACATTTGATATGCTTTTAGGGTCAAGATGATCATAATGATCATGTGTCACAAATATATAATCTGCATCACTATATCTGCCCTCAAGATTAAACGGATCAAAATAAAAAACTTTCCCGCCATCATTAATTCGTATGCTGCTATGAGTGTTAATTTTAATTTTTTTATCCATTTCTACCTACTATATTAAAAATATTATGATTTATTCTAAAAAGCAAAAAAGCAAGTTTTAGAACTTGTTTTTTTGCTAATACATTGTTAAATACTAATTTCATTCCTGCTTTTAATTTTTTTATTTTTAAAAAAATTTTTACACTTTCAAGTATTGCTCTCATCTCTTTACTCATTATCTTATTATAATATCATAATTATCATTTTTTTACAATGTAAAAATCATATTAAGGTATTAAGCTTAATCCGCTAGAACTTGTATGGAGCATTTCATTTCTACTCACACCCCTCTCGCAAGGCGCGACCCATATTGCTTTCAAGCATTCTCTTGAATCTCTCATTTCTACTCACACGCCTCTCGCGAGGCGCGTCGGTTGATAGTCAATACTTCGTTACTACAATAACATTTTTGCACTATTTCCATATAATTTTTATTAAGAAACAAATACTTAAACAGAGCGTAAACTTTTTATCTCTTTATATCAACCAGTGCTCTAAAAAAAGCAAGTGCCATATCTTTCTCCATAAACTCTTTTGCATCCAACTCTTTATCTATTTCTTTTCTTACTGCCACTTCGGGATGAAATTGAACTCCTATGCAAAATGCCTTATCCCGTCTTTCTACTGATTCAATAATACAATTTTCCTCTCCTGAATATGCCGTAACTGTAAGCCTCGTATTATCAACACTTTTTACAGCCTGATGATGCCAAGATGGTACTTTTTCTATCTTGTCATCTCCAACAATCTGATACAATAATGATTCTTTAGACACAACTTCTACATCATGAGCCATAAACTTTTTCTTTTCTGGATCTCTATGTAATATAAAGGTGTCAACATCTTTTTCTTCATTCCACTCTGATATATCTTGTATCATTTCTGCTCCAGAAACTATTGACAACATCTGCATTCCTCTACAAATACAAAACATAGGTATGTCTTTTTCCAAACAATATGATAAAAGAAGATAATCTGACACATCTCTCTCTGCACTATAATTTGTATCCTCTTCAATTCCATGCCAACTTTCTTCTTCATAGTAAAGAGTCGGGCAAATGTCTACTCCACCTGGAAATACTATACAAGATACATCTTTCATCACTTCATTCACATTGGAGTTTTGCCAAGTATTAACTTTCACAAGCTTGGCGACTTCCTTTGTTAATATGCCTTTATCATCTGTTGCATTGATAAGTTTTTTATTTTGATCATAACTAAGATCTGCTGATAGTACTTGATCTAAAACTATTGCTTCTGCGCCCATTGCTTCTATTGTCTTAAGTGTACTTATATAACTATATGAGTTTTGATCATTACTCCATGCAACATATATTTTTTGTTGTTTCTTTAATTTTTTCTCACCACAAGCAAAAAACGCTATTGATGACACTATGAAAACCAAGAGTAGCAACGGCACTATTTCCTTTTTCATTTTACTATTAATGATTTATCTCCTATTATATAAGTACTCTTATCATTTTAAAAAATTCATTATTTCTTTTATATGCTTTTTAGCAACTTTTCTACCTATCTGATATACTCGCTCAAGTTCATCTGGATTATTTTCAGTCCTGCTGATGCCAAGAGATTCTTCAGGACTTATCACAAAAAACTCGCCTTTTTTCTCTCTTTCTTTTATCTCTTCCGTCTCTCTGTTATAAACTTCGTGTCTTTTTGCCATCGCCTCTACTAGTCTTGGATATTTACTCATAACTATTCTCATAAGCGGTATCACAGATGTCTTCTTTTTTATAAAGTTTCTTGGTTGAGTAAGTACTATCACATTTTTTTCATATCCATTGTCGCACAATACCTTATATGGTATAGGGTCAGTTATCCCTCCATCAAGAAGCTTATATCCATCTACTTTTACTATAGTAGAAACTAATGGCATGGAAGCAGATGCTCTCATCCATTCGATTGTATCATGATTTATCTCAAGACAATTGTGATATCTAATCTCTCCTGTCTCTACATCTGTGGCTCCTACGAAAAAATCCATTGGACTCTCTCTATATACTTTTTTATCTATTGGGTCAAGTTCTTCTATAATATCATGATAGCAAAACTGTCTACCATATAAATCTCCTGTCGTAAGAAGTGATCTAATACCAAAATATCTTGGATCTCTTCCGTATTTTTTATTATATCTGACGCCCCTACCTATCTGCTTTGA
>AUXO017503234.1_pt1 | contig 20754 bp, 13 predicted proteins | sample 768731 | NCBI WGS metagenome assembly AUXO01 (sample SAMN02715735, study PRJNA202380) | gut metagenome | biome: sheep rumen | host: Ovis aries | place: New Zealand: Palmerston North
GGAAGTTCTAGGAGCTGGATTTCACAAGATGCTAAAAACACAAAATGAGTTTGCTTATTAAATTTGTGCAATTCGCCACCAATGTATGTTTACAGCACCTTTTGACACCCGAATTTCCTATAATAAAAAAACTCTTTACTGAACAGTTGTTGTCCAGTAAAGAGGATATTTGTGAAATATTTTGTGGAAAATTTATTCAAAACAATCCGGTAGATTTTCAGTCGTGTGATTGTGAATAATGGAACGAATGGATGCGAACAGATATGGCTTGACTGTCTCTAAATTCACAGGTTCACTGTAGAGGATGACACTGTAACAAGTCGAGCTGACGAGTTCTGTAATCATGAAAATCATAATCTCCGGATCCCGAATAGGAATGGAACTCTTCTCAACAAGCTGGTTGTAGACATCATGGAAATTAATATCCTCAGAGGAAACATTGGTTGTTAAAGCCTCTTTGAAAATACCCCAGCTTAAATTCTTTGAAATAAAAGTGAGCAGTGCTTTATTCTCATTGAGTGCATTGATAATGTGATTAACGATAAAAATAATCTGGTCTTCAAAAGAAATGGCATTTTCAGCCGATTCAGAGTAGGCAATCAAATCATTTGCTGCATTTTTGAATAATTTACTGGATTCATGTGAAATCAGCTTGTTTCGAATATCATATTTGTCTGTAAAATATAAATAGAACGTTCCTTTTGCAATACCGGCCTTTTTGGCAATTTCTGCAATAGAAGTCTTATTAACTCCCTGTGTGGTAAACAACTGGAAAGCGGTATCTAACAGGGAAGTCTGTTTTTGTAATTTGTTTGATTCAATCTTTCCCATAAGTAAAACTCCATTCTATCATCAATGATTAGGCTTTAAATGAAACCAATATTTGTACATTGGTAAGAAAACTTCATAATCAATAAATCGTCTTATCATTCATAGATATTAGTGTATTTGAAACAAAAAGTCAATAAAAATGACCGATAGTCATAAATTTTTGTAAAAGATATTGACTATTGGTCATTTTGTGATATAATGACTTTCGAATTATAGAAATGACCATTGGTCATAAATGGATGAGGAAACAGACAGGAGGATCATATGGAAAAGATAGGAAAAGTAATAGTAAAACTTAGAATTCCAATTCTGATCATCAGTTTCTTATTATTGATTCCGGCAGGTATCGGCTATATTAAAACGAGAGTTAATTATGATATTCTCTATTATCTGCCAGGCGATATTGAGACGATGAAAGGACAGGACATTCTGTTAGATGAATTTGGAAAAGGTGCTTATGCGACCGTAGTTGTTCAGGGAATGAACAGTAGAGACGAATCAAAGTTAGAAGATAAGATTCGTAACGTGGATCATGTATCAGATATTATTTCTTATAATAGTCTGGTAGGCAATACTGTACCGACAGAATTACTTCCGGATAAATATAGAAGCGTATTTGAAAATAAAGAATCCGGATGTACGATGTTCGTGATTTTCTTTGACGGAACAACTTCAAGTGATGATACAATGCAGGCAATTGGTGAACTTCGCGAGCTTGCAAGAGGACAGTGCTTTATCAGTGGTATGTCAGCAGTTGTTACAGATACAAAGAAGATTACAGAGCAGGAAACCCTTGCTTATGTAGCAATTGCCGTAGTCCTTACAAGTATCGTACTTGCAGTATTTATGGATTCATTCTTAGTACCGGTGTTCTTTATGTTAAGTATCGGTATGTCGATTGTATACAACTTAGGTTCGAACATCTTTATGGGAGAGGTATCGTTCTTAACGAAAGCGTTAGCAGCGGTATTACAGCTCGGTGTAACGATGGATTATTCGATTTTCTTATGGCATTCTTATAAAGAAAAGAGAGCAGAGTATCCGGATCATCATGAAGCAATGGCAAAGGCTATCGGAGAAACAATTACATCTGTTGTAGGTTCATCTATTACAACGGTTGCAGGTTTCTTAGCATTATGCTTTATGAGCTTTACACTTGGTCTTGACTTAGGTATTGTCATGGCAAAGGGTGTTGTTATCGGTGTTATTGGTTGTGTAACGGTGTTGCCGTCAATGATTCTGACCTTTGACCGTGCACTTGCAAAGACAACACATCGAGAAATTTTACCGGCAAGATTTGACAGACTTGCAGCATTTGTCGTAAATCACGCATGGATATTTATTATTGTATTCCTTGCATTATTAGGACCGGCTATTTATGGATATAATCATACAAATGTTTATTATAATTTAACAGATACATTTCCAGAGTACTTAGACTGTGCACAGGCAAATAAGATGCTCGAAGAAAATTTTGATATGAGTTCTGTATATATGGTACTTGCAGATGCAAATATGACAGCAAAAGATGGAACAGCAATGCTTGATGAATTAAAGGGCGTTGAAGGTGTTTCTTTTGCATTAGGATATAATTCCATTACAGGAAATACCCTTCCGGAAGAATTGATTCCGGATGAGTTAAAGTCTGATTTAAAGAGTAACAAGCATCAGATTATTGCGGTTGCATCAGATTATAAGATTGCATCTGATGAATTAAATGAACAGATTACGACAGTTAATGACATTGTGAAGCGTTATGACAGCACAGCAATGGTTATTGGTGAAGGTCCTTGTACAAAGGATTTGATTACAATTACAGATAAAGATTTTAAGACGGTAAGTGCGATTTCTATTTTAGCAATTTTCGTAATTATCTTCTGTGTATTTAAGTCTGTAACATTACCGGTGGTATTGGTTGCGGCAATTGAATTTGCGATTTTCATTAATATGTGTTTGCCATATTACTTACATGCAACGATTCCATTTATTTCATCAGTTGTAATCGGTACGATTCAGCTTGGTGCAACAGTTGATTATGCGATTTTGATGACAACAAGATATCGAAAAGAACGTTTTGCAGGTGCTTCAAAGAAAGAGGCAATTTCGATTGCATTATCAACTTCAATTCCTTCTGTTATTGTTAGTGCGTTGGGCTTCTTCGCAGCAACATTCGGCGTTGGTATGTATTCAACCGTTGATATGATTGGTTCTTTATGTACATTGATGGCACGAGGCGCGATTATCAGTATGGTGGTCGTAATCTTTATTTTACCGTCATTCTTTGTACTTTGTGATAAGATAATTGTTCATACAAGTAAAGGATTTATTGATAAGAGTAAGAGAGCAGCAAACTAAGTCGTGAGATTGAAAAGGAGTAAGAATTATGATTAAGAAAAGATTATTCAAATATGGTTCCGTATTCATGTGTGCAGCATTGATGGCTTGCAGTCTTGCAGCGTGCTCTGCAAATACGGCAAGTGTTGAGACACCAACGTCGGGTGTTGTAAGCAGTACAGAAGATGTGTTAGGAGATGCAATCAACAAGCAGTTAAATGCTTCTTCTGCAAAGAAAAAGAATGTATCAAGTTTAGATGATAAGAATACAAAGGACGAAACGGTTTACGTATTTACAGATGTAACAGGTAAGCAGGATCATTTGATTGTCAATGAAAAGTTAAAGAATGGACTAGGACTTGCAACAATTGAAGATGCAAGCAGTTTATCAGATGTTCAGAACATGACAGGTGATGAAACTGTTACAACAGGCAGTAATGATAAATTAACATGGGCAGCAAATGGCAACAGCATCACGTATCAGGGAACAACGACAAAACAGGCACCTGTAACAATTAAAGTTACATACTATTTGGACGGCAAGGAAATCAAGGCAGAAGACTTAGCCGGCAAGAGTGGTAAGGTTCGTATTCGTTTTGATTATATCAATAATGAAAAGAAAACAATTACTGTAAATGGCAAGAGTAAAACAGCCTATGTTCCATTTACAATGGTAACAGGTATGATGCTTCCAACAGAGAAGTTCTCAAATGTAGAAGTTGTCAACGGTAAGATTACAGAAGCCAATGGCAGTCAGGTTGTACTCGGCGTTGCAATGCCGGGATTAAAGGACAGCTTAAATCTTTCTCTGGGAGATAAGAAGTTAGATATTGATATTCCGGAATATGTTGAAGTAACAGCAGATGTTACAGATTTTGCATTAGACAGCGTGATGTCTGTTGCAACAAGCGGAGTATTCTCTAACGTAGATTTAGATGAGATGAACTTTGACGATGTTAAGGGGCAGGCAAATGACTTAGACAGCGCAGCAAATCAGTTGGCAGACGGAACAGAGCGTCTCTCTGACGGTGCAAACAGATTAAGCGATGCGACAGGAACGATTCAGGATGTTACAAAGCAGATTGCAGATGGTGCAAATCGTCTCTATTCCGGTTCTTCAGATCTTGCAAATGGAACTGGTCAGTTAAATGGTAAAGTTCCAACGCTTGTAAATGGTATTTCACAGATTGATACAGGAGCAGGCGCATTAGCAGGTGGTATCGGTCAGTTATTTGCAAAGATGCCTACACTGACACAGGGGATTACACAGCTTCATGCAGGTTCAGGTGCATTAAAGGATGGCACTGATAAATTGCAGCAGGGCGTTGCAGCATTGAAGGATGGCACAAGTCAGTTGGCTTCTGATGAAACAGGTATTCCGGCATTACAGTCAGGAATTGCAGCGTACACACAGGGAGTTGGTTCAGCAAATACAGGTGCTGCACAGTTACAGGGTGGTACGAAACAGGTGGCAGACGGTCTTGCTTCTTTAGCAGACAGTTTCACAGGAGACGGAACACAGGAAAATCCTGGAATGATTAATGGTGTGGCTGCATTAGGTACAGGTTCTAAGCAGTTAAGTGATGGAATTGCGAAATTAGCAGATACATTAGATGCATCCTTTGATGAAGTAAAGAGCAATGCAGATGCAAAGAGTGCAGAAGTGGGTGCAGCATTGGCACAGGCAAAGACATTACAGGACACATTTGCAGCAAACTTAAATCCGACATTAGGTACAATTGATGCAAATTTGGTAGTTACTCCTTATACAGAATTAAGCGGTGTGTCTGACGCATTAAAAGCCGTTGCAGCAGGAACAATGTCACAGCAGGATGCAAGTGCAAGTCTTCAGGCATTGTATACAAAGTATATGACAGCATATGCGGTTGCAACAGCAAATGCAAATCATCCGGCAGTTGTACAGATGAATCAGGCATTAGCAGCATCAGGACTTAGTCTTGCAGGTGTATATCAGGCAGAAATGGGACTGTTGCTTTCAACAATCAGCAGTGGAAGTGCAGCAGGCGCATTATCACAGGTTTATAATACAGCAACAACGACAACAGATCCGGAAACAGGATTAAATCTTTCAGAGAGTCTTGCAAAATTAAAAGCAGGTGCATCTAGTTTAAATACAGGTATTGTTAAGATTCAGACAGGTATTGGTACAGCAGCACAGCTTGCAGCAGATTCACCGGTAAAGAATCCTAAGACATTGTGTGAAGCACTCAATGCATTAATTAGCGGAAGTGCAACAGTGAATGAAGGCGCAGCACAGTTAAAGACAGGTCTTTCACAGCTTGCAGCAAATAATGAAAAGTTAAACAGTGGTGCACAGTCAGCAGCAGAAGGTGCAAAGAAGTTAGATGCAGGTGCAGGTCAGCTTACAGATGAAAAGACAGGGGTTCCGGCATTGGCAGCAGGCGCAACACAGTTGAATACAGGTCTTTCACAGCTTGCAGGTTCTACACCGGATTTGACTTCAGGTATCAATGCATTAAATGACGGTGCAAAGCAGTTAAAGGCAGGTACGGCACAGTTGAATGCAGGCAGTACAGAATTAGCAAATGGTGTAAAGCAGTTAGACGACGGTGCGAACCAGTTAAAGGATGGTCTGTCAACATTAAGTGACGGTACAGGACAGTTAAGCGAGGGTGCAGTTCAGTTAAATGACGGTGTTATCGAGCTTGCAGACGGAGCAATTACATTAAAGGATGGTATGCTTCAATTCAACGAAGAAGGAATCAAAAAGATTACAGACCTCTTAGGAACAGATGCTTCTGATGTAACAGAAACATTAAAGAAGGTTGTTGAGTTAGGTAAGAACTATCAGTCATTTGCAGGAAAGGCAGATGAGACAGAAGGAACAGTAACATTTGTTTATAAGACAGCGGGAATTGAGAAATAATATAGATTGACATTTTTTAAATAATAATCCGGAAAGCTGTTACGGGAGTGAGTAGTACTCCTGTAGCAGCTTTTTTGCTTATGAAATCTGCACAATAGGGTGTTCTTCTAGTTGGTACTAGTCACAAGGGGAAATATCGTGTTATACTATTATTTATGAATAGTAAGATTAGCAGAAAAATAACTGCGGAATGGAGCATTTACAATGAATTATATTGTGCTTGATCTAGAGTGGAATCAAAGTCCGGCAGGCAGGAATCACAGAAATGAAGGGATTCCATTTGAAATCGTTCAGATTGGAGCGGTAAAGCTGGATAAACAGTTACAAAGGATAGATACATTTGGACAGAATATTCAGCCACAGGTATATCCAACGTTTCATTCGAAGGTTGCAGAACTGCTCGATGTAACGATGGAAGAATTAAAGGCAACCGGCAAGCCATTTCCGGAGGTGATTTCGGAATTTTTAGCGTGGTGTGGAAAGGATTGTATATTTTGTACATGGGGAACATTAGACCTTACAGAGTTACAGAAAAATATGCAGTACTATCAGATTGAACGCCCATTTCCGATGCCATTTTTGTACTATGATTTACAGAAACTCTATAGTATCCAGTATTCCGATGGGAAAACAAGGATTACATTACAGAAAGCCATTGAAGAGCGTAAACTTGCATCAGATAAGGAATATCATATGGCATTAAATGATGCCATTTATACGGCGGATGTGATGGCAACGCTTGATATGGGACAGGTTGGAAGGTTTTACAGTGTAGATACATTTCGAATTCCACAGACACGAAAAGAAGAAATCTATCTGGATTTTGGAGACTACGCCAAATATATTTCAAAGGGATTTGATACGAAAGAAAAGGCAACGGAATACAGAGAAGTACGTTCCTGCAAATGTTTTTTATGCAATAAAAGCATGAAAAAACATATCAAATGGTTTGCAACAAATGGAAAGAGTTACTATGGGTTGTTTTCCTGTGAACAGCATGGTCTGATAAAAGGCAGATTTAAAGCGAGACAGGCAGATAACGGATTGTATTATGTGACAAAGATTTTAAAGCGCACGGATGAAGAGGGCGCAGCAAAGATTAAAAGGAAGCAGGAAAAAGAACGGGAACATCGCAAACTGAAAGCACAGCAGGCAATGCTTGCAAAGCGTACGGGAGCAGATTTAGATGTTAGTAAGCTGAAAAAGAAATATCAGAAACATTAAAAACATTAAAACAGCACGCATATCCGGTAAGGAATGTGTGCTGTTTGTTATATTAATGGTGAAAGGAATCACGGTATTTCATTTGTGAATTTACAGTATTTAAATAAGTGCATAGATGACAGCGATTCCGATAACCATTTGGATAATTGCAAAACGAAATACAACCTGTGCATCAGACCATTCTTTGTTCTTACGCATATGGTCGTGAATCGGTGTACGGATATTCTTCATCAGAGGAATATGTAAGAACCGCATAAAGGATACTTTAATCAGACCAAGACCACCGTCAAGAATCAGAAGCAATGCAACCGGAATATAGAGCAGCGGATGGTGTAATTTTAACATTGCAAAGGCAATAAATACACCGATGGCACGAGAACCGGCATCCCCCATAAGCAGTTTGCTTGGAGAGGCATTAAACCATAAATAACCTAAGATACAGACAATCATCAAAAGAATGGTGTGTGCAAAATAAGGTTCAATGTTATAAATCTTAAATAAAATATACGTTGTTGAAAGTGTCACAATAGACAGCGTTCCGCACAGTCCGTCAACACCGTCAGAGCAGTTTGTAACATTGATACTCGCCCAGATTAACACAATGATTAAAATGCCATAGAGGATTGGATTTAATGTAACGGTTACATTTGCAAATGCAATCTCAAATGTGTTTGGATTGTAGTGCAGATACGTAATGGCTGCCATAAGTGCAATTACAAAATCAATCAGACCTTTCTTTAAATTGCCCCAAGGAGATGAGGAACTGTCATCTAAGTAGCCACTGAGCATTGCTGCAAGTGTCAGAATCAGATAAATAATAATTTCGGAATTCATACGGACAAATATCGCACAAGAGCATGTGAATGTCAGGATGAAAATAATACCGGCACCACGCGGTTTGCCAACGGATTTTGAACCGTTGATGGCAAATGCACGACCTGCATCACGGGGCAGCGTATTTTTTCCGAGTGTAATCGCACAACAAGTCAGTACGAATGCAAACAGAACACTAAAGAAAGTAATTTCTTTCATGAACTGAGAACTTAAAATATAGTAAATCATAATCTTCTCCATTCTGAGGGAACCCCTCGTTTTACTAATCTAAAAGTATACCACAAAAATCTCAGAAAAAATAGAAAAAAAGAGAGAAAAATAACGATATTTCGCGGCAAGAATAAATAGCCTTTTTTAAAGGAGTATGCTATAATCAGTTATAATAGAAGTCGTGATGATATAAAGGGGGAAATTTTATGGCAAAAGCGGCAAAGACACCAGAAAAAACAAAGGTTACGGACACAACACAACTTTTTATGACAGAATTGGACACCTATCTGTTTGGTCAGGGAACACATTATGAAATTTATAACAAGATGGGAGCACACAAAGCAGTCAAAGACGGTGTGGAAGGTGTGTATTTTGTTGTATGGGCACCACGTGCCAAAGAAGTCTATGTGATTGGTGAATTCAATGACTGGAAGGCATACGGTTATGATATGAAACCGGTATCAGATGGCGGCGTATATGAGTTATTTATACCGGGAGCAAAAGTCGGTCAGATGTATAAGTATCTTATTGTTTCAGAGAGCGGAGAAGCCTTATATAAGGCAGATCCATATGCAAATGCAGCACAGCTGCGTCCGGAAACAGCTTCTGTGATTGCAGATTTGGAAGGTTTTGCATGGACAGATGCGAAGTGGGTTGAAAAGAAGAAAAAAGAAAATCATTTAAAGGCACCGATGAATATTTATGAGTGTCATTTGGGTTCGTGGAAGAAATTAGAAGACGGTACGGAAGATGGATTTATGAACTACCGTGATATTGCAAAGGAACTTGCAGCGTATGTTTCTGATATGGGATATACCCATGTGGAACTTATGGGCATTGCAGAGCATCCATTTGACGGTTCCTGGGGATATCAGGTTACAGGGTATTATGCACCGACTGCAAGATATGGAACACCGCAGGATTTTATGTACTTTGTAGATTATATGCACAGTAAGGGCATTGGTGTATTGCTTGACTGGGTGCCGGCACATTTTCCAAAGGATGCACATGGTCTTGCCAATTTTGATGGCAGTGCAGTTTATGAATATGCAGATCCAAGAAAGGGAGAACATCCGGATTGGGGAACGAAGGTATTTGACTATGGAAAGAATGAAGTATCGAATTTCCTGATTGCCAATGGAATGTTTTGGGTAGACAAATTCCATGTGGATGGTCTGCGTGTAGATGCGGTTGCGTCGATGTTATATTTGGATTACGGCAGAAATGACGGTGAATGGATTCCAAATCAGTATGGTGGCAATGGAAATATTGAAGCGATGTCATTTTTGAAGCATTTCAATTCGATGATGCGCAAGCGTTTTCCACAGGCGGTAACGATTGCAGAGGAATCGACGGCATGGCCAAACGTCAGTGGAGATCCGGATAATGGAGATTGTTTAGGATTCACATTTAAATGGAATATGGGATGGATGCATGATTTTCTTGAGTATATCAAGTTAGATCCATATTTCCGTAAATTTAATCATGGCAAGCTCACATTCAGTATGATGTATGCATACAGTGAGAATTTTGTATTGGTATTATCACACGACGAGGTCGTTCATCTGAAATGTTCCATGTTAGGAAAGATGCCGGGAGACAAAGAAGATAAGTTTGCCAACTTAAAATTAGCATATGCCTATATGTGCGGACATCCCGGAAAGAAGCTGCTCTTTATGGGACAGGAATTTGCACAGTGGAATGAATGGAGCGAAAAACGTTCGCTTGACTGGTATCTGTTAGAAGATGAATCTCATAAACAGATGCAGGAATTCACAAAGAAATGCATGCAGTTAGGCAAGACGTACCGTTGCTTATATGAGACAGATTATGACGGAGAAGGATTCCGATGGATTAATCCAAATGACAGAGATAACAGCACCTATTCGTTTGTCAGAATCAGTCCGGACGGTAAGAAACATCTGTTATTCGTATTGAACTTTACACCGGTTGCAAGAAATGACTTCCGAATCGGTGCACCGGCAAAGGGTACATATAAATTGGTACTTGGAAGTGATGAGAAGCATCAGGCAAAGAAGCTGACAGCACAGGCAGGAGAGTGTGATGGTTATAATCAGTCACTGCTCATTGACATTCCTTCCTTTGGTGTCTGTGTTTATGAATTTGATGCAGCAAAGTTAGACGATAAGAAGCAGTTATAAACTTTTTACATAAAAATGACGATATGTACTATACGGGTGTGTCTGTAGACGACAGGCATATTCGATAGACATATCGTTTTTTTGTTTAAGATAAGGCTGTCACAAAGGGAGGTTTGTACTCTTTTTGATATCCGAATTTCGATAAAAGAAACATATGTTTATACAAAGAAACATAGCGTATACATACGTTTGTAGAATAGATAGAATGGATGTATCGAATCACAGATACATTGTGGAAAGGATATAATATGAACATTACAATAGCAGGCGCAGAGCAGGCTGCAAACAATAAGCAGGGCGTGAATTTAGGAGGCGTTTCAATTCCGCAGAAAAATGCGCAGCTTCCTGAGATTGGCAATTTTGGAAATGCCATTATTGGGCATCTGAATAACACGAAGATGAATCAGAATACGTATGAATCCCTGTTAAAGGAAGCAGATGATATTAAAGCACAGTTACAAAATAGTGCCGCAACAGCGAAAGATAATCTCAAGGCACTGTTTATGAGATTATCTGGTGCAGATGCAGTAAAGTTAGATGAAGAGGGATTTGACCTTACAGATGCTTCTCCGGAACAGTGTGTAAATATTGTAGATCGTATTAAGATTGAACTTGCAAGACACAGTGACGGGTATGTTCCGATGGGAAGTTCTGTCAGTGCAGATAAGATTGCAGAAGTGGTTGGAAGTGCAGGCTACGCACAGGAGATTGCAGGAAAGTTAAGTGCTGCAAATATGCCTGCAACACAGGAAAATATTGCAGAGATTACAGGCGTGCTTGAAAAGGTTGCTGCGATGTCGCCGATGACAGATGCGATGAAAAACACGCTGATTGCACAGGGAGAAAATATTACAATTGACAACCTGTATCTTGCACAGCATCAAATGTCAGAGTCTGCGACAAAAAATGTCAATCCGGTTTCAGATGCGGATTTTGAGGCATTGCGTCCACAGATTGAGCAGGTGTTAGGACAGGCACAGCTGCCGGCAGATGCACAGCATTTTAATACTGCAAGAATGTTTATGGAACAGGACATTCCAGTGACGGCAAAAAATCTTGCAATCAAAGATGCATTGGATTCGTATCAATTGCCGGATGTGACGGTAGAGGAAGAACGCAGTGCGCTGGTCGATCAGATAATTGCACATATGACAACAGGAGAAAATGCAGGAAGTACGCCAATCTTAGGTGAATTAGATGTGATAACACAGGTGGCAGATTCTCTGGATGTATTAGAACGTGCAACTTATCAGGATGTGGCAAGACTCGCAGATACGGGAGAAGTCTTTACGATTGGTACATTAAAGGCAGCAATGCAGTCAGCAACTTCTGGAAATACAGATAGGATGCAGACGGTATCTCAGGTTGTAAATGCATCAAAGAACACAGAGGTACAGAATGACAAAACAGCGAAACAGGCAGATGTATATTACAGACAGTTACAGGAATGTCGAATTCTTATGACTGCACAGTCCGGAGCATTTTTGGCAAAGCAGGGAATTAATTTGTATACAACGCCAATTGCAGAATTGACGAAACAGTTATATGCATATGACTCAGAAAATTTTGCAAAACATTATGAAATGACAGCACAAGAGACACCGTTGGATAAAGAAGCCTTACAGATTGCAAAGGCTTTGGCGGAGACAGGTGTTGCATACAGTGATGGACAGGCACCGGTATATACAGAGCAGATACGCAGTGGCAATGTCAGTTATTTGGCATATCAGGCAGCAGTAACGGTGCGAAGTGCGCTGACACAGATACAGTTTGCACCGGATGTTACCATTGGTGCGGTTTTAAAGGACAAGGAAGAAACAGAAGCGGTTACGATTACGGATTTTGCTGCGATGGGCAATGATTTGCATAAGAGATATAATGAAGCAGAACAGACGTATGAAGCAGTTGGAACGCAGATTCGCAAAGACCTCGGTGATTCGATGAAGAAGGCAGTGCTTGCAAGTACAGATGGAATCCTTGAAGAACTGCATTTAGACAATACAACGGCAAATGCAGATGCAGTCCGTATTCTTGCTGCAAACGAAATGGATATGACTTCAGATAATATTGCAAAGGTCAAAGAAGCGTATACAACCTTACAGAACTTAATCGGACAGATGAGTCCCGATAAGGTGCTTGAAATGATTCGACAGCATATCAATCCAATGCAGCATGATATTCGTGATTTGAATGAACAGCTGACCGTTGATTCAGATACACAGAATAAAATTGATAAATATAGTAAGTTTTTATATAAATTAGAGAAAACAAATGGCATTACAAAGGAAGAACGTGCGCAGTTTATAGGCATTTATAAGATGATGAATCTGTTTACGAAAGACGCAGGAGCAGCAGTAGGAGCACTGATGAAGCAGGGCGCAGACCTGACAATGGGAAACCTTTATACGGCATATGTAAGTCGTAAATCGTATGGAATGGATGCGCAGATTGGTGATGAAACAGGGGTTGCACAGTCACATGTGAATTATTTCACAAACCTGTTTTCACAAGCTGGCAATTACACAACACCGCTGACGTTAAAGGCAGTACAGGATGAATCACCGATTGCACAGCGCAGTGCGGAAGAATTCTGCGAAGCGGTGATGGAGCAATACGATGCAGATGCAGAAGCTGCACAGTATGAAGAATATGTCGATTCCTTCAGGGAAAATCTGTTTGGCAGCCAGAGTCGTGTCGAAGCAGCACTTGCAGAATTAGAGCGTACCAGTCAGGTAGCAACGCTGCACAATATTCAGGCAGCACAGGAAGTGATGCGTACAGAGTTATTTGAGACGATGCAGCAGGCATTATCAGAAATCTCTGTAGATTTTCGTGCATATGCAAAGGAGTGGTTTGACAGACTGGATGAACCACAGGGCGTGGAACATGTGACACAGAAGCTCTCAGATACGGTGGAAGAGAAATTGTCACAGATGATAGCAGATGCGCCGACGGCAGAAAATGCACAGGATTCTGAGGAAGAATTATCATATACACAGGTTATGCAGGCAAGACAGATTTATCGTGAAATCGGTTATATTCAGAATCTGAACAAGAGAAATGATTACCGGATTCCGATTGCAATTGGTGAAAAAATTGCAACGATGAATTTAACGCTGGTACAGGATGAGGACAACAAAGGAAGAATCTCGATTGCATTTGAACAGAAGCCATATGGAAAAGTATCCGTAGAGGCAAAAGTGGCAAAAGATTCCATAGATGTCTATGCGGTAAGCAATGCAACAGACATGCAGCCGGTTTATGATTGGGCAGAGGCAGCAAAGCAGCAGTTAGAAGATACATTTGGCTATGAACAGGTACAGATTCATGTCGGCAGTCAGGTGCAGCCGGGCAGAATTACATATTCACAGGATGAAACGCATGTGCCATCCGAACGTTTATATCAGGTGGCAAAGAGCCTGCTTGGACAGTTTCACGGATAAATAACGGTGAGGACTTATGAAAATAAAAAAAAGTCCGATATAATATATAGTGTATTTTCGTATTTAGGATTCGGAATCAAAAGGTGCTGCAAAACATAAAATGCACTTTTTGACACCAAAATCGTATTTAGAAAAAGCGAGATTTAGAAAGGCAAGGAAAGTTATATGAGAATTAATACCAATCTTTCAGCGATTATTTCAAATAATTCATTACAGAAGGCAGAGGACAGATTAAGTCAGTCTATCAAGCGTCTGTCATCCGGTTATAAAATCAACAGTTCCGCAGATGATGCAGCAGGATGTGCTATTTCTGAGAAGATGCGTATGCAGTTAAAGGGATTGTCACAGGCAGATAACAATGCAGCAGACGGCGTATCAGTTATCAATACAGCAGAAGGTGCATTATCTGAAATTCAGGCTATGATTTCAAGAATGAAGGAATTGACAGTTCAGGCGGCAAATGATGTTAATTCCCCATCAGAGCGACAGGCGATTCAGGACGAAATTGAAAATATTAACAAAGAAATTGATAGAATTTCTGATGAGACAGAATTTAACTCGCAGTCGCTTATTAATGGTAATTTGTCACGTCGCGTATATTCAAATTTAGAAGGTGTTAAGCAGATTGAATGTACCGATGGATTTACGGCAGGCATTTATGGAATTACCGTAACATCAGATGCCAGACAGGCAGTATATGCCTGTGCATCAACCATTTCCATGACGGACACAGATACGATTGAATTGAATCAGACAGGAACGATTTCACTGAATGGATATACAGTTAGTGTTAAAGAAGGCGATACGTTAAGTGATATTATGGGCAATCTTATCGATGCGATGGACACCATCGGCGGCAAGGCATTTGCAGTTGCAACAACAGACAATGACACGAAAGCCAATGGAAGTAACTATGCAGGTTACAAGCCGGTATCTACATATTCAGGCAGTACGCTTGTTATGATGACAAATGGTTACGGAAGCAGTGAATCTTTGAAGATTACATGTTCCAATGAAAACCTTGTAGGTCTGCTTGGTTTGGATGCAGCGACTTTAACAGAGGATGGAAAGGTTGTTAGCGGCAGCGATGTTCAGGCTGAATTTACAACAAAGACAGAAGCCGGTCAGACAAAGCGTGTTGGATTTGCAGACAGTGCAATTCTGTCAACAAAGGGAACGAGAGTAACGATTCAGGACGTTAATAATAAGACATTTGTTACAGATGTAACAGGTACATCGGTTGGAACAACATTTGATGATGTCAATAAGAACAATGGACAGTCTGTTGCAACATCTCAGGATAAGAGAGAGATTGAACAGGAAGTTACGGATGTTGGTATGATGAGTATCCATATCGGAGCAAATGAGAATCAGGTTATTGAATTAGATATTCCTGCAATCAGTACGTATACATTAGGAACAGATGCCATCAATGTAATGACATCCGGTTCTGCTTCAAGAGCAATTTCAATTGTTGACAATGCGCTCAGTATTGCGAGTGAAGTTCGTTCAAAGCTCGGTGCTTATTCAAACAGATTCGAGCATACGACAAGTAACCTTGCAATTTCGTCTGAAAATCTGGAGGCTTCTGTTTCAAAGATGACAGATACAGATATGGCAGAAGAAATGACAGAATATACATCAATGAACGTATTGACGCAGGCTGCAACATCAATTCTTGCACAGGCAAATGAACGTCCGGCAAATGTATTGCAGCTTCTTCAGTAAATAAAAGGGTGATTGTATGAAAAAAGATTCGATTCAGACGTATTCTTATCGGATTTCGCAGGCATCCAGAACAGATTTGATTGTCATTCTGTATGATATGGCGATGGAATATATAAGAGATGCGAAAGAAGCATTACAGGTGCAGGATACGTTAGAATTTACAAAAAATATCCGTCAGGCAAAGCGTGTGGTGGATGAGTTGGGAATGTGTCTGGATATGCAGTATGATATTTCCAAAGAATTGTTAAATATTTATCTATATGCAGGGCGTGTGCTTGTTAAGGCACTTGCAACAGGTTCGGATGAGAATTTAGAACGTGTTGAGAAGCTGTTTACAGGACTTAGAAAGTCATTTTATGAACTGAGTAAGACGGATGATTCCGGTCCGATGATTCAGAATGCGCAGCAGGTATATGCAGGACTTACCTATTCGAATGTGGGAAGTTCGAACGAGATTTCGAATAATTATACGCCGAATCGTGGATATACGGTATAGAAATATAACAGAAATAAAAATAAAGAGGCGAACCGTTTCAGGAAGATTGAAAACGGTTCGCCTCTTAGTATTTTCATTGATAAAGACCGGTATGCATTAGAAATGTAATTCTCTTTTGCGTGACCGCTTATTTTTTGGACTGCGGCTGCGGATTAATATTACAGTAAGAATAATAGCTGCAATGATAGCAATCAGAATCCAGATGTTAATTGCGAGACATTTCTTTGCGGAAACCTGTGTCTGCGATGTATCAGCTTCCCGATAAGGAAGCAATGCATTTGCATGCATATTCGGATTCGAAGATAACATCAGTGTTGTTGTACCCACAATATTATCCTGACACCAAAAATCAATGTTTGTCGTGTAGGATGTGGCATCTGTATTGGCAGCCGGATTATTTTGCGCAACACTGATACGGATATCTCCGACATTTGCCTTGTTTGGAATCGTAAGTGTTGTTGCATTCAGGTTAGAAAATAAAATATGTTTTCCAAATACCGCGGAATTATAGTAAGTCGCATTACTAAATAGCGAGCTGATGGCATCGCCGGAAATGGTAACTTTCTGGAAATTGTCAAATCCCCAATCAAACAATGTTCGTGTATCTGTAAAACGTTCTGTATCACTGGATTTGAAGCAGACACAGATTAATCGCATATTGTTCTTTTCAGCAAATGTAACAAGTGTGGCACCGGACTGATCGGTATATCCGGTCTTGCCGCCTTTGCAGTATTCATAGTAGTAAGGACGGTTGGCAAGCATCTGATGGCGGTGACGAAATGTACGATTCTCAGCTGTCAGATTTGTCGGTCCAATGGTATATGAAGAGGAGGTGGAATCAATATTTACAAAAGTAGAATTGTTGTAGCATCCACGCGCAATCATTGCCATATCATAAGCCGTGGTGTAATGATTTGGATCATATAATCCGCTTGCATTGGTAAAATGGGTATTGGTTGCACCAAGCTCTTTTGCCCGTCGATTCATCATATCTGTGAAGTTGTTTAATGTACCGCCGACATGTTCTGCAAGACCATAAGCGATTTCATTGGCTGAATATAACAGTAAGCCGTATAATGCCTGTTCTACACTATATTCTTCGCCGGCTTTGGTTCCAAGCTGTGCATCTTCCCAGGTAACGGAATTGGCAGCAGCAGAAGAAAATGTAACTGTTTCGTCCATTTTGCTGTTCTCAATTGTTAATAGCCCGGTCAGAATCTTTGTGGTACTGGCAGGATAACAGCGTTCATAGGCATCCTTCTGATAGAGAATGGCACCAGTATCTGCATCAATTAAAATGGCACTCTGCGAAGCAATGATAGGAGCTGTCATCTGCGTATTTGTTGCTGTGGCTGTTTGCGTGCTGCTGGCAGCAGTTGTTGCCTGTGTTGCGGCAGTTGTCGGTGCTGCATAGACTATATCTGCGGCAGGGATTGTTGTAAATAATGTTGTAACAAGCAGTGATACAGAAGCCGCTGTACGTAATAATTTATGTTTCAAATTAAAAGAATTCATATTCAACTCCATTCTGAGGAATTACATCCTGAGAAATATTTTAAAGGTTATAGGTTTTCCGTTCTATTTGCAGCGATTTATAAAAATAAGTATAGTGTCAAGAATTGTCATAAATGGCTACATCTACTTATTTTATATGAACTGGAATTAGATGTAAAGGGGAATCTGTAGGGAGATTGGGAAATAGAAAGATTTTATTGACAGTTTCAGACAGGAAGGGAAAGAAAGTGGGAGCGGCATTTTGTGAAAAATAAAATAAATCAAAATTTCCCAAGATTCTTATAGGTTCTTTTAGAAATTTATGATAGAATGTTAAAGCATAACCTTTCAGGCAGACAGACGGAGATTATGTTATAAACAGTGATCGAATAAGTATTACAGAATTGTGGATAAAAGTCTGACAAAAGAAAGACGTGTGGAAAACAGGCTGTCTTTGAGATGTTTGGGCAAATATATGTTGATGACAGGAGAGAAAAAGTATGAGATTAAGAAATGTTCCCGGTGCAAGAGAAGTCATGGTTGAAAATGAATATGTATTTACAGAGCCAAAGGGGATGAAAGGAACTTGGAGCGAAGTATTTGGGAATGACCACCCGGTTCATATTGAAGTAGGTATGGGAAAAGGCAGATTTGTATCTACACTTGCACAGATACATCCGGAGATTAATTATGTCGGAATTGAAAAGTATTCGAGTGTATTGCTTCGTGCCGTAGAGAAGCAGGATGAATTACAGCTTCCGAATTTACGTTTTATTCGTATGGATGCTGAAGAGATTACAGAAGTATTTGGAGAGGCGGAAGTTGCCAGAATTTATCTGAATTTTTCAGATCCATGGCCAAAGGACAGACATGCGAAAAGAAGATTGACATCAAGACAGTTTTTTGCAAGATATAATGTTATTTTGCAGAAAGACGGAAGAGTGGAATTTAAGACAGATAATCGTCCGCTATTTGATTTTTCGGTAGAAGAAGTAAAGGAAGCCGGATGGAATTTAGATGTTGTGACATATGATTTGCATCATGATGCAGTCTTAAATGAAGGAAATGTTATGACAGAATATGAAGAACGATTTTCAGCAGCGGGAAATCCAATTTGTAAGCTGGTTGCAACAAGGTAAGGGCAGATATGAATGAAGTGGGGTTGATAAGGATTCTTTTCGAAGCTGTTGCATACAATATAGAGAGAAATTCAGATGGGATTACAGGAATATGTATGGAAGCCTTCGAAGTCGGATATACCGCAAACTCAATAATTTGTATTACTGTCATCATAAATTAAATAAGATGGCGGTACAGTTTCATCAGTCCTTAGATTGCGTGATACAGCTGATATGTGTCAGGGATTCGTGTGACTGATGAAGAAAGATAAATTCAATAGATTGAAATTTGGGCAATAAAAATGGAGAGGCATATCCCGGAAACAAAGAGTTGTTTTTGGAATCGCTTCTCCATTTTGCGTCATCAATTATTCTGGCTTATCAGTATTCGGTTCATCGATAGATTCGATGGCAATTTTCTTCTTTTCTAAGAAATGTGTCACAATCAAATTAATGATATATACAATAACGGCAAATACAGGAACGCCGAGGAACATACCTAAGATTCCGGCGAGACTGCCGCCAATTGTAATTGAAAAAATAACCCAGAGCGGCTTCAGACCGGTGCTTTCACCGAGAATCTTAGGCCCTAAGAATAAGCCGTCAAACTGCTGAATTACCAGAACCAGAATAGCAAAGAAGATAACCTGCATTGGATTAACAATCAAAATAATCAGACCACCGATAGCACCGCCTAAATAGGGACCGAAATATGGAATCATATTTGTGATGCCGACGGTTACACTAATGAGCAGTGCATATGGAAAGCGGAAAATCAACATTGCAATAAAGCAGATAATACAAATAATTAAGGAGTCAATCGCTTTTCCGACAATGAAACTCGAAAAGATCTTTGCACTTTCATGAATAATTGTACGCATTTTCTTTGCGGCAGTTTGCGGAACAAACGCATATAAGAATCGCTTTGACTGAAAGAACAGGTTCTTATGGTCGGAAATCATATATACAGATACGATAATTGCAATAACGAAGTTGAAAATTCCTTTTACAATAGCCATTGAAGTTGTGAAAATGACAGGCAGAACGCTGCTCATTATATTTGATAAATAATTCACAATCATTGGCAGGGCAGATTCAATTTTACTGTTAATCAAATCATAATCAATAAAGGACCAATTTGGGTGGTTTTGTTCAAAATTGGTAATGAATTCTAATGCACTTTCATACCATTCCGGTAGTCGCGCAGTTAATTCACTGATGCTGTCATAGATTTGAGGAATAATAAATACAAGCAGAATCGTGATAATGCCGATGGCAAGTACATATGTAAGGAATAGGGAAAGTCCTTTTGAGAGCTTTCCGGATTTCATTTTCAGCAATTTGCAAAAGCAGGTATCGTAAAAAAAACGAACAACGGGATATAGGATGAAAGCAATAAAAGCACCGAGAATAAATGGTGACAGCATGCTAAAAAGAGAACCTAACATATGTAAGGTTGTATCAAAGTTGCCGATGAATTTGTAAATCAGAATAGAACCGGCTACAAATATCAGTGCGTAAATCAGAATCGTGAAATATTTATGATTCCAGCGAAAGGGTTTTTTATCTTCCATTGTATATTCTCCTCGTATAATAAATTACTGTATCATTGGTTTATGTATTTTATATGAATGATGTTTTATTCTATACGATGTTATTTTACAGATACGCTATAATTCTATAGAGAACCGAAATGATACAATTTATAATTATTATAAAATTTGTGGGCGTGAATGGCAATAGAGAATAAGGGTTCATTTTTTATTTTGAAGATTATAAGTAAAATCGTTTGATAAAAAGAGTATGTTAAAATTGTATCAAAATAAATACAAAAAAATGAGAAAAAAGTATTGCATTTATGAAAGGTATCATATATAATCTCTTTTGTGTTCAGCGAATACAACAAATAAATAAGCGCCGCTAGCTCAGTTGGTAGAGCACCTGACTCTTAATCAGGGTGTCCAGGGTTCGA
>AUXO017980838.1_pt1 | contig 20741 bp, 25 predicted proteins | sample 768731 | NCBI WGS metagenome assembly AUXO01 (sample SAMN02715735, study PRJNA202380) | gut metagenome | biome: sheep rumen | host: Ovis aries | place: New Zealand: Palmerston North
AGTAGTGTAGAGCATAGAGGTTGAATAAATATAATACCTCCAAGAGTATCCGACATAGAGATATGAAAATATATGCCGAACTAATACGAAATGAAGTATTAGAACTATAGGATAAAAAGCTTATAGGATAACAAAATTGAAAACTGAATTAATAGCAACATTAGCCAATTATTTTTATGGTATTGGTAAGAAGGTTTTAATTGTTACACCAGGCCAAAAACCGAGACAAGAGGTGGAGAAAAGAATAAAAGAAAGATTTGGTATAGACGTCAAAAATTCTGGTGGTAGGATTATGTCTATTATAACATCTGGTCTTTTAAAGAGAAATGATATAAAAGACCCTGATCAATTAAAGAAGTTTGAAAATGAGCTTGCTTCCGTTGACTGTCTCTTGGTTGATGAGGTTGAGTATACTATAAATGATTCGGGGATGTTTATATATGATAGGGTTATTCATGCAGATCATTTCTATGGATTTTCAGGAACTGCCGATAAGAAAAAAGGCGAAATGATATCCTTTGTTAATGGTCTGGATGATTCAATTATACGAAATAAAGACCTTATAAAATACTTCGGCCCGTCTCTCGTATATAGAATGCCACTTGATCTTAAGGTCGATTATATCCGGGTTAAGACAAGTACATTGAATAGAGTTAAATTTTTACCGGAAGATTTTGCAGATAATACTAATGTTTATAATAATGTGATATGCAGAATTTTCACGGATCCAGATGTATGTCGACTTGTTGTGAAGATAGCAAAGAGATATCCAAAAATCTATCTTCCAATGTATAACTTAACCTCCGTGATTAGTGAGTGGCTTAGCTATTTCTCTGCCGCTAAATTAAGGGTACTTCTCATATGTGGTGAGGGATTTCTTTATTATGACGAGAATGGAGTGAAGACTAAACTCAAAGATCTAGCCGAAGCCTGTGAATATGTTAAAAATAATAGGGTAGATGTAATTCCTTCAACGTCAGCCGGTTTTCGTGCCCTTGATCTCCCTGGACTTGAAACTACACTCCTAACTATTGGAAAGATGGCAGGTGTTGTACTTCAGAGTGTGGGAAGAACGGCAAGAGGAAGCCATATGAACTTGATTACTCTTGAGCCCTTCCCTAAAAAGAAAATTCCAGTATATACAAGTGGAATGAAGGAAAGGGATGAGATGATTTTGCAATATTATAAGTATTGTGATATAGTAGAAAGTGAAATTTTTGATAAGAACTTATGAAATACAAGAAAGGAGATGTAGTTTATATAGCTCAATTAATACCTGGAAAAACATTGAGCAGATTAAATACAAAGATTTTACCAAAGAAGGTAGTTGTACAAGGGCCTTATGATACTGACTGTTATATGCTTTCTTATATTCCAGAGGGAGAAAAATATACATCCCGTGCATATAATTATGAAGGAAGTCTAATTGTCTCTTCTTCTATAGAGGAATGTATAGAAAAATTTAATGATCAGGTAGATAAGATCATTAAGGAAAAGGAAGAGGCATTGGAGAAATGGAAGGAGAAAATGAAAAAATTAAAAATATTACTATGAAAAAGAAAGTTTGGATCACGACTCTTGAATTAAATAAGGCTGGGAATAGAGTTTTACATAATATTCCACCGACCCTGGCAGAATGCGAAGGGGATAGGTATTGTCGATATACTCCTCTTGAAGGAAAGTATAAAGGAAAGACGCTGTCCGAATATTCTTATGTTATAGATAGTTTTGATACTGTCGAAGAGGCGATAGATAATTACAATAATCTTATAAATGATTGTCTGGAGGAAATTCAGGACAGGAAGGAGGCATTAGAAGAAGCATATAAAAAATTGGAGAGTTTACGAATAAAATAAAAGAGGGATTTAATTTCCCTCTTTCTTCTTTTTAGTCTCTATTACAAATTTTTTCCAGGTTTTTAAGAAATTATTTGTTTTTATGTCTGTTATTATTTGGTTTCCCTTAAGATATGCTTGTTGAATTCTTATATCATATGTGAGTTCTACTGTTACATAAGATTTTTCCGGATTAGATTTTCTCCTCATAAAGAATATCATAGTTTCCCCTCTTGATACTCTACTCCAGTATGAAGCTACACAATTATGTTGCTGCAATGCCTCATCCGTGATATCATTCCGGTTCTCTACAGATCTTATAAAGAACTCATCATCTTCAAAGTTATATTTTTTACACTCACTTATGATCTTTAGTGCGTCCAGGTCTTCTCTTTTTCTCCTTTCTTCCTCTAACTTAATTTGATTTTCACGATATAATTCAGCCACCATATCATGATTTTGAATAAGATATTCTGGAGACTTATCAAATTTTATACCAAGCTCATCACACATTCTTTTATAATCCATGATCGTGTGAATGCTTATAAATATATTACTGCCAAAAGTCTTTTTTAGATATTCTATGCACTTAGTGAACCAGATATATGGAGTTTTTAAATCATTTCCAAAATGCATTATTAGATAATGATCTTTACTAAATGCGTCTCCTTTAATATTGAAATATCCTAAGTCTTTTCTCGTAAGTCCAGATTCAGCATACCACTTATATTCCTTCTCTGATATATTGTGAAGTTGAGAGATAAGACGAAGAAAATGACACCGCTCCAAGTCTGCGTCTTTGAGGTCTGGGAGAGCATAATTGGGAACCTTTAGAATAGACCTTGGATTTGTTCCCTTCATATTGCACAACCCTCTGATAGTTTTTATATTAAAGTCTTTCCCAGAGTCAATTATATCTTTTGCTAGCTTATATCCAGCTTTATAGAGAATTTCTATCTTAGGAAAGCATATTCCAAGGAGCATATTCTGTTTATGCTCTTTAAGAAATTTATAAAGATATGGTTCATGTTCCTTAACCAAGTCCTCCAAGTCCTTCTTATCTTGGATAAAATCACTTTTTAGTAAGAATTTTTTATAACTCCCAGAAAAACTCGTGGGGGATTTATAACACCATACCTCATAGTCCGACCAGCCATCGGGATTGCGGTAATGTTTTGCTATATTAATGCACGTTTCGTTCAGACAAAAGCTTGATTTAGCCTTGTCCCATGATATAGAGAAGCCCCTTAGCCATAGATTAGTATTGCATTCAAAGTTCTCGGAATATGGATTAATATATAAATTATCGTCGCTGATATAAAACTCCCCCACTCTTGGGGTTTTCCCCTTTCCTCTTGTATACTTCTGGAGACTATAGTTGTCTTTAAAGACCCTAATTTTTGATAAATCTATGTCCTCAGATACACTTGCTGTAACATCAAGTTTATATTTTCTCACGCTCATATCTCTCTATCTTTCTTTCAATTTTATCCCGATAGTTTATATAGCATTTCCACTCTTTAAGGAAATCTTGCGCAGGTTTGTTGTCTATTGATCTATTCCCGTGCATTAAGGCCTGGCGGATAGAGCCGGACTGATATTCTATGGTTATATATGATTTCTCAGGGGCAGTTATTTTTCGCATAAAGAAAATCATAGTCTCTCCCCTTGATACTCTATTCCAATATGAAGCTACACAGTTACTTTGTTGCTGCCCTTCATCTATGATATCCGGCTGACTTCTTACACAACGGATGAAGAAATCACAGCCATCATACTCATACCTCTTCATGGCATCAATCCTGGCCTTAGCCTTCCTGTCCTCTTCGATCTTCATGTTATTTCTCTTTATTTCTGACACTCTTGTATGCTCTTCCCAGAAATATTTCGGATTTTCACCAACTTTGACATTGAGGTTATCACAGTCCTTGAGATAGTCTGCCAGTTGTCTATGCATTGTTGAGAGGTTATCTATACCGTGTGATTTAAAATCAATCTTAGAGAAGTACTTAAAATACCATAGATAAGGAGTTTTAGTTACTCTTCTCATAGCGGTATAGAAATTTTGAGATTCATTTTGGTTATCTCCTCCATCGGGATTCCAGAATTCCTGTATCACCGGAGTAACTTTTAGTCCCAAGTCCCATATATAATTTACCTCAGCCTCTTGGATTCGATAATATCTAGTTAATGTTCGATATTTATATACTTCCTCCAATGGTAAAGATTTTATTTTCTTTAGTGCATAGTATGGAAGATCTATTATGGTTCTGGGGCTAGTTCCTTTTCCTTTAGATCCACTACATAATCCCCTCACTTCTTTTATTCTGAAATCATCACCTTCCACTATTCTTTCGGCAAATTTATATCCTGCCTTATAAAGAATCTCCACCTTAGAAAATAGAAGTGCTTTTCTGAGATCAAAATTATTATCTACACAGAATTGATAGAGATATGGACTAATACTCTTAACCATATCACCAAGGACCTCATTACTTTGAAGACACGTAAAAGGTTCAAGCTCAGACCATAAGAAATTTCCGTTTCCAAAGGATAAGTATGTCGGAGCTTTCATTATATCAACGGAGTAATAATATTCTGTTCCTTCCTTGTGTTTAGATATCTTATAGAATAGCCTATTAATACTTCCGTCTTTGGATATAAGATACTGTCTCGGCGCTTGTTCTAAATCTGACAACGAGTCGTAAAATTCCTTCTCATCCTTCACTGAAATACAGCCATCTTTTATTTTTCCTGGCTTATATTTACCACCCGAATAGATCACTAAGATGTCTTCTAGAAGTAAGTCTAAGGAAATATCTTTAGCACCTGGAATTTTTTCTAGAGCTTTATTAGTAAAATTTAATTTTATTTTTGCATCTATCATATCAAGTATAAGGAAAATAAAGAGGGAAATTAAATCCCTCTTAATATTTTTTCAGAATTTTTGAGAACATCAAGCTCTCCTCTACGTTCTTCCAAGTACGAAGATTTGAAATCCCCAAACTTATCTAAGTAGTCTTTGAACATCTCTTTTTCCATTTCTCCATGTTCTCCAATCCATAAAGCACACTCGGCAATGAGTTTTTTATTCTTTTCTAGAACTTTAACTACCTCTTTACCTAAGTCATCGAGTTCTTTCTTTATGAGATTCTGGAGTTCTTTGTCCTCTAGGCCATCAGGAACACCACGTCCTGCTTGGATTTGATAGTTACTGTAAAGGCTTGGTGCGAAATATCCCGAATAATAGGCTACATCACTAAAGCTGTACCATACTCCCTCTAAGTCAGACCCAGAACCAAGGAGATTTAATCTAGGTGTATCGCCGAACATAACTTTTTCAGCATAATACCCACCAAGACCTATCATAATATCATTTCTAATGTCTTCCTTGGTGGGTATTTCTCCAGTCCGATCTGAATCATAAGTAATACAGAATCCACCACCCTCTGCAGCTACACCAACAATTTTATCTGGTAATTTTCCAGTACACCAGGCCATCATAATTGCGTGCCCAGTTTCATGAACCCCATTTATAAATCTCGTCTTTATCCGTTTTGGAGATCGTAATTCACCAAGTTCAAGATGTATATTCTTCTCAATACACTCCTCTTTCTCATCTCCCTTTATTAGAAGAGTCGCATCAGGAACTTTATATGTACTCCCTTCTGGTGACTTTACATCAATTATAATATCTTTACTATTCTTAAAGTGAAGTAAGATATCTGAGAATATAGGAGATAAGATGGTACCTATTGTTGTAAAAACTGGTCTAACACCTTGAACTGGAAATACAGACTCAAAATAGAGAAGATCATACATTCTATCACTCAGACTTACCTTTTTCTCAGAAATAGTCTCAAAACTGGTGCATAATCTCTCTACCTCTTTCCTAATTATTTTCTGGAAATGTTCTTTCTTGAGAGTAGGATATTTTATGAGGGAATTTCCAAATCTAGCTATTTGTTCTGCTCTAAATCTCTTCTTTAGTGCATTTTTGATATCTGATATGGTAACCTTTGACGTCTCATCATAAAATATATCTGCATCTACGTCAGGATTTAAATCTCCCTCAACCTTAAAGGCTTCATCAAGATTTCCGACGATGAATACTAAAGCCTTCGAGCAATCAAGATATCTCGGTGCCATAATCATAGTCTCATATTCCTGGAGTTTGTCAGAAAATTCTCTGGTAGTTGTACAGGAGTTTAGTTCGGCTACAATTTGTGATGCCTTATGGTCGGGAGATATCATTCCTAGTCTTCTGATAATGAATCGAAGTACATAGTCCTCAAGAATACTCAGAGGGCTTAATCTCTCTTCCTCAGTCATTTCTGCCTCATCAGATACTCCAATGTATTTATTTCTTGGTTTCATTACATCTGGAACACCGCGATTATAATAGAAATATCCTAGAACACTGAGAGTCTTCTTTACGTCTTCAGGATCTTCTATTACCATGTTGTTTATCTTGATCTCAGGATATGTCTTAGCTAGTCCTGCAAAATCTTCAATAAAGTTTGTAGTTGAGGAAAGCTCATAGGTATTGTCGTTTATATCAAGGATTCCATTATCTATCATACTCCAGATTGGGCGAAGATTTGGTTTATCTACTTCACACCCTCCCTCATCTAAAGTTCTGGCGTATTGGAATTCATCAAGAATAAAGACAAGATCCTGAGAAAATTTATCTACGTTCTTCTCCGCTTCTTCTGTGCTAAGAAGATCACAAATTTTTCTGGATATTCCACTAGAGGCTGCCGAATTATTTTCTAATCCACAGTCATAAAATAGACTTTTCCCAGACAGTCCAAGTTGTTCTACCAGTTCCCTAATTACGCTGGATTTCCCTGTTCCTGTCATTCCCCATAAAGAGATAACAACAGGTCTTTCGATAATTTCGGGGGTTACATACCAAGGAGTTATAGAAGAAATGATTTGATCGATGATATTATCAAGGCCGACAAATTTTTCCTTTAGCCCGGCCCTGATTGTCTCAAGTCTTTGTATTCTTTCCTCCCTGTTTTTAGGTTTGTTATATTTATCTACCATATTAAACAAGTATTGATGTACTCAAATGTTAATTCTTTTGCTTTATCTGGTCCGAAAGTTCCTAAGAAAAATGTTGCAACTCTTAACAGTTCTTCTATTACAGAGTTTTCAATTTTCTTTTGATAAGCCAGAATGAGTGTGGTATCTGAATATTTTATAGGTTTCATAATATCCTCCGCGGCTGATTTTACAACTTCGAAGATTTCCCATAATAGATTATATCCAAGAGCATTATCAGTTGTATACGAAATTATTGTAAATTCCTTATCACCATATACTCTTTTTGTAAATACCATCCCCTTTTCTGCTTCAAACTCTTCCGGACTTCCAATTAAATTTAATGGATCTAGTTTTCCAAGTATTTCCCCAGAAGAATATTTATCCATCTCGGGTTTAACTTTTAATATTATTCCTTTAACCATAAATCATATATAAGAACTTAAAACCTTTATATGTGATGAAAAATGTACAAAAAATAGCGATAAAGAGAGGAAAAGTGTTTGTATCATTAAAAATCCCAGAGAAATTATCCGGAAAGCGACTTGATCTATATAAAAGGCTTCCAAAGAATACATGGGATTTTTGTGAATACTTAAGTTTGGAAGACCTTGAGGACCTTTTGCAGAATCCCCCTAAAGGACCTATAGATGGAACTATCCGGGAGGAAGATCTTAAGTATATTTTTGAAGATCTTTTACGATTCTCAAGGTGTAATATGTCTGATGAAGAGGATATTATCTGGTTTCTTGAGAATTATCCTGATATTGAGATTAGGGAAAATATAATATCCTCACATAGGGTAAGATCATTAATATTCAAATATAGACCATCCCTGAAGATAGAAAATATAACAGATCTTCTCAGGTTTGGGATATATATGATAGGAGGAAATCCTGACTTGCCTCACATAGAAAAGACGGTAATGGTAACAAGTGCATATGGAGAGACTGAAGAAATAGACAACCCTGAATATAAGTCCTTTCATAGTATATCAAGAGATTCTAGAAGAGATGTACTTTCCAGGATTGAGTCTTGGGGCGATAAATTATTTAGTCAATCTGTTTTATCTGAGATTAAAGAGTATCATCCAGCATGGAGGATATTTGTTAATAGATATCATCCTCGGGACTTTAAATCTCAGTTTCCACATGTATATAAACTATCTACTATCATTCTCAAAAAGAAATTTGATTCCGTAGAGACTTGGAGTTCTACATTAAATAATATTCAACGGGCCTGCGGAAAAGGGATAGAGTATGCAAAATTTATGTCATCAAGGCCGAAGGAGTTTCTTAAAAATTTAAAAGATTTATTAAGGTCTGATCTTGATGTCTTTGTAAAAACTGATATCGTAGATCTTATTTGGAACCTCAGAGGGGTAGATAATGTCAGTCTATTTGAGTGTATGAATGACTTTGATAGGCTCTCCGCTGATGTCTTCATGAAGAATAAGACAGTAATAGATCCGGAGATTCTACAAATGGTACGTGATGCTCTGGGAGTTAAATTAAGAAATAATATTCGAGAAACCGTGGCTGGAGATAGATTTAAGAATAAGAAGGTATTTATTCCAGAAATACTCAGGAAAATGCCCATTGAAAAGACAGTATATTCCCCACGACCGACTATTAGGGTTGATGGTATAGAGAAAAGTACAGCCTTTGAAATAACCGGGAGCGATAATATAATTATAGATGGGGTTATGGGTGAATTACATCCTCATCAAATACTTGGAAAACATTTTTATGGAAATTTTATTAATACTTCGAAAGAGCTTGATAAAATATTCATTAGGTCGAAGGGCGGAGGAGAATTATCATTTATTATAAAAGAAAAGAACTTTACAGTACCTTCAACTTCCTTTGCTTGTCTGTATGTAAATTTTAAAGATAACTTTGCAGAGGTTATAGAGTGTATTCCTGATGAAGATTTGTACTATATTTCTGGTCGAACTCTCTATTCATATGATATCTTAAGAGAATATGCTGAAGCGTGTGGTGGGATAATAACTCCAGATCCAGAAAAAGCAGAAATTAAACTTAGTGATTTAAAATTTATACTTGGAATATGTTAATTTGCGCGACTTTATTAATATTTGGATTAGGATATATTATATTTGATATTATATCTAAGCCTTGGAATATAATGTCAAGAAAAGAATTCTTGATATATTATGTTACAAAGTATGGTGCCTCCGTAAATTCTTGGAGTCTAAAAACATTTGGATATGAGGAAGATGTTGACGAAATAGAGGCAATAGAAGTAGCAAAGTTCTTAGAAAATGTTGAGAAGCCGGTAATTTATAAGAAAGATAAGCATAGTATTTCTATAAAATCTCTCGACAATAGTTACTCAATGTATATAGAAGTAAAATCCTTATAATTGTTATGGAAAACGATTTCAGAAAATTTTTTAGATCAAATTATCCCTATAAGACATCTGTACTTGATGATATTATGGGAAAGCCTCAGAACTATCTTAACCCCCAGATTATTGAGGAAAGAGAGATGAGGGCTGTTACTATGGACGTATTTTCTCGTCTAATGATGGATAGACAGGTGTATTTCGGAAATGAAGTAACTGATGAGACTTGTAGTGTAGTCATTACTCAACTCTTGTATCTCGATTCTGTAGGAAATGATGACATAACCATGTACATAGATAGTCCTGGAGGATCAGTTATAGACGGATTTGGCTTAATTGATACTATGGGAACGATTAAGTCGGATATTCAGACTATTGGTACTGGTATGGCGGCCTCTATGGGATCACTTCTCATAACATCTGGAACTAGAGGCAAACGAAAGGCCCTGAAGAATACTTGGGTTATGCTTCATCAGCTCTCCAGCGGGGTAAAGGGAAAATTCCGCGATATTATGGTGGAAGCTGAGTTTTGTAAAAGACTTACAAAAAATATTTATGATCATCTTTCTCAGCGTACCGGACAGCCTTATGACAAAATTGTAGAGGCCTGTGAAAATGGAGATAAGTGGTTTAGTGCAGAAGAAGCAAAAGCTTTCGGCCTTATTGATGAAGTCATAGTTCCTAAGTGGGATTAGAGAAAGGTCCGAGTTTCTTATATATGAAAAAATTTCTTCTGACAATTCTTTTAAATAGTGTGTAACATTGTTTCAATACTGAATGCCTGTGATAGGTCTTCAGTATTTTTTTGCTCCTAACCTGAAATCCTTATATTTGTGAAAACAGAACAATCAAAAAACACAAAAACTATGACAGAAGAAAGTCAAAAGAAACAGAAAAGGGTTAAGATCAAGAAGATCGCCCTTACAGTTCTGATTGCTGCTGCCGCTGTGGAGGTTGGTAGACTTTCAGCTAGCAAGGAAGAAAGAGAAAAACTCCTTGGTGTTGGAAAAAAGATTGTCAACTCTGTGAAAGGAATTTTCACTAAGAAGACAGTTTCTGCCGTCGAACAGCACAGCAACAATGCAAACAAAAATCGTAACCCCCAGTATAACGGTGGTTACAGAAAACCCAGGTTTAACAACTAAAGGAAGGAAAAGAGTATGAAAAAGATTTTAGGAAGTCTTGCTCTCGTAGCAACTGGTGTGGTACTCAAAGCAGTATCCGACAAGTATGGCGTAACCGGCGTAGTAGTCGCCAAAGCCAAGAAATGTGTTGCCTCCGCGCAGGAATATCTTCAGAACCTTGTAAAGGCTGAGGAAGAGCCTGCCGCTGAATAAAGGCAGTGAAGAAAAATAGCTCAATTCTCTTCATTAATTAACCTGGATGAGGGGTAGTGTCTAAAACTCATTACCCCTCTTTTATAGTTTTCTAGGTTGTGAGTTTAATAGTTTTTGTTGTTTTATAAAGGGAAGGGGAAGGAAAATTTAAAACTCCTTCCCTAACCCAATAAGATGAAGCAGCATCTATAAAAAGCACATTAAGCTGCTTGCGTTAGAAAACTTAAAAACCTTAATTATGAGACATGAAATTAACAACAAAAACAGATATGAAAGAAAAACAAAAAAAGTGGCTGTATATCGTTGGAAACGGTTGCGGCCGTGGTGCAGTAGCTTGCACCGTTGGGGCGATTGTGCTTTTTTGTCTCGGCACGATCGTAGAAATTACTAGAGACGTTGTATTAAGAAACGAAAATAAAAGAAAATGATGAAAGAAGGCGATATAAGAACCTTTGACCGTGCTGTACGGGACGCTGGGGATAAACTGAATTTCCCCAATACGAAAGGTTTTATAACTAACGTCGGGGGAAAAGTTGCGGCCGGCCTGAGTATTGTCGTTATTGGCGGTATTCTGGTGGTTAAATGTTTAGACTTTTTCTTCCCGAGGAGACAAGGGAAAACAGATATCGGAAGACGATAATAAGTTTTACAATTAATAGGAGTTTTGAGCGAAATGAAAACTTTTGAAAAAATTCTGATTGCCGTAGGTACTTTAGCTTTGGGCTATATACTCTATAAAAAAGGCAAAAAAGAACTTGAGGGGCTTGAAAAACAAGAACAAGCCTCAAACGACGAACTTATCAACCTTGGCGTGAATCCGGAAAAATTAAGAAAGGAAATCATGCCTGAGGACGACAAGAAACTTGTAAAATCCCTTTATGTTGCTACTGCCTTCAATAGTGAGTTTGACAAGGATATTATTAATCCTGCAAAATCTACTAGTAGCTATAATGTAGTTCACGTTAGGGAATCTTCTGACACGAAGGGTAAGAGGCAATTTCTCGATATCTTAATTGAGATACCCGATTACACTGGAGAAAGATCTAATTTCGCTCCAAGAATCGCTGATTACATGAGATGTCTTAAGGAGGGGTCGGATTATATTTGGAGCAGACTTGTTGTGTTTGCTAATGATCCCCGTCCCAAGTTAGAGGGATATCTTTTGATATCATATGTATACAACAAGAAAGAACATTTTGAGCTACTTAAGATTCCAGAGAGTGTTTATGGAATTTTTAAAGATGGAAAGCATGACGGACTGAGTAAATTCTTTGAGGAGTTCGTTAACGGGAGATTTACCCCTGAAATGGAAAAAGCCCTGCATAAGTGGATTTATGAAGATGAGGGATTCGATGGGAGCACAGATGTTGCTCCACGCGATATCTATCTCATGTATAGAATCTCTTATCCGATTAGAACAGGGGACCATCTGACGGGAATTGATCTTCCTCGGGCACTAAAGGCCTTAAAATATTTGGCTACCGAATTTGAGGTAACTAGAGTAGAGGACAAAGATCCAGTCTATTATGATCACCTCCTATTCCATCACTCTGAGAATATGCTCGATTACTATACTGTCAATGAAAAAGGCGAAGTAGTAGTGAAAGACATAAAGTTCAGTGAATAAAGAAATATAACCTAGGTTTTATTCCTAGGTTATTTTTTTTTACTCTACTATTCCGGTCTTTGTATACTTAGACCAGAGAATTTTTGTTCCCTTTGTTCCAGAATAGATAATTAGATCTTGTTCCTGAATTATAGCTATTCCAAGGCCAATTTCTTCAACACCAATATCTTTGAGAGTTTTGTCTTTACAGTTACAGTTCAGGTCGTCATCATTTAAGACTAATACCTTTTTTATTCTTCTGTCCATTCTATAGAACTAATTTCATTGTCAGAATTATCTAATCTTATACCATTATCATCAAGAGGAAGTAGATTTTTTCTTTCTTCTTTCTTCTCTTCTTCCTCTTCTATTGAAAAATGTTCATAGCTATATTTCCCAACCTTTCCTTCTCTTATAAATGTTCTTATAGTTTCGCACATATTATAAAGGTCGGCATTTTTCTTAGGGTTTCTTATATTTTCCCAAAGCTTTTCAATGATCTTTCCAACAGTTTCTGCTTCCTTGTTCTTTGGGTGATCCTGTCCTAAGTCTTTGAATATCCCTAATAGCTTCCTTAAGATTGTTATTAGTGCATCGGCTTTGGATAATCGCTTTTTACATAATTTTTTATATTCTTTGTATATTAAATTTTTATAAAGAAATATAATCCTTCCATATATTTCTAGATCACTATCGGAGATATCTGAATTAATTTTATTATAGGCTTGTCGAATACTATTAAAATATGAAAGCACTATTCCAAAATGTCGACCCTCTTTCTCCATTTGATTTTCCATCTCATAGATCATATCCTCAATGAGATTCAATATACCAGATAAGTATAGTTGTTCTGGTATCTTCAGTTCTTCATCTATTCGTTTATTTATATCCATCATATCATGTATAAGGAATATTTGGTAAATGAAGAGCAATTTAATCCTTATAAATGAATGATAAAGAAAAAAGATCAAGAATATTTAATTAATGAGGCTCTTCAACGTCAGCCAGAGTATACAGAGTTGATGTCTTTAAAGCCAGAATTAGAAGAATTATTTAAAAAGGCATGTGAATCGTTAACTGATAATGAGAGACAAATCATCGAAAAGTACCCCTCTCTTTATAGAAAGCAAATGAATAATATTCGGTTGAATAGAATATTATGGACACAAATACCAAGCCAATACAACCTATTATTTAAATTACCAACCGCCTCGTGTATGATATCTTTTCCAGTGTCTGGTATGGACGAGGACAAAAATCAGATACGAGAGGGGTGTAGAGAGATCGTAATGGAGTTTAGGTCTAAGGGAGAAAAATATAAAGAGCTAGCTGATAAACTTCAAATGTATGAATGTGCCCTTAAGAATGTCTTGTCCTCTAATATTAGTCAAGTAAAGGCATTGTGTCCAAATTTATACAAACTGTATGAAAACCTTAAGAAAAATACCGATTCAGAGAAGTAGTAGAGAAGAATTGAAGAAGCTTATGAAGTCTTTGCCGATACGTGACGAGTATTTAAATAAGCAGGATCTACTTCTTAATTATGTTAAAAAAGTTTCGGATGAACAGTATAAGGATCTCTTAGATTTAGCAAAAGGGAATGAATTTATTATCTCTAGGGTTGAATATATGAGATATCACAATATTCTTTGTGATGAAGGCACTCGCATATCCGACAGAAATATATATGTTCCAAGTGATCCAACCTATAGATTTAGTAGATGTCTTTATGAAAGTAGGTTGGAATGGATAGAGAGCGATGAGGAGAGGAAAGTTGTATCAGATATTTTTAAATCTCTCAACAAACTCTCAGAACAGTATGATAACCTTAGAGATAATTTGTCCCAGGCTGTATATTGGGAGGATCTTCTGCCAGAATTATTTGACTTGGGACAAAATTGCGGGCTATATGACGAGGATAAAACCCAAGAAGAGTTAGCTCCGACGGTAGTTCATACACTTGAGGACGATGCAAACTTAATAAATAATATGATTTTATGAAAAAAGTATTAATTATTTATCACAGAGTGGACTTTGATGGTGTTTTCTCTGGCTATATAACAAAGAAAGCCCTTCAGAAGAATGAAGATTGTACAGTTGATACATTAGGATTTAATTATGGAGATGATATTCCAGACGATGTTGATCTTTATGATACAGTATATATGGTGGATATCTCTCTTCCGGCCCCTGACATGAAAGATCTGTATGAAAAAGGGAAATTAGTGTGGATCGATCATCATAATTCTCAAATCCTAGAGTCAGAGAAGTTCGGATATCTTGACTGTCCAGGAATTAGAAGAAATGGTACTGCCGCCTGTGAATTATGCTGGGAATATTTTAACAATGATCAAGAAGAACCAAAGCTCATACAGTACATTGGAACCTATGATGTATTTAGAAAGGATAGATTCTCTTGGGAGGATGTTCTTCATATACAGTATGGGGTAAAATCTCTCATTGGAGTAAGTTTGTCTAGTGCCGAGCTCGTAGAGAATTTATATACAGACGAATTCTTTTCAAAAGCGAAGGAGATTGGAAAATTAATTCTCGATTATCAACGGCAGACGTGGAGATATCAGGTTAAGAATTATTCATTTGATGTAGAGGTTCAAGGAAAATATAAGGCCATAGCTATGTTAACCCCTATGTTCACTTCTCTACAGTTTGATGAAATGTTGCCAGAATATGATATGTGTCTCTGCATCAATAGGAAGGGGCCTGATCTCTATAATATGTCTATCTATACTAATGACGACTGTGATTTTGATGCAGGGAATTTTGCGAAGAATGTCCTAAAGACTGGCGGTGGTCATATCCATGCGGCAGGAATGACTCTGACTCTAAAACAATTTGAAGAGATCATAAGTACGGGAAAATTATGTATCCAGTAGAGTTTAAGACCATTCGATATAAATTTCGTGGGTCGATTCTCTTAAATATGAAATATATTGAAATATTATGATTATAGCAATATCACCAGAAAAATATAGAGTTGGTTCTAATCGAGGAATAATTGCATTAGATGAACCGGGAATACTTAATAAACTAAACTCTATTATCGAGTGGGAGTGGTGTAGATTTCCTAAAAGGGTTGAGCCTGATCCGAACGACAAGGAGAAAACGGTTACTGTTGAAGACAAAGACTTCTTGGGGGATGAACCTAGTCTTCAGCCAGGGAATATTTTTCTCTTTGATGGTAATGTTATCGCTGTAGATTCTCCGGACAGGCTTATATTAATTTTATCTGAAACTGGACCATATGCATTGAAGAGAATCTATGATGAAGTTATAAAGACAGAGCTTGATTATTTCTTCGGACATCCAGAAGTAAATAATGTAACCTTGGAGCCGATAAGTTCAGATAAAATACCTGATAATTTCAAAAAGATGCCGATACCATATAAAGACTATACAATATGGTGTGAAAGATACAAATTTGGCAGGGAAAATACCGATTGTCTAAAAGCAACTTTGGAATCTGATTCATATCTCTTCCCGCTCGTGTATTATATAAAGGATAGCTATCTGTACTATGATCCAGCCTGTTATATAGAAGAAGATAATATGTTGGAAGATGCCTGTACAGAATTATTTGCCGGAATATACTGTCTCTTCGATAGAGTTGCGGTTAAAAAAGAAAAAGAGGATAATTAAATCCTCTTTATTTTTTCCTGTAGCTATTATACATTTTAGCTACGAACTCTTCATAAAGTCCATGCTCTTTCAGAAGTGTTTCAACATCTTCTATTGTAGTGGGGACCCTTTCCATCCATTCGTCTATCTCACAGTGAAGATTACATTCTATAACTATTTTATTTAAGAGCTCTTCACAGCTAGAGAAATCATACTCTTTAATCTGTTTTCTTAGTATCGCTTCTATCCAGTCCCCAGGAATAGTAAAATTGCCACTATTCATTTCTGAAAGTTGTGGCTCCTTATGAAAAGTATTGTTCACGATTTCTGTTTTACCTGGAACTTCTGGTGTGATAATGGCATTTTTCTTCTTTTTCTTATACACCACCAGTCCCAAGAATCCTAGTACGCCAATTGCAACTACTACGATATTCAACGTTTTACTTTTCATAAATTTTACATATTTTAAAAATTGTTTGTTAAGTCTCTATAGGTTTTCTGACACTGAGATAATAAATCTTGTGTCCCTGTACTCTGAACATCTATTTCAGAATAAATTCTATAAAATCGAAATTTTACTTCCTTCATTCATCCTTAGCGTTCTTCGCTCAGCATTAGTTCACACTCTTTAGGTGATTAGTCTTATAGGCGGAACCAACGAAAAGGTTCTGAGATTTGTCCGCCCAAGTACCTCTGTCTTTAAATTGACAGAGGCGTGATAAGCTCGTAACTTCAGAGATTAACTCGTAAATTTAACATATAATATTTATTATTTATTATATCAATAATTAATTATTACGAGATAACTTTTAGCCGAGGGCTACTAACCCATCATCTTATACATCGGAGAATCTAACTTATATACTTTTCTAATTTCCCAAGTTAAATTCCCCTAAAATATACATCATATATTAGGTTCTGGGCGGATTTCAAGTATTTTAATTTTACCCTCTGGAAATCCTCCATTACACTGTGAAACATTATAAAATTTAGTGTCCGGACTTTGATATTCACAGTTATGATGTATATGCCCAAAGAAATGATATCTTGGTTTAACTTTTCTTACCTGATCCATTAATTCTTGACATCCCGGCTCTGATTCTCCATATTTCCCTTTGTATGCTACTACACAGGGAAGATTGTAGTCTCTAGGAGCTTCGTGTGTAATTAATATATCTAAACCAGAAGGAATTAAGCTTATATCTTTTCTTCGGTACATACCAGGAAATGCCATCCCTAGATTTGTCCTCGGGTTTCCATACATTAATAAAGTCTCTCCCGAAAGCATAGATGTATATAAATATTCTTCATCTACCAGTAATCTAGTTTTGTATCCCAGTATTTTTCTATATATCCAGGGCATGTCTATATTATAAGTCCTCTCAAGCAAGTAGTCATGATTTCCAGGAACTACTATTACTTCTTGATTATTTGGAAACATGCTATAGATCTTCTCCATTACTTTAGGCATCTCTTGTTTCTGATCCTCAAGGTTGTCAGATGAGCAGAGATCCCCAGGTATTATAACAAGCTCTATATCTGGATAAACATTATCATAATTATCTATGTGTCCATGTATATCTGATAATGCTGCTATATTGATCATTCTAATAATAAATCCTTAGTTTTTAATACTAAGGATATTATATTTCATGTATAAGGTTTTCAGGTTTACATAGATATAGTCGTTTCCTTATTCTGAATGACTAATCTCTTTATGATCTTTGCTAACTCTAGAGGAAGAGCGCTCATATCGTCGGAAAGATTTATATTATTCTTAAAGGTTCTATTGACTTCAACTTCATCTATGTCACCGATATTTATTTGGACTATTTCAAAATTCATCTTTTCTGCCTCGGTAACACTATTTCTTACATCTTTCCATGCAGAATGTCCCCAATAGTGACATGCACATGGAGAACCATCACTTAAGATCATCATAAGAACCTTATTATCTGTCTTCTTTCGTACTCTTTTGCATACTTCAGAGATAGCCGTTCCATCACGATTTTCATATCTTTCCTGAATATCAGAAAGAGCGTACTTATCTACTTTCTTATTCCCAGGCTCTCTATATATTCTGAGATTAGTTTCTCCATCATTTCCCTCATCGGCAGAGTGTCCATATATGAATAGATCTACACCAGGGATATGATTGAAGCCTTCAGCAAGAAGAATTGCAGCTCTCCTCGCCTGGTCTGCTCTTGAGCCTACAAGTGCATTTATATAATCTCCCATAGACCCAGATTCATCAACGAGAATACATACAGATAGCTTGCTAGTCGAAACTTTTCCTTGACGAATATAAACTTGAGGAACATTTTGATAAGCTTCTGCAAGTTTTGTTGTATCAAGTAAGCCGGTTCTACATCCATAAATATTAAAGTCTCTATTCTTATCTATATTAATCAAGAGCTTCCTGATACTCGGAATGTACTTTTGTATCTTAGCTTTTTCCTCCATATAGTATTTTTTATTTCCAGTTTCATAAAGGAAATAAGTGTTATAATCTTCACCTCGCTCGGCATAATCCGCTAGAATCTGTGAAAACATATCTCCGTGTGAGCCAGAAAAAGCTGAAGACTCTATATCTCCTCCGATAGGTATTTCTTCAGAATCTTTATCCGCCCCATAAAGAGCAACACTGAAATTATTCTGAAGAAATGTTTTACATTCTCCATATCGCTTAGAGATCTTATCCTTTATGAGATTGAAAATAGAAGACGCCGCTAAACAAGAATCTTTTGTAGAGCCTAATTTATTCAATATTTTATCTACTTCGGAAAAGAGCTCTGAATTTTTCTCTAAGTCATCTTCCTCAATCTTTTCTGGAAACTTAATATAGAATATTAACTCCTTAAAGAGATATGGAACAGGCGAATTAAGATAGTTTTCGTATAAATATTCATTAATACATCTTATAAAGTCGCTATATCCTGGTCTTTCGTGCATAATCTCTCGCTCTATCCTAACATCTTCAACTAGTTCTGCTAGGCGATATACAAGCTGATTCATGTATACATCTTTAAACTTTAAGACAGAATCACGAAATCTTCTTAATACCTCGAGTTGAGTATATTTAAGATGACAGGCTTCGTGTATAGCTTCTCCACAGAATATATTAATTTTCTCTTGATCACTGTATGACTTATCAAAGATTTTTGTTTTTACTATAATTCTTCTGGAGTCTGGTCCTCCCGATCTAGCATATCTATCGTCTCTAGAGACTATCAGATTAACTTTAAACGGAAGATCTAAGACAACTACCATTTCTTTGGCCGCCTTATATGCTTTCGTTATGAGCAATTCTTTAAGTTTCTCTTCTTTAGATAGTTCTCCACTGGACCACCAGCTACTGCCGTAATATCTACTATTATATGAAGAGGAAGTATAATATGACGTAGTATCAATTAATTTTCCAGAAGAATATCCTGATCTCCAAGAAGCTGGGGAACTGTTCCAAACCCAATTCCCCTTACTATCTTTTTTCCAACCCATTAGTATGAAGATATAGTTTTATAGATTGTACCTCTCTCGCCCTCATCTTTAGTACCCTCATAAAGAGGTAAATAGATGATCTCCATTGCTTGGGCGAGATTCCATCCGTCTGATACAAGATTTCCTACCATTAATGTTTCTCTAACGGAGATAGAGGTAGAAACTTCCTGCTTTTTATATAAAGAACGAATATTATTAGCTACCTTTACAATAATTTCTGCGTTGTCTTTATTAATTTTTGTTCTATTGACTATAACCTTTACCTCTTCAGCTCCAGGAAGATAACCGAGCTCTATTGGAAAGAATCTATTTACTAAGGCTCTATCCATTGAATTAGTTCCGGTATATTCCTGTCCAACATTAGCCGTAGCAATGAATGTTACTTCTGGATGTACTTTAATATCTCTCATTCCTTTACCAGAAGCGATCTCAATACTTAAGGATCTTCTATCATCGAGGCAGGGGAAGAGAACATTATTACAAGCCAAAGATGCTCTATTAAGTTCATCTAGGAGAATAACACACGGCTCCTGAATAACCTGAGTAAATTTAGCATAGTCAAATACGCTTTCTCCCTTCTCTAATCTATGAACACCGAGTAAGGAGGAAATAGGGTCAATCATACTTCCCATGTCGAAAATATGAAGCTTTACTCCCATTCTTTCACAAACCTCTTTTATACAACTAGTTTTTCCGCTACCAGTCGGACCAATTATCATCGTATTTATATGCTTCTTGATATTTCGTACGAGAATAGCCCAATCTGTACTTGATATATAATATCCATCTTTATCAGACTTTGGAGAAACTAGTGTTGTGTCTTTATTTATTTTATCTAAAAATGTATCCGCGTGTGGCAATGGAGTAGTAGTACTACTGTCTGGGTTCTCTTCAGTTGTTTTAGGCGTTGTGAGAGCTATATAATCTCTCTCATCATCAGTCCCATGTACTACTGCTCTTACTCCCGAGGAAACATAATATTTTCCTGTGGAAGCTAGTTTTACAGAGTCAGCCGCCAAAATATCTCCATCCTTTGATCTTAATCCTTTCGGGCAAGAAACTCTCTTCTTATCATCTAATCCACAGCCAGAAACCGGATATACTCTTAATGTTTCTTTTTCTAATACAACTTTTAAAAAATATTTTGTCATAATTATATAGTAGTGGAGGATATTTTTCCACTACATAAATAAGAAAATGACCGGAGAAAGAAAAAAAATTAGGCATATTTCAGCCTAATATGTTAATGTTAATAGTTCATTGAGATCTATATAATCTATTTTACAAATTTGTGCGGCTACTTTATCCATATTACTCATGCCATATAGACCTGAGTTCGTTCCGATAAGTACTGCAGCCTCCTTTGGTATCGGCTTCCTATTATTTTCCAGAGCCGACATTATAAGATCTTCT
>AUXO010961497.1_pt1 | contig 20732 bp, 19 predicted proteins | sample 768731 | NCBI WGS metagenome assembly AUXO01 (sample SAMN02715735, study PRJNA202380) | gut metagenome | biome: sheep rumen | host: Ovis aries | place: New Zealand: Palmerston North
GCAGAGCGTGGTTCCAAAGAGAGCGTCGTGTTCACGAAACGCACGTCACCACCACCGCAGATAAAGTCAACGGTACCGTGGATGTCGCAATCCTCCCAATACGATTGTTTGGTGTTTTGGCTGTAATAAGTATCTTGGTGAGAAAGCATAGCCACATTCTTCAGGATAGCACGGTCGCCCTTGTCTTGGAAGCAAACGGCACGACCAGCATCACCAGCGGCATAATAGTCGAGTGCATTCTGCAACGTGAGGTCTTGCATGTAGAGATTTTGGGTAGAGTTGACGAGAACGGCGGTTGTTCCGATACCCTCATTAGCTACCTCGGGAGCATTCTTGATGATGGTGCCCTCGGTAGATTGACCGATGATGGAGATGTTGTAACCGCTCACGGCAGTCAGCACGGTCTCACCCATGTCATACGTTCCGTCGGGGATGAAGATGTAAGAACGTTCAGCGTCTTTGCTGGCGTTTACGCCACTTACCACGTCGAGTACATCATACAAGCTGCTCACGTCGTTTTTCTTCACGAAATACCAGCGACCTTCTTGTTGGTAGTTGGTGGTCTTGGTGTTCACGATCTTGATGTTATGGATGTAAACGGCACCATTCGATTCGATTTCCATAAAGAGTTCGCCAGCGCTTCCCTCGTATGCGAAAGCATCTATCTGACCGTCGCCCTCGCCCTTTCCGGCTATGCGTCCTACCTCATTGCCCTGAGCATCCTTGAAGACGAGTTGTGCATCGGCATTAGAGTATTGGCAGTTGGTAACGAAGATAGTTGCCTTCTCGCCCACGAGCAACGTGATTACGTCGCCATTGTTGAATGCCCATCCGTGTTGCACGTCGTGCCAATAGCCTGAGCCGGTAGAGGTGAATGCCTCATGATCTTCAGGATAGAAGGTGGTGCTGGTCAGGTCGAAGTTATATTTCTTATAGTCGTGCGGAACCTCAATCTCCGTAGCCACAGCGTAGAGGGTGATGTCACTGGTAATCACGTCGGCGGTGGTGTATTTTCTGGCACCCGACTTCTTCTCAAACCATCCGCGCACCTTGTAGCCCTCTTCGGCAATAGCCTCGTTGTAGTCGATGGCAAACTCCCTGATGGCAGCATCCTTCTCTACGGCTTGCGTACCCATCTGGCTTCCATCGGTATTAACGTATGTCAGCGTGAAGTCGGGCTTTTGCACAAAGTTGACGATATAGTTGATAGTGATGTCATTCAAGCCAACGGGAATGGTAGTCACACAAGTGGTCTCGTCGCCTTTGTAAGTGATGTCACCCACCTCACCAGCGAGAGTCACCACGTCAGCAACGGGATTGTTGGGTGAAATCATCTCCTCGCTCTTCGACAGCTCGATGGTAGCCACGTAATTGTCTCCATCAGCCTCAAACACATTGTCAGCCACATAGTTTACACCATTGGCAGAGAATGAGCCAAGCATGGGAACGGAAATGATCTGTCCGTTGATAGTACCCTCGATGACAATATCGGCAAAACCAATTTGCTTACCCGATTGCAAGTGATAGAGATTCACGAGAAGTCCGCAAACGCCCTCACCAGGAGTAGCACCTTTCACGTCGTACGACAATTTACTATACTTTTGTCCTTCCTCTTCAGCAATGGCGGGATTGGTGCCGCTATTGCGGTTGGGCTTCACCTCAGTAGCCAAGGTCACGGTGCTGCCATCGGCATTGAGCCAGGCAATGTCGAGAAGACCGTTGTCGGTACCGAAGCGGGTGGCATTGAGCTTCACCTTAGTAGGCGTAAATGTCAAGCCAAACTTGGGTTGGATGGTAAATTGGATGAGGTTGGTAGCATCGGCAGAGTTGTTTTGATCGTATGGTTCAAATCGTGTCTCTGCGATACCTGCGCCCGAATTGGCATCTTTCAAATTCAAGCCACTTCCATACGTCACCTTACTATTGAGGAAGAAGTCTGCCGCATCACCGAAGTCGGCAGTTTGTCCTTCCGTACCGAGGGTGAAGGGGAACGTAGCAATGGCGGGTTCGTCCTTATAAACCACGGCTGCCTTGTCCTTGTTTTGCACCACCTGAATGCTATAAATGTAATTGTTGCCAGCGGTGGCAGTAACCTCCACATAGCCTTGTTTCACCTCGGCATTGGTAGCGATATGGCTCACCACGCTCTCGCCGCCATTCTCATCGCCACCCACGGCAAAATGGCAATAGCCGGGATAGCCTTCCACGGTAACCACATCCTCATTGGAGACAACGGGGATTTGAAGCACGGTACCTGGATTCATCTGGGCATTGTTGCGCCCCACGCAATAGAGTTTTCCACTCGTAGCATCTACGTGCATGACGATGTCGGCAACATCAGACACCACGTCAGCCACCTTACCTTGATAGTTGGTGCTTTCCTGAATGCCAGCGGGAATGTCGTTCTTGAAATCCCATTTGGCAGTAACAGTCTCTGCACTGGCTGACAATGAAGTCACCAGCAACAGACACAACGTCAACGTTTGTAAATAGATTTTTTTCATGTTTTAATTATTTAGTTATTAAGAAAAAAGTGTAGTCGATAGAATAACACCGCAAAGATATAAAATTTTTCGGTTTATTCACGTGAGAAAGGAGAAAAAAATAATTCATAATTGATAATTCATAATTCACAATTGTCAATTGCGCATTGTCAATTGTGAATTATGAATTATCAATTATGATTTACACATGCACTTCTGTTTTTTATCCGAACTTATTGTGCCGTGATGTTGTTGGTCAGACTCGTTGTCCCCTTATGAGAACTGCCAAGGTAGAGACCGTGCCAGGCAGTAGTGGCATCAGTAGGTTCTACGGTGCTGTACTTGATGTTATACGTACTACCCTTGACCATTCCCTTTGCCGTGAAGAGAGCCAACGAACTGCTACATGAGGCGGCAAAGCTATAAGTAACAAGGTTGTTGCCACTGGCATCAGCTAAGGTATAGTAACGACCAGCAGAATAGCTCAACGTACTCGTCACGAAAGCATATCCCTGCTTGGCATTGGAGATAGTACTGCTTGATGAGCCACCCCAGCCGCCACCGCCACCTTGGTTTGCACCTGCGCTGATGGCATAGCCATTACCCGTAATCTGGATATAACTATTGTTGTCGCAATCGATACCTTCTTCAGGTGCTCCCTTGGTTGAGTAGGCAAATACGGCTCCGTTGCCAATGGTGATGGCTCCCGTCCTTCCATAATTTGAATCTACCGCATCGTTGCCATTAGAGTAACAAACCGTAGCTCCACCGTTGAAATAAATAGCTCCGCTACAATTGATGCAATCATCATAACACTTGAAATAGTGTTTGCCGCCCTCAACATAAATCGTGGTTTTCGACTCTAATCCCTCTGCTCCGTCGGTTGACGTAGATACCTCAGTGGTACCGCCATATAAGTAGATGATTCCCTGCACCTTAATACCTTTGGCTGAGCCTCCACTACCCTCTTGCATTCCGCCACCAGGTCCCCAGCCCCAGCCGCCAGAAGAAGAAGAACTACCAAATCGACTACCCGTAGTGGTCACGGTCAGCGTGGGACCGTTGCCATCTGACGTGCCTTGCGTATAGGTACCGTTACACTTGATGCCCTTACCGCCATTGCCCGTCATGGTAATGGTAATCGTACCAGCATTGAGCGCAATCTTTGTATCAGCTTTCAATCCCTTGGCGGTATAGTCGTCACTACTACCCGACTGGCCCGTACCGCTATTGCTTATGGTAAGCGTACCGCCATTGGTGGTGATGTTGGTGGAGGAAATGCCACGACCGGCAGCACCCGAAGACGTGATCTTCAATGTTCCATCGTTTTGCACAAAATCAACCGTCTTGATTCCCATGCTGTACGAAGCATCGTTATTGATGACCTGCATAGCTCCACTCGGTGTGAGCGTAATGTTTCCACCATTGATGGTCAACGTAGCCTTCGACTTCATACCCTTGCTCATAGCACCACTATTCTTGATGGTGATGGTTCCTCCAGCGATGGTAAGGTTTCCATCAGCCTTGATACCAATGGCATTATAGCCCGTTCCCTCGTCTTCGCTCAAGTCGCTACTGCCGCTATACGTACTGGTTACGTTGGTAAGCGAGTAGGTACGAGTGCCGCTACTGGTGGAATAACTATTGGAAATGCTATAATAGATATCACTTCCAGAAGTGGGACCAGAGAAGGTTGCCGACTTAATGGCATAGGTAGTGTTACGAGAAGTGTAATTATCGCTCTTGAAGTAATAAGTGCCAGAATCAGATGCGCCAAAGTCATAATAGTAGAATGTTACGGTAGAATAGCCGTTCGACTTAGACACCGTATTGGTCAATTGTTGCACCAACGTGCCATCACTCTTGTAGAGATACACATTCTTCCATGCGCTATTGCCCGATCCACCAGGTCCCATGCCACCGCCTCCCGTGGTAGGCACACTGACATAAACCTTATACGAGCCAGTGATTTCGGTTTCGGTAGAGCCCGTGACCTCAGCCGTTCCACCCTTTCCGTTGGCAATGATGTCAATGGTAACAGAAGCATTGCTCTCGTCGATGTTAATCGTTCCGTCTGCACTCAATCCCTTACCGCCATCAGCGGTGTTATTGATGTTGATGGTTCCACCAGTGATGTTGATATTGGCATCTGCCTTGATGGAAGTAGGATAGCTTAAATCAGTATCGGCAACAATAGATCCCGTCTGTATAACGGTGATACTTCCACCACTCACCTTCACGTCGCCCGCAGCCTTTATACCCTTGGCACCGTTGGCAGTTACGTTTAAGTTGAGTGTTCCACCTTGAAGATAGATATTACCACTATCCTCATCATCGTGGTTGGCAGTTTCGCCCGTGCTTTCCGTTCCGTCAATATCTACTTGGATTGCATCATCACCCACATTGTCAACGGCCAGCTCTCCACTCTCCATCAAGAAATATTCATCGCATGAAATACCGTCTTTCACCGCCTGCTTCACGTTGATGGAGCAATTTTTCATTTGCATATATTCTGCGCTCTTGATTGCATGAGCCAACATACCATACACATAAAGCGTACCCTTACCTTTGAGTTCCAAATGACCCTTGCAATAGAGGGCAGCCTTTTGAGAGCCAGAGGTAGCATCAGTCAATGAGTTTTCAGTATCTTTCTTGATGCTCAGGTCAATACGCTTACCGTCCATGATATTAATCGCTGCACCCGAATAGACGGGGGTGGTGTTTTTCAACGTAAGCCCATTGAGTTCAACGGTAGCCTTATACGAACCCGTCATATAAAACTCGCCATCATCTGACGAACCCGACAATGAATACATGATTTCTCCCGTTTCATCGCCTAAGTCGGAGCCTTGAGCAATGCTCACGTGAGCACCACTAAGCGAAGGAGTAACATATTGGGCAACATTGCCAGCTACCCTAACCTTGGCAGAAGTCCCCTCATAGGTAACCTCAACCATATTGTCGGTCACCTCACTGTTGTCAATATACATATTGTCAACCTCGCTGAGCGTGAACGTCTTGTTGAGAATCGTACAGGTAGTGCCGTTGGCATAGTTCATCTCTCCACACTGAGATGCGGGAAATGCGTAAGTCACATTCCCCTGCACTACGTTTAAAGTCTGTGCCATCATCGCCATCGACGTGATGAAGGCAGAAAGAAGCATTGATAATCTTTTCATTTGATTGCTATTTTGCTTGTTGTTTTTCCTTGTTTCAATACATACACTCCCCGTTGCAATGATTTCTTTGCATCATCGACGTTCCCGAATTTCCCCATCCATATACCTGAGACGGTAAACACATCCACGACTTCATTGCCATTGATGACGGTCTCAACGATTCCATCGACGGTGCTTTCAGAGAAAAACATCTTGGACAGACTCGTCAAGCTATACGTCTGACTTTCCACCCCGTTATCAACCACCAATTGTCCATCGACAAAAGACAATTTCAAGTTTTCTACCGTTATCGCCTTTTCCGTTCCGTCCTGGGTGGTAAACACCAGATAATTGTAGGTATAATCATTTGCATACGTCATCAAGGATGTCGTAAATGTCAAAATCAATATCAGGGTATTCTTCATAAACAGTTTACGTTTTTATCATTATTTTTTGCAAAATTAAAAAAAAGTAAGCCCGTTTGCAAAAAGTTTCAGCAAACGGGCTTATTTTTTCAATAAAATACACGCAAAAGCAATTCTCATCTTTCAAGAAAGAATTCAATTTACATCTTTGATGCCTCAATGATTTGTTTTGCTGGTATGTACTGAAAGGTCTTGCCATCAGATGACACTATAATATTTTCACCATGCAATGCTTTTTCTTCAAGCATTTTTCTTTCAGCAAGTTCTAACCCCAGTTTTATTTTCTGAGAAAAATCTCTGATTTCTTTATCTGACATACCTTTTTATCTGATTAAATAATAAAACGTCATTAATAATAGTAGTAGCATTCTTTCCCCCACAAGCAATTTGCCTACGTGGAAACTCGCTATTGTCATATATATCCCAATAGTCAACCTGATCCATGAAAAGAGCAAACAAATTTATAATACCTGCCACGTACCGTCTTCTTACGATTGGTTCAGGTATATTATGTCCACCTTTTGCTACTCGCTCTGCCACTCTTCTGATGGCGAGTTCAGGTGAATTAAGCCAAAAAAACAAGAGTTTGACACTAAAACCTTTTTCATGAGCCCTCTTGACAAGATTTACATAAGATTTAGTTGATAGAGTTGTCTCAATAGAAAAAGAAGTATCTTTTTCCAACAAGTAGTCTATTCTTTGCAACATGAGTCGTCCTGCTTCTATTGCAACACTCTCTGGATTGAAAGGGGATAGACCACGAGCTATTTCATCAGCATTTACGAACTCCTTGCAATTAAGGATTTCCGGTAACACTGTATATGAAGCCGTTGTCTTACCAGCACCATTACAGCCGCCAATGATATAGAGGTTCTTGTTCATATCTGGTTGCGAAATTACAAAGAGTTTTTTATAAATAGAGAAATCTCTAATTAAAAATGTAACTATTTAACAAAAGATAAGTTATTTATCCTATAGATAGATTCCCACCGACAATGATTGGAATTTAGGAGCGTGCGCACTCTTGAGCACATTGCAAGGAGAATATTTCACATACATGCTGACGAGTGGCGTAGAGACGATACCCATGAAATCTAACGTTACAAGGTTTACGTTGGCATCATTGCAAGTTTCCTTGAATTTCTCACCGTTTATCTTGTAGCGTGTCTTCAAGCTGCTATGAAGGTTAAAATTCAATATACTGCCCACGCTCAAGGAAAAACCACGACCAATGCGGTAACGATAGAGCAAGGGTACCTGCAAGCTAAATACTTTTATGCGCGAGAACTGATCATGCACATCCACAGACTTATACGGAACGACAACCACGTTATCATCAGGAGTCTTGTCGAAACGCCAATGTCCCTTCATACGGTAGTTTCTCCAATCTACGCCAATACCCGTGGACCATGTGTTACGCCCACCTTTCGGTGTGTAGTTCCATTGGAAGATGGTCCAGAAGATTTCCCATGACGACCCCATTGCAATATCCATATTGTCAGGACCATTCAACGCATTACACCAACCGAAGCCCAGATGTGTGGTACCTACACGTTCAGCCCTTTTGCCTTTGCGTTTCTCTCCAATAGGCAACGAAAACTCCCAACGGTCGCTATTGACCGTCAAGTCGCTCACATAATTAGAATCCACCAACTGAATGGTATTCTCAAAACGGAAAGCAGGGTCATCATGTCTGCCTTCAATACGAATGGTTTGCAATGAGTCGCCTGAGATAACAGTCACCTTGTGGGGATAGTTGACAACAAGCGTATCGTTGTCAGTACCAGAAATCATCGTAGGTTGTAACGATGCGGCATGAGCAAAATGACAAGCACTCACGGCAACAACCATCATGCAGAGAAGTTTCTTATTCATATTAGTATCTTTTAAAATTTATCAATCATTAAATATTCTTTTTAGTTCCGTAAGAGAAGACACCGATCCTTCAAGGTAAATAACCGTCATCACCTCATCCCTCACCTTATAGCATAAATATCGGTGGGTAGAGCCATTTGGTGCCAATTCATACATTTGCGTGAAAGATGTCCTGTCTTTATCAATGTGCGCCCTACCCTCGTTAGCAAGTTCCCTGTTCTTGACCTTCTCCGTATCAGCCGTAAAGTCTTGAGCCGTTAAATGGTCGATTTTCTTTATCAAGGCATCATCAGCCTTGAAGCGTACACTATGAAAAAACGATAGTTTGTATTTGCTGATTGCCTTGCCTCGAATGCGAGTTTCCACCATCTTACTCGATGGAACGATTTTCCCCTCAAAGAGCGCACTAATGTGCATTTCCTTTTGGGCATAGGCGGAAAAGCCCATCATCATCATCAGTATAAGAACAAGTTGTTTCATATTCTTCAGTCATTAAACATTTCTTTCATTTGCTGTTCCATTGCAACGGTAGCATCGTCGATGGTGAACGAAGCCATAGCCGACTGCATTTCGTGAAGCACAACCTCATCGTCGGTCACTTTCTCACCATAAACGTAAGCCACGCACTCATTTTGACGTGCATAATTGTAATATACCGTACCGACAGAAAAAAGTAATAGCAGAGATGCGGCAATGGCAAGAATGTGGTCAGCCCACCATCTTTTATTTCTTTCGAGGCTGTTTTTATTTCCTTCTCCATTGAAGGAGATACGCTTCTCATCCTTCTTGTCAAGCAGAAGACTGCCCATGTCAAGCATCATCTCACGCAGAGATAAGAGGTCGGGAGGCAACGAATCCCCAGAGCGGTACAACTCGTAGAGTCGTCGTTCCTCTTCAAGCGTAGTTTCCCCGTCAAGGAAACGCTTGGTCAGCATTCGTAATTCCATTTCCCTTTTCGTCATATCTTTCCTCATAACTCATTCATTTCATCATTTTTCATCGACAAATATTTATCCCTCAGAGATTTACGAGCACGGCTAAGAGTTTTTCTTACAGCTACCTCATTGCTTCCTACCAATTCTGCGATGTCTGCCATTTCCCATCCTTCTATATGGCGTAAGCGCAAGATGGTTTGTTGCATGGGTGGAAGTGAGGAGAGAATCATGAGAATACGCTCAATGCGAAAGTCCTCTTGTGGCTCGTCGGTTTCAACATAATCCAACAAATCCTCAGATTTGCGTTGCCTTAGGAGTTGAATGGCAAGATTGCGGGTTACAACCATTGCCATACGGTCTAATGGAGAACGGAGCTGGTCACGCATCTGCCACATCCTCAGCAGTGCGTCTTGCACCACATCCTCAGCATCATCGGCATTTCCTAAATACCTTTGCGCTTGGTTGATAAGCCTTGGACGAATAGCCTGTATCTCTCGTTTGAACTCCTCGGTCGTCATTTCTAAGTTTGTTGTTCTATTTACAATACGTAAAAAATGATGTTTTGTGACATCAAAACTTATTTTTTTATTGAATTGACGCAAGGAACCATTGGTAACTATGCATGGAACCATCGGTCACCAATCAAGAAACCGATGGTTTTTGATATAGTGACCATCGGTTTCTTGAATAGTGAATCCATCAATAATACTTGCTGATGGAATCAAACTATGATGAGATTTTCGTTATCTACATCTATTAAAATTTGTACTTATATCCCAATCCTATGACATGCAAATCAGGGTCAGAGTCGAGAGCATCATTGTGTCTCACGTCTTGAAAGCGATAATAGAAATCAACAACATGAATCTTGGCAATCTTCCAATTTGCACCGACTGTATAACGAGTTTTCTCTAACGCCCACGAATTATAAGCCTCCACGCTCACGTAAGGATCCACCTTGCAATTAGGGATATTGTATTCTACCGTCAACCTACTACGAAGCACATTCTTACCTTTTCCTTTATATGTTTTAGGATCGTTATCGTTGGATGTCGTAGATAATGTACCGTCTTTCAGGTAAGTGTATTTCGTACGGGAAGACACCGTCTTTTCGGGACGGTAAGTATATTGCCAACGTTCACGGAGAGAAAGCTCAAACCTTCCGAGCTTCACACTTCCCGTGAGAGACACGTTGAAACGATGACGTGCGCCCCAATACTTGGCAGACTTCTTCACCTTGCCGTAATAGCCGTATGGCTCGCCGGTATCTTCGTCCACGTCTTCTTCAGGATCATCGTAGTACGTATTCTTCTCGTTATTGTCAAAGAGCAACATATATCCAGCCGAAGCCTTCAGCCAATTGGTGATTTTATATCCACCATCAATGCCAAAGCTCCATCTGTCAGCCGTTTTCACATTGTTGCGAGTACGAAACTCACCTTCCAAGCCCACATTCCATTTCGTTCCGATTTTCTTATCAGCTGCTGCCGAGAACCACATGCCGAAGTCTTTATTTTGCGCATGAGAGTTCATAGGCAACAACAATGCCATCAACAAAAGGGACACAAATAACATTCTCTCTTTCATACCTTATCTATTATTTATTATTATCCATCATTTCGGTCGTTTTCATCTTCACCATTTTGTCAACGGAGTTGGTATATTCTCCCTCCGGCTCTTCATAATACACCTTTATCATCGTCATGTCGCGAAGCATATCTATGCCGCCAATTTCCACCTTAGAAACTTTCAGACCAAGGCGTTGCTCCAAGTCGGCAATGAGTTCTTCCCTACGTTCGGGCTTAATCAGTTCGATACGGTCGTATTGTATCAATTTAGCATGTTGTATCCGCAAGTTTTTCTCGCAAATCCAAATGGCAAAGACCACGATTAGGTCGGTCACGAGAATCTCCGCCAACGTAGCCGAACTGGCGATGGCGTTTACCACCGACAATGATATGATGACAAAGAGGTAAGTCATTTCCCTTACGGGCATGGGGTCTGTTCGATAACGCATGATAGAGAAGATGCCAAACAAGCCAATACCAATACCCATAGATGTCTTACCGCCCAACTTGTCGAGTCCGAAGATCATGAAGAACACCAAGAAGAAGATGGCAATGCTCGTCAGCAAGAACGTGAAATAAAAGTCTCTGCGTCTGCTCTTTCTATAATACAACCTGTCGGTGATGAACCAGTTGAAGAGAAAGCAAACCACGAAACGCACCATCATTTCAGCGAAATCGCCCGAAAATGTGAAAAGGCTCTCAAAATCCATATACTTTATATTTTTGATGATTATCTATTTAATATCTTTTCTACGTCTATCAGTTTCGGTTTGAATCGGTTTACCTGCAATTGGTCGTTGGTAAGGGCTGAACCCATGCAATACTTGCTGAACCCATGAGGAAACACACGCAACTGACGAAGCATTTCCAAAACAGGAGAATAGCACAAACCGTCTCGTTTCAACTCTACGATAACCAAATCACCCATGTGTCTGTTCACACCTGAAACCAAATTAAAGAACTGAAGGTTAGAGTCAATGGTCAGTCGCTCGGTCTTTGCTTTGTTAACCAATGTGATACGATTGAAATTATTACGTATGGCAGGTATCAATTCTTCACGCTCATAACGCAAATGCTGGTGCAGGAAATCCAGTTTCTCCTGTTCGTCCAGGTTCATGTCCGTCACCTTCATTCTTTTCTTCTTCGTTCTGCCGTGATTGTTTTTGGTTTTTACCTCCATAAATTGAAGATTGGAACTCACATACGTGCGGAAGCGCAATTTCTGTCTGTTCGTATGACCGCTTTGATGAACGTAAAACATGTCAAAACCTTCCGTATCATAATATGTAGTGTCATATTTCATGTTACGTTCACCAGCAATCTCCTGCGCCCAATATTCTTTCTGGGCCATTTCCAGGAGACGCATCAGCACAGGAATCGTCGTGACAAATTTGGTGTCAATGCGATTCATGAGACGAATGCCACTCATCTCTTCCAAACTGATAGGTGCGAATTGACCAAGTATTTCATTCATGTTAATAGTTTTTACGTTGCAAATTTACAGAAATACTCTCATAAGTACAAAAAAATTCTACAAAACATTCCATTTTGTCAGTGAATTAGTGTATTTATGCCACCTAAGTTCCAAAGTACATGTATTAAAGAACTGAATTTTCATGGGAAATTTTAAAATTTTCTTCTTAGGAAAATGCAATTTCTTTATTTGATTGGCTAATTATTCGAGTATTTTATCTATATTTGCAACCAAAGTTTCATTAAATATAAAAGATATGCACCAATTAACAGTTTCGATAGAAGATGCTTCAATGATTGACCAAATTCGACAGGCAATCAGTTTAATACGTGGTGTAACTTCCGTTTCACTAAAACGGCAGCCTAAAACAGGTATGGATCGTGCTATAGAAGACATCAAAAACGGCTGCGTCTATGATGCTAATAGTGTAGAAGACCTTATTAAACAGTGCAAGGAATGAAATATTCAATTCGTTACACTGGTGAGTTCAAACGGTCATTGAAGCGTTGTCTCAAACGTGGTTATGACGAACAATTGCTGACCGAAGTACTTAACATCCTTACAAATGAAGGCAAATTACCTCAGAAGTACCTTCCACACATTCTTCATGGACAATACGAAGGCTTTTGGGAGTGTCACATTACCAACGACTGGCTTCTTGTATGGGATCAGAACGATAAGGAATTGATATTGATGATGACTAACACTGGCACTCATTCTGACCTTTTCGGTAAGAATAAGAGATAACGTCAATAGAAAAAAAGAGGGCTACAATCTTTTGGAAGTTGCAACCCTCTTTACAGAAACTTATAAAGAATTATTTGATATTCCCTACTTTTATCAAGTATTCAGCAATTTGTACGGCATTCAAGGCTGCTCCCTTACGAATCTGGTCGCCACTGAGCCAGAATGTCAAGCCATTCTCATCGGCTAAATCCTTGCGAATACGACCCACATACACATCATCCTTACCAGCCGTTTCGAGAGGCATGGGATAAACGAGGTTAGCGGGATCGTCTTTCAACGTACAACCAGGAGCTGCGGCTATTGCCTCACGAGCCTCCTCCACACTGATGGGACGCTCTGTCTCAATCCAAACACTCTCAGAATGGCTTCTCAACGAACTTACACGAACGCACATGGCTGAGCACTTAGCATCAGTGTGCATGATCTTACGAGTCTCGTTGAACATCTTCATCTCCTCTTTCGTATAACCATTGTCGGTGAACACGTCGATTTGAGGAATGACGTTATAAGCCAGTTGGTGAGGGAATTTATTCACGGTAACAGGCTCATTGTTGACCAACTCCTTATATTGCTGTTGCAATTCTGCCATTGCAGCGGCTCCCGCACCACTGGCACTCTGATAAGATGCTACGTGAATACGCTTGATATGGCTAATCTTTTCCAATGGCTGAAGCACCGTAACCATCATGATGGTGGTGCAGTTAGGATTGGCAATGATTCCACGAGGACGGTTCAGCGCATCCTCTGCGTTACACTCGGGAACCACCAACGGCACGTTTTCATCCATACGGAACGCACTGGAATTGTCTATCATTACCGTACCGTATTTCGTAATGGTATCAGCAAAATCCTTAGACGTGCCGCCACCGGCAGAAACAAATGCCACGTCAATATCCTTGAAGTCGTCATTGTGCTGCAAAAGCTTGACCTCATAATCCTTTCCCTTAAATGAATATTTGCGTCCTGCACTACGTTCAGAACCAAAAAGAACCAACTCATCCATGGGGAAATCTCTCTCGGCAAGTATGCGCAGGAACTCTTGTCCTACAGCTCCGCTTGCTCCAACAATTGCTACTTTCATCTTAAAAAAATATTAATCGAACATTTTTCGGGTGCAAAATTACACATTTTTCTTGTAAACAACAATAAAAAGCATAAGTTTGTAAGTAAATTCCATTTGGTGGACAAAGTGTAGAAAATTCCCACATACCACCTTCCTACTGCTTACTTATACGCCCAACTTGCAAAGTTTAAGAAATAAAAACGCCAATTATTTTGTATTTCCCACGATTTAGATTACCTTTGCCAATGAAAGAAGAAATCATCAGCGTGAAGAAAAGAGGAAACAACATATTCAAGGTTTGCATATCGCTCATATTAGGCGGTAGCATTCTCTATTGGATGTATCGTGATTTCAACTTCAAACAAATGGAATCAATCCTGTTCAACGAGATGAATTGGACGTGGATGCTGTTGTCTTTCCCCTTTGGAATATTGGCGCAGGCATTCCGCGGATGGCGTTGGAAGCTGGCATTGAAGCCCATCGGCGAAAACCCACGCACTTCCACCACGCTCAACTCCATCTTCCTTTCTTACGCCGTGAGCCTTGCCATTCCCCGAATTGGCGAGTTTGCCAGGTGCATCGTATTGAAACGCTACGACAACATATCGTTTCCGAAAGCATTGGGCACGGTAGTGACCGAGCGAATCATAGACACGCTCATCATCATGCTCATTGCCATCGTCACATTCATCCTACACATTCCGATATTCAACAAGTTTTTTGCCCACACAGGGACAAGTCTTGACAGCATATTGAAAAGCTTCTCCCCCACTGGGTATTTGGTAACTGCCATTTGTGGATTATCCGTGTTGTGGCTGGTGTATTACCTGATTCGTCGCCTTTCTATATATAATAAGGTGAAAGACACGCTACATGGAATATGGCAAGGAATAGCCTCGTTGAAGAACGTGGAGAATGCGCCCTTGTATATCCTCATGTCGTTTGCCATCTGGGGTTGCTATTTTCTGCATCACTATTTGGCATTCTTCTGTTTCGACGCAACGTCGCATTTAGGCTTCAGCTGTGGATTGGTAACGTTCATCGTGGGCAGTTTTGCCGTAATCGTTCCCACTCCCAACGGTGCCGGTCCGTGGCACTTTGCGGTCAAGACAATGCTCATACTTTATGGTGTGGCAGACAATGATGCCCTCTTTTTCGTGCTTGTGGTTCACGCCGTGCAAACACTTTTGGTAGTGTTGGTGGGAATATACGCATGGTTGAGGTTGATGTTCACCCAAAAGAAAGAGGCACCAATCAGTAATGAATTGATAAACAATAATCCTAATAACTCAAGAGATATGGTTTAGCTCACCTAAAGCATAGCTTTACGATGAACAAACATAGTCTCTACAAAACGAAAACCTATGAGTGAAATTAAAAATTTAAATCCTACATGCATCTGGAAGAATTTTGATGCATTGACTCAAGTTCCCCGTCCAAGCGGACATCTGGAAAAAGTACAACAGTTCTTGCTCAACTTTGCCAAGGAGGTAGGCGTGGAAGCGTTTATCGACGAAGGCAGAAACGTCGTGATGAGAAAGCCTGCAAGTGCGGGAATGGAGAATCGTAAGGGCGTGATACTTCAAGCCCACATGGACATGGTGCCACAGAAGACTCCTGAATCTACCCACAATTTCGAGACCGATCCTATCCAAACGTGGATTGATGGAGAATGGGTGAAAGCCAAAGGTACTACGTTGGGAGCCGACAACGGACTGGGTGTGGCTTCAATCATGGCAATCATGGAAGACAAGACGCTCGTACATGGACCTATCGAAGCATTGATTACCGCAGATGAGGAAACAGGTATGTATGGTGCCAACGACCTTCCCGAAAACATGTTGCAAGGAGACATCCTGCTCAACCTTGACTCAGAGCACTGGGGAAAATTCGTGATTGGAAGTGCTGGAGGCATTGATGTTACAGCTACACTTGACTATAAGGAAGTGGAAACAGACCCTGAAGACGTTGCCGTATGCGTAACGCTCAAAGGATTACGTGGCGGACACTCTGGCTTGGAGATACATGAGGGACGCGGAAACGCCAACAAGATGATGGTGAGATTTGTGCGCGAGGCTATCGAAGAATGTGAGGCACGTCTTGCTACATGGCACGGTGGCAACATGAGAAACGCTATTCCATTCAAGGCAGAGGTGGTGCTCACATTGCCGAAGGAGAACGTTGAGGCATTGAAAGAACTTGTAGAGGATTGGAAAGCCGACTTCATCGACGAGTACAAGGGAATAGAAAGCGGCATTGAGTTTGACGTTGCTGAAGTAGAAACTCCAAGCATGGAGATTCCCGTAGAGATACAAGACAACATCGTGAACGCCATCTATGGTTGCCATGATGGTGTATTGCGCATGATTCCAAGTTATCCTAACGTGGTAGAGACATCGTCAAACCTCGCCATCATCGACATTGAAGAGGGTCATGCTTCGCTGAAAGTGTTGGCTCGCTCAAGCAGGGAAGACATGAAAGACTACATCGTGAAGACCTTGGAAAGCTGTTTCAACATGGCAGGAATGAAAGTGGAAACGGCTGGAAGCTATGGTGGATGGGATCCGAACCCAGACAGCGAAATCTTACATCTATTATTAAAGGTGTACAAAGAACTGAACGGAACGGACGGAATCATACAAGTAGATCATGCTGGTCTGGAATGCTCGGTCATCTTGGGCAAATATCCACACCTTGACGTAGTGAGCCTCGGTCCTACGATGAAGAGTCCGCACACCACAACAGAGCGTGCACTCATCGCAACGGTGGCTCCTTTCTGGGAATTGCTGAAGAAAACACTTGAAGAAATACCCGTGAAATAAGGGACAGAAAACATGGGTGGAATCATCACACACAAGATTGATTCCACCCATCTTACATGATGTATGTCATAGGAGTAGGGAAAATCAATCGATTTTTGGAAAAAAACAAAGGAGAATGTTTTCACCTCCACTATTTTTTAGTAACTTTGCAACCGATAAAAACAATTAAACAACAAAGAAATGGACGATTATCCGGCGGAAAAACAAGAGAAGAGAAGCCTGAGGATTTAGTCTTAGCTGCTAATCCTCATGCGTAAGGAGTATTTATCACACGCAATTGTAAAACGTGGAGGATTAGTAAATGAAAACATATTGGAATACTACGGGCAAACTGAGCCACATTAGCGAGTGGCAACCTAATTGCTGGATACAAGTGACTTGCCCCACAGACGAAGACCAGCGCGAACTCGAAGAGAGATTCAACATCCCCGACTATTTTATGTCTGACATTAGCGATACCGACGAGCGTGCCCGTTATGAGTACGACGATGGTTGGATGCTTATCATCTTACGTATCCCATACGTCAAGGAAGTACGTTCACGCACTCCTTACACCACCATTCCTCTTGGTATCATCCATAAACGCGACGTAACGATCACCGTATGTTATTACGAAACCAACATGATGATTGACTTCGTATCGTATCAACAAAAGCGCGGCGAGGGTTTCATCGACTATGTTGACTTGACTTTCCGTTTGTTTCTATCAAGCGCGGTGTGGTATCTAAAACGTTTGAAACAAATTAACACATTGATTGAGAAAGCCAAGCACAACCTCGACCAAGGCGTGAACAACGAGAGCCTGATAGGTCTGTCGCGCTTGCAAGACTCATTGACTTATTTCAACACCTCTATTCGTGGTAATGAAAACCTGTTGCAGAAACTGAAGTTCAAACTTCAAGTAGATGAATTAGACGCAGACCTTATCGAAGACGTCAGCATCGAGATGTCACAGGCAAGAGAAACCACAAGCATATATTCCGACATTCTCGAATCTACGATGGATACCTATTCCAGCATTATCAACAACAATATGAACACCGTGATGCGTACGCTCACCTCCGTGTCGATTATCATGATGTTCCCCACGTTGATAGCCTCTCTGTTTGGAATGAACTTAGTCAACGGAATGGAACAAAGTAGATTTGGTTTCTTCATAGCATTGGTCATTGCCGTTGTATTTTCAGGGTTAACATGGGCAATTTTGAGATATAAACGGTTAGTTTAAGCGAAATAATTACAAAAAATTGACTTTTTTTTTGTATTTTCAATTATTTTATATAAGTTTGCACTTCAGAAAGACAAAAGAAGAGCGTTAAACCTCTTTTTCTTGTCATTAATGTATTTAGATAAAAAGATATCATAAACTCAAATCAGTGAAATGATGGACTCTCAAGAAAATGTGCTGGAACAGGCAAAAGAAGAAGTAAAGAAAAGTGAAGAAGTTGTGGAAAACGTAGTTGACAATGCTTCACAAGTAGAAAATCAAGTAATAACAAAGGAAGAGGAAACTCCCGAAGCCACTACGGAACAACCACTAAACGTTTCCGAGCCAGCAGAAGCGAATGCGGAAGAAGACCTCAGCAAGAAGGTTTACACATCTAAAGAGGAGATTCTCGAACGTGTAAGGGAAATCGCGCACAACGAGGATTCACCTTCAAAAGATGAAGTAGATCATCTGAAGACGGTGTTCTACAAACTCCACGTAGCAGAGCGCGAAGCTCAAATGAAAGAATACCTCAACGCAGGTGGTGACCCAGAGAAATACCAGGTTACTCCCGATGACTTAGAAGAGGCTTTCAAGGCAGAGATGAATATCATCAAGGAGAAACGTGCCAAAGTGTTCCAAGCACAGGAGACTGAGAAGCAAGAGAATCTGAAGAAGAAACTCGACATCATTGAGAAGATTAAGGCTTTGGCTACATCTCCCGACGAAGCCAACCGTTCTTACCAGCAATTCAAAGACCTTCAGCAGCAATGGCGCGACATTAAGGCTGTACCTGCAGAAAAGGCTAATGAATTGTGGCGTAACTATCAGTTGTATGTGGAGCAATTCTATGATTTGCTGAAACTGAACAATGAAGCACGTGAATATGACTTCAAGAAGAATCTTGAACTCAAGACTAAGATATGTGAAGCCGCAGAGAAACTGGCAGATGAACCTGACGTGATCAGCGCATTCCATCGTTTACAGGAACTGCATCAGCAATACCGTGAGGTAGGTCCCGTGTCTAAAGACTTGCGCGAGGAAATGTGGGTACGCTTCAAGGCTGCATCTACCGTTATCAACAAGCGTCACCAACAGCATTTCGAGTCTCTTCGCTCACAAGAAGAGGAGAATTTGGCAAAGAAGACGGCTCTCTGCGAAAAGGTGGAAGCCATCAACCAAGAGGAAAACAAGGGTGCAAGCGATTGGGAAAAGCATACTAAGGAAATCATTGACATTCAAAATGAATGGAAGACCATCGGTTTTGCTCCCCAAAAGATGAACGTGAAGATTTTCGAACGCTTCCGCTCTACTTGCGATGATTTCTTCGGACGCAAAGCTGAGTTCTTTAAGCAGATGAAAGAGCGCTTTGCAGAAAATGCAGAAAAGAAGAAGGCATTGGTAGAAAAGGCACAAGCCTTGCAAGATAGCACAGATTGGAAATCTACAAGTGATAAGTTGATTGCCTTGCAAAAGGAATGGAAGACTATCGGTGTGGTTCCCAAGAAACTGGGCGACCAATTATGGAACGACTTCTTGAGTGCTTGCAACAAGTTCTTTGAGGCTCGCAATGCGGCAAATGCAGGAACTCGTAACCAAGAACGTGAGAATCTCGAAGCTAAACGTAGCATCATTGCACAATTAAAGGAATTGGCAGATAACGCCGTTGATGATGCACAAGAGAAAGTATCTGAATTGGTTAACAAATACCAGGAGATTGGATTTGTACCCTTCAAGGAGAAAGATAAAATATATAAGGAGTATCATGAAGTTCTCGACAAAATCTACAAGGAACTGAATATCTCTGTTACACGCAGACGTCTTGACAACTTCCGCAGCAATTTGAAGAATGTTGCCAAACGTGGTGAGGATGCTCTTGACAACGAGCGCGACCGACTGATGCGTCGTTTCGAGAAACTCAAGCAAGAGATTCAGACATACGAGAACAACCTTGGCTTCTTGAACGCAAGCAGCAAGAAGGGTAACAAACTTATCGAGGAAATGAACCAGAAAGTACAGAAACTGAAAGACGACTTGGCTTTGGTTCGTGAGAAGATTAAAGCTATCGATGAAACAGAAACAACAGAACAAGAAGATAAGTAACAACAACAAAAAAGGCTTCCAATCGGAAGCCTTTTTGTTGGGCACTCGGATAATTTCATATAAAACAGAAGTGCCAAAGAAATATATCGTTTACGCCGTCTAAGTATATCATTTACGAGTCGGAAAAACCTGATAATAACTAATAACTATAAATATGAAAAAATTATTGCGTGTCGCATTGGCGACCTTATTTTTGTTGGTGTGCAGAGGCGCACAAGCAACAGACGTAGTATTTGATGTTACTTCAACCAATGCTGGTGCTTACACCAGTTATTGCAATCAGACATGTAACGTCACCCTACAAAACAAAACATTCTCAGCCTTTGAGTGGGACGGTGTAGTCTTCCCGTTCACGGCTTCACAAGAAGTACTTAACGCTACCTTTGGCGAAGGAAAATGGGACTTGCAAGAGTTTGATTCCTTTGATGGCACAACCATCAAGATGAAGGCTGCAACATCCATTGTTGCAGGTAATCCATACGCCATTCGCATAAAACAAACGGTTGAAAATCCAACCTTCTACAATGTTACTTTTGCTTCCAGCATTTCCACGAACTTCATCAAAGTTACTCTAAGCAATGGCTTGGAATTTTGGGGAACATACTTCAAACTGGATTGGTATAGAATCGTAAACGGTCAAGGCAGTCCTGTAACCGCTTTTTCTTTCAAAAATGACGGTACAGGATTAGGAAACTGGCGCATTTGGGGTACATTCAGAGCACAAGACAAAAATGGAGATAGTGATGATGGATATCATGGCACGTTTGCATGGTTCTATCATCCTACACTCGACTCAACCACCCCATCCCTTTCGCTTGACATAACCAGTTCTGGCAGTGAAAGCGGAGGTAATGAAGGCGGTGGAGGCGACG
>AUXO013000835.1_pt1 | contig 20731 bp, 16 predicted proteins | sample 768731 | NCBI WGS metagenome assembly AUXO01 (sample SAMN02715735, study PRJNA202380) | gut metagenome | biome: sheep rumen | host: Ovis aries | place: New Zealand: Palmerston North
GAACAATTATTCATAACTTGCGAATAATTATTCCAAACTTATGAATAATTGTTCGCAACTTATAAACAACTCACGTACACCATGCGTCGCAACTCCTGCATACACACAAAGGGTAATGGGCTATTTACTGATCAAATGATTGCAAACGCGCGATGTACTTTCCAATAATGTCGAACTCCAGGTTCACCCGAGTACCTACTTCCACCTGATGAAAGTTGGTATTGTCGTAAGTATAAGGAATGATGTTCACCTCAAACGAATCATCCTGCGAATTGCACACCGTAAGGCTCACTCCGTTCACTGTCACACTACCCTTGTCCACAGTCATATAGCCTTTCTTAGCCATCTCGCGATCGAAGATATAACGGAAACGGAACGTATAACTTCCCTGCTGATCTATCTTTGCCACACATTCTGCAGTCTGGTCCACATGTCCTTGTACAATGTGTCCATCCAGACGACCATTCATCTTCATGGAGCGTTCCACATTCACCTTATCGCCAACCTTCAACAGCCCCAAGTTGCTTTTCAGCAATGTCTCTTTCATAGCTGTGACCACATACTTTCCATCGAAAATCTTCACCACCGTTAGGCAGACACCATTATGAGCCACGCTTTGGTCAATCTTCAGCTCATCTACAAACGAGCACGTCAACGTGAAGTGCATGTTTTCCTGTTCCTTTTCAATCGCTACAACCGTAGCAAATTCTTCTACAATGCCACTAAACATAGAATCTAAATTATTATTAAAAACATGCAAAGATACTCATAATCCCATTAAATTCCATAACTTTGCATCAAATTATCATATATTAACAGCTAAACAAACAGACAAATGACAACAAGAAACTTCCTAACAATGACATTCCTTACCATCGCTGGGCTGTTCACTTTCAGCAGCTGCGATGATGACGAGGCAGAATACCATGCCCCCGTGTATAAAGCAATCACCTTTTCACCCAATCCATGCTATCCAGGAGACAAAGTCACAGCCACCGTTTCTTACTCCAAAAAGGGAGAGAATTGGTACTATTACATGCAACGATTCACCCTTGACGGCAATACGATTTTAGAGAGAAACAAAGGAAGATCTTCCAACGTTGTCATGCCCGATCCTCCCACATGCACATTCGACGCGCCTGCAGCTGGCACTCATACCTTCATGTTCACATGCGGTCCATCCAGCACTGTCGGCTCAAACCTCTATCCTGCAAATATAAGTATCACCGCCCAACTGATTGTGAACGATTCCAATAGCGGCAACGACAAGGAGGAAGAATAAAATCAAACTCAAACACACCCAATCTATTGTATGCGAAAACTAATCCTGCTGGCAGCTATTACGGCAGCCTCACTGCCTGCTGTAGCCAACCATCCTGATTCCATCTGGGTACGCCCCGACGTAAAAAGCGGTACACGAGACTTTCAAATTGCTTATTCTATAGATAACCAACATTGGACGCATATGCCATGCAATCTTTTCGAGAGTGACTACGGCACATGGGGAAGCGAAAAGAAACTATACTACCCCATCCTCTCTTTCGATGGCAAGACATACCGAACTGTATTCATCCCGAATCTCAAGAACGGGCAGATAGCAGTGACTGAATCCGAAGATTTTGCCCTGTGGAAGCCCCAAGACTACCCATATGTTTCTCCAAGCGAGTTCCAAAAGATTGTAGCAGAACACCAGAAGGCTTCTGAAAGAAACATCATCCGAGTTCCATACAGCGCATTAGAAAACCTTATGGCAAAGAAGATGCGCGCTGACCGTAACGGAGCCTGGGAACGAGACAACTTTATAACTTCAGGCGCACACATCGCTGCTGATGTCACCCCAATCGAAGCAACACTCAAAGTGAACTGGAATGACCATAAAGCTATCTCGCCAGACCTCATGGGCATCTTCTTTGAAGACATCAGTTATGCAGCAGATGGGGGTCTATATGCAGAACTTATCCAAAACCGAGATTTCGAATACACCGCTGATGATCATCAAGGGTGGAATGCACAAACAGCTTGGAGACTTGAAGGCCAAGGCACTACGTGGAGCATTGAAACTGCAGCGCCCATTCACAAGAACAATGCCCACTATTCCACCCTCAAAACGACAACACCAGGAGCCAAGCTCATCAATGAAGGATGGGACGGTATCACTCTCAAGAAAGGAAAGAAATACAACCTTACCCTCTTCACCAAGGGAGCGGGTTCCTTCCGTGTATCACTCATTAGTAATGGCTCAATCATAGCATCAAAAGTTCTCAAGGCAACAAAAGAATGGAAGCAACAGAACCGTGTATTAACAGCTTGTTCTTCTGCTGATAAAGCATCATTTGTGATAGAACCACTTGAAGCAAGCAATCTTAGCATTGATTTCATTTCCCTCTTCCCGCAAGAAACGTTCAAAGGACACACAAACGGGCTTCGGAAAGACCTTGCCGAAGTGATTGCAGACCTAAAGCCACGCTTTGTTCGCTTTCCTGGCGGTTGCGCTTCTCATGGACAAGGAATTAACAACATCTACCATTGGCAAGCCACAGTGGGCGATATATGGGAACGCCAACCCGACATGAACATCTGGAACTATCATCAGACACGCGGACTTGGTTTCTACGAATACTTCTTGTTCTGTGAAGACATCGGCGCAGAGCCTCTCCCAGTATTGGCAGCAGGAGTCCCTTGTCAGAATTCATGGAAAGGTGGCGCAGGACAACAAGGCGGCATACCTTTCGAAGCAGACCTCAACGGCAAGCCTTCGCCATACACCTACATGGGCAAGCCTCTCACGATGGAAAGCTACCTGCAGGAGCTTATAGACCTTATCGAATGGGCAAACGGTGATGCAAAGACTTCCGCGCTCGCCAAAATTCGTGCGAAGGCTGGTCACCCCAAACCTTTCAACCTCAAGTACCTTGGCATAGGCAATGAAGATCTCATAAGCGAGACCTTCCTCAAGCGTTACCGCTTCCTCATTGACGGCATTCGTAAAGCACATCCCGAAATTACCATCGTGGGCACAGTCGGTCCTTTCTGGGAAGGAAGTGACTATGAGTACGGTTGGCAAGAGGCTAAGACAAACAACATCCCAATAGTGGATGAGCACTACTACAACTCACCCAGCTGGTACTTTCACCATCGCGACTTTTATGATAACTATGACCGCAAAGGCACTAAAGTTTATTTGGGCGAATGGGCATCAAAAGGAAACAATGTGAGCAACGCTCTCGTCGAAGCAGCCTACCTGACTCATGTAGAGCGTAATGCAGACGTGGTGGTCATGTCATCTTATGCACCGCTATTGGCAAAAGAAGGACACACCAACTGGAACCCTGACCTCATCTATTTCAACAATAAAGAGGTGAAGCCAACTGCCAATTACTACGTACAACGTGCATTTGGCCAGAACAATGGTGATGAATATATCTATGCCGACCTGCAAGTGAACGGTGGCAACGATATTAGAGAGCGACTTGACCACTCTGTCGTAAAAGACAATAAAACAGGGGATATCATCATTAAAGTAGTCAGCCTGTTGCCTAAGGCATCAACCTTAAAGATTCAGTTAGGCGAAGAAGCGTTAAAGGGCTATAGCAGCCAAGCAACCCTATCACTCCTTTCCAAAGAGAATGCTCCTGACCGCCAACGCGAATGGGACAAAAACACTACTCGGTCCATCCAAATAAGCGGCGAGTTCACGCTTGACGTACCGCAGTATTCTGTTTCTGTCATTCGAATCAAACCTATCAAGAGATAATGATTACAAGAATCAAAATGCTGCCACTGTTGCTACTGGGCATAAGCCTTCAAGCACAAACGCCCCAAGCAAACAACACGCAGTTCAATCCGACTGATCCTAACATCCAATACATAGGGCGCGTTGAGGTTTCAAACCCCAACCGCCCCACTTTCACCTATCCTGGAGTACAGATTCGCACGGGATTCACTGGCACCTCAATTACAATGATGGCCAAGCCCCAAAGCGGCTATTTCATGGTGAGCATTGATGGTAAGGAGGCTTACAAGGTTGCCGTCCTTGCCGACAGCATCGTCACTTTGGCATCAAGACTGAAAGATACCCCGCACCAAGTAATCGTTACTTATATCAGCGAAGGCTATGAAGCTTTGCCTGAATTTCGAGGATTTCTCGTTGACAAGGGCAAAAGTCTGATTCCAGCCACAAACATTCCCGAACGTAAAATCGAATTCATCGGAAACTCCATCACCTGCGGTTACGGCATCGAAGCCAACTCAGAGGCTGAGCACTACGAAGAAAAGACCGCCAATTATTACTACACCTATGCGGCGAGAACAGCACGCAATCTGAATGCGCAAGCCCTTGTGGTGGCACGTAGCGGCATCGGAGTGTATCGAAACTACAACGGCCCCCAAACTGGCGATAAAGTGAACATGAACACCGAGTACCCATACACATTATTATATAATGACACATACACATGGGACTTCACGCGTTATTCGCCTCAGGTAGTGTGCATCAACCTTGGCACCAACGACACCTCCACACAAGGAGCAGACTCGCTCCTGCTCCTCAACGGATTTAAGCAACTCTACCGCCAAGTGCGCAACCACTACCCTAAGGCAAAAATCGTGCTGCTCAGCGGATGCATGATGAACGGACTTCAGCTTCACTCTGCGCAACAAGCCATGAATACCACAGCCTGCTATGCCCACCTGCAAGGTGACAAAGAGGTCTATCGCTTCGACTTCACACCACACAATGGCAGTCTCGGTTATGGCGCAGATTGGCATCCATCCATGCGCCAACACGAAAAGATGACCAACGAACTCACGACATATCTGAAAGAACTGATGAAATGGTGAGTACAGATATCTAAATTCTATAGATGAAGGAATAAAGATTCACCTGCAAAAGCGAGCCAAGAAACAGACTCACCCCTATGCTCCATTAAACCTCACGCCATTTCATCGGTCAAAAGCCAGTAAACTTTACCAAATAATTAATTTAACCGTTTTCTAACATGAAACCAATGATGAAAACCTTGCTGGCAGCCGCATTAGCCACAATGCCGCTGTTTGCAACCATGTCTGCTCAGACATCAGGAAAAAAACAAGCGCGTACCACAAAGGTACAAAAACAGCCATCAACGAAGGCAAATAATCCTGATCCCAACTTTTACATCTTCCTCTGCTTCGGGCAGTCGAACATGGAAGGAGCTGCACGTCCAGAAGCACAAGACCTCGTAAGTCCAGGCCCACGTTTTCTGTGGATGCCTGCTGTTGACTACCCTGCGACAGACAAACTCCCAGTTCGCAAGATGGGTGAGTGGTACGAAGCCATTCCACCACTCTGCCGTCCCAACACAGGACTCACTCCAGTCGATTGGTTCGGTCGCACACTAGTAGAGTCTCTGCCTGAAAATATCAAAATTGGCGTTATTCATGTTGCCATTGGCGGCATAGATATCAAAGGATTTCTCCCCGATAGCATCGACACTTATGTAAAGACCAAAGCCCCAGGCTGGATGAAAGGCATGCTTGAAGCTTACAATAACAATCCCTATGAACGTCTCGTCACTCTTGCCAAAAAGGCACAGAAAGACGGAGTTATCAAAGGCATCCTGATGCACCAAGGTGAGACCAATACCGGTGACCCCAAGTGGGCAGGCATGGTACAACAAGTGTATGACCACCTCTGTGGTGACCTCAATTTGAAGCCAGAAGAAGTCAATCTTTATGCTGGCAACATTGTGCAGGCAGGAGGAAAAGGTGTATGCATCGGCTGCAAAAAGCAAATAGACGAACTCCCACAAACACTCCACACAGCACAAGTCATTTCATCAGATGATTGTACCAATGGCCCAGACCGTCTGCACTTTGATGCAGCAGGTTATCGTGAACTCGGTTGCCGCTACGGTGAAGCTGTGGCTAAGTTCCTTGGCTATGAGCCCAAACGCCCCAAAATAATCACACAGAAAAAGATAGAAGTGCCTGCAGACGCTTTCTTGGCCGAGACAACTGTTCCCGGCAATCAATTCCCGAAGGTTGACAAGCAAGGCCGTGCTTATTTCCGTCTCAATGCCCCAGAAACAAGAGGAAAAGTCGTTGTGGACATCTGCAATAAGAAATACGAAATGCAGCCCGACGGAAACGGAGGCTACATGGCTGTAACAGACCCTCTCCCTGTTGGTTTCCACTACTACTTCATGAATATTGGTGGAGTGAACTTCATCGACCCCTCCACCGAGACTTACTTCGGTTGCAATCGTGAAGCAGGCGGCATAGAAATACCCGAAGGTCCAGAAGGCGACTACTACCGTCCACAGCAAGGAGTCCCTGCCGGACAAGTGCGTAGCATCTATTATTATGCACAATCCACCAATGAGTGGCGCCATGTAATGGTGTACACCCCTGCTGAATACGAGCTGAAAGCCAATGCCAAGAAACGCTATCCTGTGCTCTATCTGCAACATGGCATGGGCGAAGACGAAACAGGATGGAGCAAACAAGGTCATATGCAGCACATCATGGATAATGCCATATCTAAAGGGCAAGCAGTACCTATGATTGTAGTGATGGAAAGTGGTGACATCAAAGCACCATTCGGAGGTGGCAACAACCGTCAAGGCATGAGCGACTACGGTGCGTCATTCTACAAAGTTATTACAGGTGACCTCATCCCCTACATCGATTCTCACTTCCGCACCCTCACCGATCGCGACCATCGCGCCATGGCCGGTCTTTCGTGGGGCGGTCACCAAACTCTTGACATCGTCATGAACAACATGGACAAGTTCGCATGGATGGGCACCTTCAGTGGAGCCATTTTCGGACTTGACGTCAAAACAGCTTATGATGGCAAGTTTGCAAAAGCAGATGACTTCAACAAGCAGATACACTACTTCTACATGAACTGGGGAAGCGACGACTTCATCAAGAGCGCCGACCTCGTTCAAAGCTTGCGTGACCTCGGCATCAAAGTGGAAGCGAACGAGTCTAAAGGCACAGGTCATGAATGGCTTACATGGCGTAGAGGTCTGAATGAATTCATCCCCCACCTCTTCAAATAAGACAAGAACTACTAAATAACAAAGTGGAGAATTGAATATTAGACAATGTGGTGCTCAAAACAAGCAACATTCCCAATGGCAAAACGGTTCAATTCTCCACTTTCATTTTATCATCACCAGCACTTACAACTCTTTCGTCAACCATTCGTCACAGAATCCACCCGTTTATCACAAACTTGCGTTTTAACACTCTAAAATGCTATAACTTTGCAGCAACTCAATAAATAAACAAAAATATGGAACAAACATTTTGTCAGAGTTGCGGAATGCCACTCGAAGAAAAACTACTCGGCACGAATGCCGATGGAAGCAAAAACGAAGAGTATTGCATTTATTGCTATAAAGATGGCGCCTTCACTGGAGACTTCACAATGGAAGAAATGGCGGATTTTTGTGCCCAATATGTCGACGAGTATAACAAGAGTACAGGGCAGAATCTAAGTCGCGAAGGCTACAAACAGGCATTGCTCCAATACTTCCCTAATCTGAAGCGCTGGAAGTTGCCTGCGAATCAACTGCCTTATGCCACATCACCACTCAAACAACAATATATTGATGAGATCAATGCACTCCATATCGAAGGGCTGCCACAAATAGAAAACCTTTTTGTATTACAAGGATCGTTCATTAACATGGAATATGACATCAATGGCAACAAGGTTAAGTTTCTAGATGACAACAGCACTTACTGGTGTAATCAAATACAAAAAAGTCATGACCGTTGTTATGGAATCGCTTGCAATGAACAATACATTTTTATTAGTGAATACGGTAAAGATGGCACCGATGCTAAAATCGTACTATTAAAGAATAGACAATGAAAAACAAAACACACCTAATTTTGACGCTCTTGGTAGGAATCCTATTAGCAGGATGCGCCGAAACGCCCCAACTACTATCAGACCTCAAGTCTGAATACGTGACTCTGGACGACAGTATAAGCATACACTATAAAATACACCATCACCCCCATGCAACGAAGACTATATGTTTTGTACATGGCTTCGGCTGCGACCTCAACACATGGGAACGACAGTACGAAAGCTTTCGTGATGAAGAAGACATGAATCTTGTGTTCATAGACCTTCCTGGTCATGGCAAAAGCAGCAAACCACACGTAGAATACACGCTTGAATTTTATTCACGCGCAGTCAACAAAGTGCTGGATAAGAACAATGTTGACTCAATATTCTTCCTCGTCGGTCACAGTTTAGGCACCCCAATCTGTCGTCAAATGATATTGAGCGGCCGCAAAAGTTCTCTCGTTGATGTGGATGGCGTATATTGCTTCTACGACGGCACAGAAACCCCAGAATATGTTGAAGCTGTTCAGCAGTTTGGACATGCCTTCGACGGAGCGAATTGCAACCAAGTCATTAAAGGATTTGTGTCATCACTTGCAGGACCAGATACCTCTCAAGAGATTACAGGCTATGCCATGAATGTGATGCCACAAACACCACAGTATGTAGCATCAAGCACGATGCAAAATCTTGTACAACGCCAATGGTGGCCACAAACTCCTATCAACACAAAGACAATGGTATTCTGTACCCAAAACAGCGGCCTTGACCCTGATAATCGTCAGAAAATGGAGCGGCTTTATCCTCAACTCGATTATATAGAGTTGACCACCTGTGGACACTTCATCCATATGGAACAATACGACATGTTCAATGACAAACTCAAACATTTCATCAATCAGCGATGAAGCCACAAGAGATAGAGAAGAACAGATTGAAGTGTCGCAAGCTATCAGAAGCCTCCAATAAACAATGACTACAGAATTAGACAATAATCAGATTCATATTCGTCCCTTTCATCCCAGCGATGCAGAGACCATTCTGAGTTGGTGTAAAGACAAACACACGTTCCGTTTATGGAGCGCAGACAAATACCATAGCTTTCCTGCCCAACCACAGGAAATGATGAAGCTTTATGACAATTCCAAGATGCATCCCCTAACAGCAGTTATCGGAAATGCTATCATCGGACATTTCATCCTCAGATTTCCATCAGAAGACAAGCGCTGTGCACGTCTCGGCTTTGTTATCATCGATGACAAGAACAGAGGTAAGGGGTATGGCAGACAAATGCTGCGACAAGCCATACAATACGCACACCAGAAATACCAGGTCCATACGATTTCCCTCGGCGTGTTCTGTGAAAATGTCTCTGCCATTAAATGTTATAAATCTGTCGGATTCCGCATCACAGGCAATGACTCTTATCTCATTGATGGCGAAGAATGGGACGGAGTTGAGATGGAGTTTGCTATTGACAAAGATTGAAATTGATAAGAAAATCTACAGAAATCACAAAAGATTTGGCCAGTTCCGCGACAATGCTTACTTTTGTAAGCGGAAAAAGAACAGGACCCTGACGAGGTGATACACAGCTTCTTCGAAGAAACCTTCATAAACTCTAAGACCTAAGCTGAAATAATGTGCACTACAAACAAGGATACGTCCTTTTCAACATTCCCTTACGCACCATCAATTATTTTTTCATTATAATTCAATGATTATTAACAACCTTTGACTAATTAAATTAAACGTTTGGCGAAATGAGATTTATTTTATTTTTAATGGCGTTAGCCACCTGCTGTGGCATGAACGCCCAATCTGTATCGTGGACAGCAGATAACGGCAACGGTACGTTTACGAATCCACTTTTTTATGATGAGTTTAGCGACCCCGACATCCTGCGTGTGGGGGACGACTATTATTTGGCTGGCACAACCATGCACGCTGTGCCAGGATTGGTCATTTTGCATTCAAAAGATTTGGTAAACTGGGAGAATGTATCATACTGTTTCGACCGCTTCGACTTCGACGATGAGGCTTTCTCGCTGAAAAATCATAAGGAGGTGTACGGGCAAGGCATTTGGGCACCAGCCATCCGCTATGCCAATGGGCAATTCTACGTATTTTCGAATGTGAACGGAAAGGGTCTCCAGTGCTATACAGCAAAAGATATCCATGGGCCCTGGAAGCATCATAATATGCAAGGCAACATCTACGACCTCGGTGTGCTCTTCGACGACGACGGGAAGGTTTATGCCATACATGGTTATGGCACTGTGAAGTGCACAGAGCTGAAACCCGACATGAGTGGTCCCATCGAGGGTACAGAACGTGTCATCATTCCTGAGGGGAACGGTGTAGGCGAAGGACATCACATGTACAAGATAGATGGTATGTATTACCTCATCAGCACCGACTACAAACCCAATGGACGCACACTCTGTTCACGCTCGAAAAGCATCTGGGGACCTTACGAGACACGTGTCATTACAGCAGACGAAACCTATGGCTATCACGCTGCATCACTCACCCAAGTGCCTCGTGGCACCAAGTACCGCATTGGCGAAGACGGCACCAAATTCAGTTTAGGTCCTGTGGATAAGGATGCGACAGCATGCACCAATGCTCACCAAGGCGGTATTGTACAATACAAGGATGGTTCATGGTGGGCGCTATTCATGCAAGACTTCCATTCGATTGGCCGCACCGTTTGCTTAATGCCTATGACTTGGAAAGATGGATGGCCCATGGTAGGATTGGAAGGAAGCCTTGGAAGGGCTCCACGCACATGGTTCAAGCCAGGAACACAAATGGGGACAACTCTTTCAGGCATCAGTTCCGAGAAGCCTCATGCTCCCTATATGCGCAGTGAGAACTTCGATGGGAAACAATTGGGGCGTGTGTGGCAATGGAACCACAATCCCGAAGAAAACATGTGGAGCTTGAAGAGCGGCAAATTGCGCCTGAATTCCATGCCTGCAGAACAACTGATGTGGGCACGCAACACGCTCACACAACGTGTGATTGGTCCTCAATCCATTACAACAGTAGAACTCTCCGTGAAAGGACTGAAAGCAGGCGATGTGGCAGGCTTAGGCAACATCAATGTCCCCTGCTCTTGGATTGGCATCGTGATGAACAATAACACTAAATCCTACACGCTTCGATGCTTCGAGCAACTGACCAATGATACCATTGACATACAGGTAACCCTGCCCAAAGGGAAAATATGGTTACGCTCTATCGGCGAATACGACAATGACCAGGCGCAATACGCTTACTCTACAGATGGCACCGTCTTCCACACATTAGGTCGCATGATGCCACTATCTTATCAGCTCATCAGCTTCCAGGGCTCACGCCATGCGCTGTTTGCATTCAACGTGAACGGCAAGAACGGAGGCTATGCCGAGTTTGACAATTTCAAAGTAGAGGAACCTTGTGCTGACCGCTCCAAGAATATTCCATTCGGCAAGACATTCCGTATCATCAACAAAGCCACCAACCGTCCAGCCATTTGTGACCCACACGGCATTCTCTACGACACCCATATCGGTGACAAGAGTCAGCGCACACAGTTCCAGCTCATCGACAAGGGCAACGGAAAAGTGTCGCTAAAGTGTGTGGATGGCAGATACATCAAAGTGTATGGCGAAGGTTTGGCTGGCGATGTACGCTTCACCACGAATGCAGAAGAAGCAGAGGTATTCCTTTGGCAGGACTATCTCGACCACGACTTCATGCTATTCTCACTGAAGAATCACCGTTACATCGGCAAGAGTCCCACAACGGGAAGCCCCTACTCTATGGATTTTGTAGGTCCCGATCCTGCTCGCAGGAATGGCAGCATTTTCCGCTGGGAAGAGTAAAAATCACACATTTTTATACAAAATATATTAAAAGACAAGCCATTTTCCATGTGGCTTGCCTTTCTTTTTTTGTTTTTTCCTTACCTTTGTCTTCCAAAAGCAGCCGGACAGCCTGTCGCTGACGATTCCACGGAGTCGGAAGAGGAAAGTCCGGGCAGCATAGGGCATCCCACTTCCTAATATAGAAGCAGTCCGTAAGGGTTGAGTAATGCAGAAGAAAATAACAACAGACACCTCTATAGTTTCGGCTATGTAGTGACTGAAATGGTGAGAAGGTGAGGTAAGAGCTCACCAGCAGCATGGTGACATGCTGGCTGTGCATCTTGGGAGCTGCAAGTTCATGTAAACCACCGCCATCAGGGTAGCCCGTCCGATAGTTTCGGTGGAGGGTAGAACGCTTGAACCATGAGGTGACTCATGGCCTAGATAAATGACAGACACGCTTCTCTCGAGGAGCGAACAGAACCCGGCTTATCGTCCGGCTGCTTTCTTTTATTAAAAGTATGTTAAAGCCACAACGTTTGCATTAAACCCTCAAGGGCAGCAGACGTTCCAAGCCTTGGACAAAATCAACGATAGACAAACAATGAATAAAATGCACTATGGGGCAATGCTGTCCCTAATGCTGGCAAGCGGAATGACGATGGCTCAGCGGACATGGACTTTGCAGGAATGCATAGACCATGCGTTGGCAAACAATATCCAGCTGCAGCAAAAGAGGATATCCGTAGCTTCGAGCCACGAAGACGTGACACAGAGCAAGCACGCCCTCCTTCCATCGGTGTCATTCAGCACAAATCAGAATGGTTCATGGAGACCCTATGCTGAATCGACCATTACTCTGACAAATGGCTCCATGACAACCCACCGCAACACGATGTCATACAACGGTTCATACGGCATCAATGCCAACTGGACAGTGTGGAATGGCAACCGCAACATCAACACCATCAAACAAAACAAACTCACGGAGCGAATGGCTGAACTCGATATGCAGCAGCAGGCCAACAGCATCCAGGAGCAGATTGCGCAGCTCTATGTCCAGATACTCTATGAGACAGAGGCTGTGAAGGTTTGTGAGGAAATCATCAAAGCAAGTAAGCTTCAGCGTGACCGTGCCCAGACAATGGTCGAGATTGGCAGTTTGGCTCGCGTGGACTTGGTGCAGCTGGAAGCACAAGTCAACCAAGACGAATATTCTTTAGCACAAGCAAAAGCCCAGTTGGCTAACTACAAATTGCAGCTGAAGCAACTATTAGAGATTCACGACTCTGAGTCCTTCGACGTAGCAGTTCCAAACGTATCAGACGAGATGGTGCTTGCCACTATTCCCTCTGAGCGCTCTGTCTATGAAGCAGCCTTAGAGCAGCGCCCTGAAATCCAGTCAAGCATGCTCAATATTGAGTCCTCCAAGATTGCCATTGCATCTGCACGTGCAGGTTATATGCCTACAGTATCAATCACGGCAGGCATGGGCTCCAGCAACTCCGATGGTCAGCACCGCTCATTCGGCGACCAGATTAGGACAAACCTGAGCAACTCATTGGGATTGACTGTATCTGTGCCCATATTCGACAACTTGCAGACCCGCACCAACATTCGCAAGGCGAAGTATGCCCTGCAAACCAATGAATTGTCATTGCAAGAGCAACAGAAGAATCTCTATTCCACGATTGAAAACTATTGGCTCAACACCACCACTTCACAACAGCAGTACACTTATGCCAAAGCAAATGTAAACAGCATGCAAGAAAGCTACGACCTTGTCAGCGAACAGTTCAACCTCGGACTCAAAAACATCGTTGAATTGACCACCGGCAAGAACAACCTCTTGCAAGCCGAGCAGCAGCTCCTGCAAACCAAATACACGGCCCTGCTCAACTATGCCATGCTGAAATTCTATGCAGGCGAAGAAATTAAACTTTAACCATTGGCAGTTGACATTTTAACATATCTCATCCAACCCCATTTATGAAAATGAAAACTAACAGCATATTTGCAACACTCATCATTGCAAGCATCTTCGCCGCATGCAGCGAAGAAACCAAGGTGAACTACTCCACCTCTCCCGTTGAGAAACAAAACATCAGCACCAGCATCACAGCCACAGGCACCATTGAGCCTGTCACAGAAGTAGAGGTCGGCACACAGGTATCTGGCATCATTGACCGCATCTATGTAGATTACAATTCCGAAGTGCATCGTGGTCAGATTATCGCAGAACTCGACAAGACGAACCTACTTTCCAAGTTGGCATCCGCACAAAGCAATCTCTCTAACGCACAGTCTTCACTCAACTATCAGTCAGCAAATTATAAACGCTACAAAACGCTATACGATAAAGGACTTGTATCTGCCAACGACTACGAAAACGCAAAGTTGAGCTACGAGCAAGCCCTACAGCAAGTGAAAGTGCAGCAGCAGAACGTGCAAGAGGCACAAACCAACCTCGGCTATGCCACCATCACATCTCCTATTGATGGCGTAGTGCTCTCCAAAGAAGTAGAAGAAGGACAAACTGTGGCATCAGCCATGACCACACCAACCCTCTTCATCATAGCTCAGGACTTGACAGACATGCGTGTGATTGCTGACATCGACGAAGCAGACATAGGTGGAGTGAAAGAAGGACAACGTGTCACCTTCACCGTAGATGCTTTCCCAGACGACGTGTTTGAAGGAGCTGTTACCCAAGTGCGTCAGCAGGCCACAACTGAAAGCAATGTAGTTACCTACGAGGTAGTCATCTCCGCTCCCAACGAGCAGTTGAAGCTGAAACCAGGTCTCACAGCCAACGTAACCATCTATACGCTGGAGAAGAACGGTGTGCTGGCAGTTCAAACAAAGGCGCTCCGTTTCACCCCCAACGAGGCACTTTTACAGGAAGGTGAAACTGTAGAAGACGTGCAGGCTCCCAATAAAGTGTGGACAAAAGAAGGCAACACCTTCAAGGCACACAAAGTGGAAATCGGCACCAGCAACGGAACACTTACAGAAATCATATCAGGCATTTCTGCGGGCACAGAAGTACTTACAGACTTCGAGATAATTGGCGGGAAGGAAGAAGCAGAAGAAACTACATCAAACCCATTCATGCCACGCCCACGCAACAACCGTAACGCCAACGGCGCAGGCGGCAACAAAACTCCGAACGCTAACGGTAATGCACCTAGAAGATGAACGAACAGAACGACAACAGAAAAGTAGTCATCGAACTTGACAACGTGAAGCGATACTTTCAGGTAGGCTCTGAAACAGTCAAAGCCCTACGCGGAGTCAGCTTTAAGATATACGAGGGAGAATTCGTGACCATACAGGGCACATCTGGCTCCGGAAAATCGACGCTACTGAACCAATTAGGATGCCTTGACACCCCCACATCCGGAGAATACTATTTGGACGGAACCCCTGTCCGCAAGATGAGCAAAAACCAACGCGCCAAACTCCGCAACAGGAAGATAGGCTTTGTGTTCCAGAACTACAACCTTCTGGCCAAGACCACTGCTGTTGAAAACGTGGAACTGCCGCTCATGTACAACAACAAGTACACAGCCAGCCAGCGCCGTGCAGCTGCAGTAAAGGCCTTGCAGGAAGTAGGTTTGGGAGACCGTCTTGACCACAAAAGCAACCAGATGTCCGGTGGACAGATGCAGCGCGTGGCCATTGCCCGTGCGCTGGTGAACAACCCAGCCGTGCTCCTTGCCGACGAGGCAACGGGCAACCTCGACACGCGCACCTCGTTCGAAATGCTTGTGCTTTTCCAGAAACTCCATCAGGAAGGCCACACCATCATCTTCGTGACCCACAATCCGGAAATCGCAGAATACGCATCACGCAACATCAACCTGCGCGACGGAAAAATCCGTGAAGACACTATCAACACGAACATTAAATCAGCAGCCGAGGCACTCGCGGCCCTGCCCAAACCGCAAGACGACTAACCAGCCATACGCAAAGCGGAAGTCAGCAGAACGTGATAACGTAAAAACGATATAACGACAACATTCAATGAATATACTCAACCTATTCAAAGTCAGCATCAATGCCGTAGCGAACAACAAGATGCGTTCATTCCTCTCCATGCTCGGCATCATCATCGGTGTGGCAGCAGTCATCATCATGATGTCCATCGGACAAGGCTCCAAAGAAAGCATCCGCAAAGAGCTCTCCACAATGGGCACCAACCTGCTCACCATCCGTCCTGGCGCCGATATGCGCGGCGGTGTACGACAAGACCCGTCCGCCATGCAGACACTAAAGATGGCAGATTACCAACGCATCATTGCTGAAAAGAAATATGTCAGCTACGTGTCACCAGAAGTCACCTCTTCCGGACAAGTCATCTATGGCAACAACAACACAACCAGCACCATCTACGGTGAATCGACAGAATACCTTGATATCAAGCAGTGGGACATCGAAGAAGGCATCAACTTCACCGAGGAAGACATCCACAAGGCCGCAAAAGTATGCATCGTTGGCCAAACCATCGTCAAGGAACTCTTCGGCGAAGGCAGAGAAGCAGAAGCCATCGGCAAGCACATTCGCTTCAAATCCATTCCCTTGCGCATCATCGGAGTGCTCAAAGGCAAAGGCTACAACTCATGGGGCATGGACCAAGACAACGTCATCATCGCCCCCTATACCTGCGTGATGAAGCGCATCGCTGCACAGACCTTCTTCTCCTCCATTGTCTGCTCCGCACTCACCGAAGAACTCTCCGACGCAGCCATTGAGGACCTCACCCAGATATTGCGCAGCAACCACAAACTGAAAGCAGATGCTGTTGACGACTTCACCATACGCTCACAAGCAGAAATGATGGAAACGATGTCCTCCACGATGGACACCGTCACCATCATCCTCGTCGTCGCTGCCGCCTTTTCCCTCCTTGTAGCTGGCATCGGCATCATGAACATCATGCTCGTGTCCGTCACCGAGCGAACCAAAGAGATAGGCCTCCGCATGGCTGTAGGCGCAACCGGTATGGTCATCTCCCTCCAGTTCCTCATCGAATCCGTTCTCATCTCGCTTACCGGAGGACTGTTAGGAATCTTGCTTGGAGGACTCATCAGCAACTTTGTCGTGCCGCTCATCGGCATGCCTTCCAGCATCCCTGCATGGTCCATCTACGTATCCTTCGCTGTATGCACCTTCATCGGCATCATCTTCGGATACATCCCTGCACGCAAAGCGGCCAACATGGACCCTATCGAAGCCATCCGGCACGAATAATCAGCCCGTGTGCTCGGCATTTTCAAAAATCACGAAATGAAAAGAGTTACAATATCACTATTCCTTCTGTGTGCGCTATGCGGCACATCCCATGCGCAGTCGCTTAAAGACATCTTTTTCAAGATGCCACAAGCCGTCTGCCCCGCCTTGTCGGAATACAATCGCCTGGAGCTCATTGACAACCAAAAGAACAACAAGCCCATGCAGACGCGCAACCTCTTCAAGACCTTCTCCAAGATGGACACGCTCACCGACGACTACGCCCGTCTCATCGTGTCCAGCAATTCGGAAAAAGTCTTTAAACTGCTCAACCGCAAGGGAGACACGCCCGTTGTCATGATCATCAGCACCGTATATGCCGACAGCATTCCTGACTCATCCATTTCATTCTACACCACCGAATGGCAACCGCTGGATGCCACACGCTTCGTCAATGCCCCCACCTCCGAGGACTTCCGCAGCATCAGCATCCATCCCGACACAAACGAGCTAACCATCACCACTATTCATCCGCTCACGCTCCAGTTCGACGATGTTGCCCCCTCCGCAGCTCCGCAGCCCATTGTCAGCACTTACCGCTGGAAAGAAGAGGAATGCCGCTTCGTCCCGTAAGCATGATGATGTACACACAAATACACACAGATTATTCTTATCTCAACTTTTGAAAATTGATCGTTGTTAATAAAAAGAGGAAAGTGGCAAAGCTGTACCCCGCAGCAATGCCCCTTTCCATTTATATTATAAGTATGAATCTTTCACTCTCTGAAACGACATTGTTCACAGAAAAACAAAGATTCTTTGACAAAATGCGTGAGTTTATGAGCATTATTTTGTAACTTTGCATGGTTTTTTACGCAAACTAATGGTAAAAAGATATTATTATGAATAAGATTGTCAAGAAAGAGCAGTTCAGCGAGAAGGTGTTCAAGCTCGTAGTAGAAGCACCACTCATCGCTAAATCTCGTAAGGCAGGACACTTCGTAATTGTGCGCGTAGGCGAACAAGGCGAACGTATGCCACTCACCATTGCCGACTCTGATGTAGAGGCAGGCACTATCACATTGGTAGTACAGAAGGTGGGTTACTCTTCCACTAAACTTTGCAACCTGAATGAAGGCGAATATATCACAGACGTGGTAGGTCCGCTGGGACAGGCTACACACATTGAGAAGTTCGGCACAGTAGTGTGTGCAGGCGGCGGTGTAGGTGTAGCGCCAATGCTCCCCATCATCAAAGCATTAAAAGCAGCCGGCAACAAGGTTGTTTCTGTGCTGGCAGGTCGCACGAAGGAGCTCATCATTCTTGAGGACGAAGTACGCAAGCACTCTGACGAAGTCATCATCATGACAGACGACGGCTCATACGGACAGAAAGGCGTGGTAACAGTCGGCATCGAGCAAGTGATTCAGCGCGAGCAGGTGGACAAGTGCTTTGCCATCGGTCCTGCCATCATGATGAAATTCTGCTGCTTGCTGACAAAGAAATACAACGTGCCTACAGACGTGTCACTGAACACCATCATGGTGGACGGTACAGGCATGTGCGGTGCTTGCCGCATCACGGTGGGTGGCAAGACCCGTTTCGTGTGCGTGGACGGTCCTGAGTTCGATGGCCACGAAGTTGACTTCGACGAGATGTTCAAGCGCATGGGTGCATTCAAGCCCGTTGAGATTGAAGAGATGAAGAAGCTGGAGGCACATGTAGCATCAGTAGCTCCTGCAGCCAAGAAGGAGGCTTCTGCCGATGCTTCAGGCATGACCACCGACACTCCCCTCTCTGAGCTGACTGACCGCAACGCCGCATGGCGCAAAGAGCTGTTTGGCAGCATGAAGGCAAAAGAGCGCGGCGAGATTGAACGTTGCGTAATGGGCGAGCTCGATCCTGTCTATCGCGCCACCACACGCACAGAAGAAGTGAATATAGGACTCACCGTCGAGCAGGCATTGACCGAAGCCAAGCGCTGTCTCGACTGTGCAAAGCCTTCATGCATGGAAGGTTGCCCAGTCAGCATCAATATTCCATCATTCGTCAAGAACATCGAGCGCGGCCAGTTCCTCGAGGCAGCAAAAGTGCTCAAGGCCACATCAGCACTCCCAGCAGTGTGCGGACGCGTATGTCCACAGGAAAAGCAGTGCGAAAGCAAGTGTATCCACCTGAAGATGGGTCACAAGGCCGTAGCAATCGGCAATCTGGAGCGTTTCGCAGCCGACTTCGAGCGCAACAGCGGCAAGATGGCACTCCCAGAGTGTGCGCCCAAGAATGGCAAGAAAGTAGCCATCGTTGGTTCAGGTCCTGCAGGACTTTCATGCGCAGGCGACTTAGCAAAGGCTGGTTATGACGTAACGGTATTCGAGGCACTGCACGAGATTGGCGGTGTGCTGAAATATGGTATTCCAGAATTCCGTCTGCCTAACGCCATCGTGGATGTGGAAATCGAAAACCTCCGCAAGATTGGCGTGAACTTCGTGAAGGACTGCATCGTAGGCAAGACCATCACCATCCAGCAGCTTGAAGACGAAGGCTACAAAGCCATTTTCGTGGCATCAGGCGCAGGTCTGCCAAACTTCATGAACATCCCAGGCGAGAACAGCGTAGGCATTATGTCTTCCAACGAATACCTCACTCGTGTGAACCTGATGGACGCATCTAACCCTGCATCAGACACCCCAATCGTGAAAGCGAAGAGCGTGATGGTAGTAGGCGGTGGCAACACAGCAATGGACTCTTGCCGCACAGCCAAGCGTCTGGGTGCCGAGAAAGTATTCATTGCATACCGCCGTTCTGAGGCAGAAATGCCAGCACGTCTCGAAGAGGTGAAGCACGCCAAAGAAGAAGGCATTGAGTTCCTCACCCTGCACAACCCAATCGAATATGTATCAGACGAAAAGGGCAATGTAACTCAAGTGAAGCTCCAAGTAATGGAACTGGGTGAGCCCGATGCATCAGGACGTCGTTCACCAATCCCAGTAGAGGGCAAGATTGTGACACGCGACATCGATATGGCTATTGTAGCCGTAGGTGTATCGCCCAACCCTATCGTGCCTAAGTCTGTAGAAGGTCTCGAACTGGGTCGCAAGAACACCATTGCCGTCAACGAGAAGATGCAATCCAACATTCCAACCATTTTCGCCGGCGGTGACATCGTGCGCGGTGGTGCCACAGTTATTCTCGCTATGGGTGACGGCCGCAAGGCTGCAGCCAACATCGACGAGATGCTGAAAGCACAGGACTAATCCGATTCTCAGGAATCACATAAACATACATTTGATAGTGGCTGTTTGCGTGCTCGCAAGCAGCCGCTTTTTGTCTATCCACCATGATTGGTTCAAATCTTGGCGCAAAGCCCGCTGTGCATACCGTAGAACTAAAAATGCACTCTACACTTCTTGTCGGGAGCAAAGACACGTATGGCATGAGAAGGGACATCGTAACAGACGAAGAAGTGGATGAAGCATTTTAACTTCATTTTGCCTCCACTTAGATTGCTGTATTGGCCAACTATATATGCCACACAGAGTAACTCAGGGGGCTTTGACCTTCACACCTCATACATCGCACCTCATGTGTCTTATTTTGAGCGAATTTTGTCTCCCGTGTGGGCCCGTAATTTTTTTCTTGTAGGAGCGCAAATTTTCGTCTCTCAGATTTGACGTTGCAAAGGTACGACAGTGCCATTGCGGTTCTCGAATGTTTTCGCAAAAAAAAATGATGAATTCGAAATTTATTTTGTGCTGAATGTCTTGACTGTTACACTTGTTACAGTGTTACAGTTCTC
>AUXO016791643.1_pt1 | contig 20723 bp, 30 predicted proteins | sample 768731 | NCBI WGS metagenome assembly AUXO01 (sample SAMN02715735, study PRJNA202380) | gut metagenome | biome: sheep rumen | host: Ovis aries | place: New Zealand: Palmerston North
CACTCCAATAATAACGCTTATGTTCTTCTTCCTGTCTCTTTTCGGAGAACTTTGATACGCGCTTTAAATAACCGATAACTCTTGTTGCATAATCAACATTCTCAGAGCCGCAAACAGGACACTCAGAGTATCTATGCTTGCTAATATTCCCGCAATCATTACAGATTGTATTCGGTACATTAAACGTAAAATATGAACAGCCAGTCTTAATAGCTACGTTCATTAAGTGACGATACTGTTCTTTGCTCAAATGTTCTTGCAGATTCGCATGAAGCGCAGAGCCACCATCGAGCCACTTAGTTGTCTTATCGCCGTGAAGAATAAATTTATCTAACAGCGAACAAGTTTCGTCTTCTGGCTTATAGAAATATGAATTATAGCAATCGCGAGGTGAGAAGTATCCGTCTTCCTTATCCCACTTTGCATTTTTTACGCCGAGATTTTCAGCCAATCTGTTACTTTTATGACCAGTTAATAACTGGCGGTCAAGGTTCTTCGACCCCAACTCATGCATTTCATTTAAGGTTATTGTGCATGTTCAGACTATCACATCCCCATCGAAATGGAGTCCTCTTATTTAGTCGTTCACGGTGTATTTAAACTTCCGCCCTGTTGTCCACCTCTGGATTTCCAAGTCAATTAAAGAGGATTGCTATAGCGGATTATGTATTATGCCGCTAAATGCCCACATAGTTTAGGCACGTACTCAGTATTAAACATGTAATGTTCAGTTTTTGCCGCTTTATTCTCTTCGTAAATTGGTTTTAAGCAACGTGTACAGTATTCGAAATACTCTTCGTTTGGCGAGATATCAATACCTAAGAATTCCGCACCCTCGACAAGTCCGTTAATACCAACTGTCAAGAATTGCTTATCCATATTGATGAATCCTGCGTCATAAATCGGAAGCATCTTTGCTTTCAAGAAATCACGCAGATTATCATCATAAGCGATTTGATACTTGTGTACTAATCTCACCTGTTCTCTGATTTTGCTGTCTAAATAGTTATAAAACTCTTCTTTATCTCTCCACTCCTTATACTTATATGCGTCTTGCACAAGTCGATTGAAGTTGATTGTGATAACACTCTTGCTACCCGTTGATACGCCGCCCGCTCCGAGAGTATACGAGAATGTATTGTCTTGCAGTTCGTTGCGCAAACGACAGTTGTAATTATGAATACCATTCGCGAGAGTAAACATATCATCAGTCTTGTCATCCATTTCAAAACAGTACACTTCATCATCGTAATCATATTTTTCTATGGATTTGATTCTGAAATAATATTTACCATTATCACAGATATTATCTTCTGATTCTTCTAATTCGTTCGAGTTATATCTACTCAAGCAGTAGAATTTTAAACCATCTTTCTCAAAAGTATATCTGCGCGTTATACACCCATCAATAGTACATATAGCATCTAAACTATCCGTAAATCTTTCGCATAAGCTACTATACACATTCGTATCTGAGAATACACCGTCTAATAATCCTCGTCTGAATTCGTTATCTATAAACGCCCACCTTAAATTAACTTCTAATAAACGATGATTCCGTATTAACGCTCCGTAATTATGACCCATTCTGTATAAATCCAAATCATTATCATCGAGGAATGTGTCATAAGGTGTCGAATTAACCATTAAATAATCATTGGTTGTAAGGTCTTTTGTTAATTTCATACCACCGAAAACATTATTTCTATGGTTGTCGGTTGCTATCATCTCCTTGTTATTTGTTAAAGTAACCTTATACATCTGTCTATTCGGTAATTTAACAAGTTTACCTTTACACCAACGTCCATTATTGAATATCTCGTATCCATTATCATCAAATTTCATTGACTCAATATCTTCAAATTTTACTCTATAAACACTTTTTGAGTCTTTAATTAAAACATAGGTATCTTTTGAGTAACAACATGAAGCTAACGAATCAACTGAATTACTGCGGTACATAAAGAACGAATGTCCTTTAGCCCACATTTCTGCAACGAAATCAGCAAATTCTTTATCTACATAATCAACTCCATCATCTAAAAGATTTACTGTTTCAACAGGGAAAGTGAGAATTGTTCTCAGACGTTCTCTATTGAACCAATTCATAAACTTTTTCTGTAACCACAGCACTGATTCATACTGTGGTTCTGTGCCATCTGGGAATACAAAATCCTCGAAGATACTTTCAAAGTACGGTCTGTCAAAATAGGCGATATTCCAAAACCAATTATGTTCTGCATAGTTCGCTACACTACGCACGTTCTCTTATGAACTGCTCTATGTCGCCATAGAGTTCAGACTATATCACAAACCCTTTCGGGAAGTCCCCATTTCCACCATGCTTATGATGTACTTCCTCTCGGAATAGTCGTTGCACCTTCTATCTTCTGATAGCTTGGCTCATGGTTGTCTTGATACAACAAGGTTTTCCATGAATTAAAGGACTTTTCGATAGGCATTACTGCCTAAAGGCGCATTTTATTTTACGCTCTGGTAGTTTCTCGCCGCCGCGGGTTGATTTAAACTGTAAACAACTTCTTGAAAGCACTGACTAATTACACTGTCAATATCTCTGCGTTTTCTTGACAAATCGACAACTTCATCACTTCTTAAATAATAGTCATCACCGTATTCTTTGCGAATAAAGTAATCCATATAAGTTAAAAACTCAGGTGTACTTACCGCGCCCGCAAACTGCGATGCAACAGCAAAAACAAGATTCACGAATGACCCGCAAAATGACTGTAAATTCTTCGGCGGTTCTGAAATGCCGCCAATATTTTTCATCCCTTTAAACAAATACGGATACATTGTGATGCTAACGCAGTAGGGGAAAATACTTGTTTCATCATGTTTGTAGATTTGATGTTTATCTAACTGCTCAATGTATTTTTCTGCTACTTCTTCGCCAAATAATTCCTTCTGCTTGTCATACATTAATGTACGGTTAATACCAATCATTAACTTTTTCGGAATCTCACCAGTTAAGGTTGTAATATTTTTGTTTTCTACATTAGCGTTCGAATCTACCGCGCTACCAGTTGCGGCGTTCGATGCTCTCGTATACTTCTTAATAAATTTTATATCGCTATCATACCTCTTCAAATCAATTTTTTACCTCCACATTATTCAGCCATTTAACCGCTTCGGGAAATGTCATTACTTTATTGTCTACTTCTAACAACGGTACGGTTTGGAATCCGAGTTTCCGCGCCTCATTAACATCGGTAGTTGACTCGTAATCGAGTCCGAGACTATCCATTTTTTCCTTAATGAATTCACACTTAGGACAGCCAACATTAGAGTAAAGTTTAATCATTCACATCTCTCCTTTATTATTTAGTAAACAACTATTTGAAATTCGGCAGTTTTAAATTTTGCCGAAATTCACACAATTCCACGATTATATTATTCTGATAATTTTTTCATATAAAATATTAAATTTACCGAATATTTGTTTTTCGCAATGATAATGACCGCAATACCATTTATTAAACTTTAAACCGTTGATTAGTAGTAAATCATTAAAATATTGTGTTAAGCAATCTCCGTCCATACATCCTATATAAACAGAAACGTCCTGTGGAAGACAATGTGTTATAACATAATCCACTTCGTAATTAACGTCTTCAAGCGATTGTATACCGCGCTTCATTTCTTCCTCTGATGGAAGTTCCTCTTCCCACCACGAAACGCCTTTAACGCGGAACATCTTATTATGTTTTCGCCACGAATTATAAACTCTTTTAAATTCTTCTTTGGTTTCAAATTCCTTCGGGTCTAAAATTCCATCTTGAATATCATGCGAACTTGCGCCGCCGAACGCGAAAAACTTTTTGCCGCAAAGATTGAAAACATAACCGCGCATCAGGTGATAAATGTTATCAGTTATCTTGTGCGCTTTCCCACCACAAAAATCAACAACTGGAAACGTATTTAATAAATTGAAGCCTTCATGGTTGCCATCGACAAATAATGTCGTAAACGGCTTATCATTCAGCCAATCAAGCCAGTATTTTTCTTCTTTGGAGTTAGACCAAATTCCACCAAAATCGCCTAATATAATAACAAAATCATTTCTTGCCATTTCTTTTTGCTCTGGAAATATTGAAGTAGAAAATCTCCTAAAATCCCCGTGGCAATCTCCTGTAACGTATACCATATTACCTACATTCCCCTTTAGAACTTGATGATAGTTTCAAGGAACATATATTTTCTCACGTATTCTACCAATAAATCAGCTTCGTCTGCATAGAATATTTTATCGCTCATATACCTAACAAACGGATGCATATCATAATGAGCCACATCGAACGCTTTGTCATCATCACGTTTTGTGTCATACAAGTATATAATAATAGGAATCTTGTTAATATAAGCCGCCGTAAGCTCCGCCATAGTTCCAAGCGAATCTTGCTCTTTATTCCAACCAACTATGATAACAGAACAGTCTTGCGCTTGTCTTAATTCCCATCGTATATATTCCTTGTCCGTATCATAGTTATCTTCAACTGTATTATAATAATCTACTGGATTGACAACTTTAGCGTAGTAAATTTGTATCCTTAACTTATCTGTTATGGTTGAACGCCACGAATTCATATCGTCTTTCGATAGTCCAGACATTTTTCCAGAAAGGTAAATTGTGAAATTTTTCAAAAATTTTACTCCCTTTTAAAATAATATACTGAATTTTCTGTATGAAGTTTTACTGTTGAAGATGATTTATCACTCTCGACTGCGGTAACATGCGAAGTGATTAATGACTTTAGAAAACTTGGATACACACATTCCAAATAAACACTTCTGTTTTCAGATGACAGCAAATCTTCAATTGTAAAATCGAATATTCTACCTATTCTGTTTAATGATGCTTCGTCAGTTTTATCATTGCCATTCTTATCTTCAACTTTATAGAGTTTATAATACATATTTTATATCAATGCCTCCGTAAAAATATGGATTATATCAAGGTCAATAGGTTTGCTATTTTCTAAACAATGTTCAATATATAGATTATTAATTAAAAGAACTGTATCTGCTCTTATTAAACTATCATATGTTGCTTGAGAAATCTTAAACGTTTTTTCGTCACTCGAAGTAGGCATCACATTCTCCTTTCTTATTTTGCGACCAATTATGTGTATTAATAGGGACATTCCACGGCTGTTTTAAGTGGTGTCTCCCGCATTCGTATTTGTTACATTTCCAGTTGCCGCAAAAAATAAAATTTTCGCAGTTTGTTTTGTCGCATTTTAAATTACAACATTCAATACCCTTCACTTTAAAACCTCTCTCATGTTCTGTGGTATCGTGTTTAGTATATCGTCTGCGTTTGCGTTAATAATTCTTTTTATTTCTCCTATATACCATTTTGACTTTTCTACATCTTCATCGCCGTTCTTATCTTCGCAACGCCAAAGGTATTTAAAAACATTACATAGACAAAAGTTTATAACGGCTTTATCTCCAAACAAGTATCTCATTGCGTCTATGCATTGCACTTTCTCCTGTCTATAATGAGAAGGGTTTATTGCGTCTATCTTTTCTTTTTGTTTATTAAACTCTTGCATACTCTTTAAGCTTATATCTTCTTTCGGTGTATTTAAATTCATCATAATCCATTCTAAATAATTTCATAATCTTTAACTTATTCCACAATAACTTTCGTGCCAAAAAATACAGGTTTTAAATCATATACTTCGCACAGATTATCAAACTCTGTTTTAAATTCATTGCAATCTGTAAGTCTATATAATTCGCTCAATATGTTTGCCAACATGTATAAATTGTCTCTGTCTGTGGAATCACCATACTTATCAAATAACGCTTCTATTATCTCGTATGAATATTCCACTTAATAGTATTCACCTCCTTCCTTTTTGCTACTTATATTCTCCTTTTATTCTTGTATTATACCACTTTTAGGGTCATATTTCAACCCCGAAAACATACTTTCTATCTCTTCTTTTGCGACATAACTAAACTTAAAATCTGAATTATTAATTATATCAGCTATTTCTTTTTGATTTTCGGCAAAAGATACTAATTCTGCGGTTTTTCCACAAACGCTACATACTAAATCTTTGTCCGCCAATTTAAAATCTGTAACAACTGGGTCGCCCATGCAAGACTTATAGATATAATACAATATATCACCTCACTTCATTAAATGCGACCTTAAAGCACTGAAACATATTTCATAAATAATTTTGCCAGTAGTTTCTTTTTTCATGAACAGCGGTGTAATACCATTCTTAACTTGCAAAGATAAGATTGTTCTTAATACGGCTGTCGAGTTCATACTACTTCTATAATTTCCTCGCAGTATATCCTCTATGGCTGTATCCTCTATAATAAGATAGTTTCTCACCCCGCCATACATCCTTCTAAACTCACGGAAAACACGACCCTCATCTTTTGAAGCATTAGTAAAATTACCAACGAGTTCGCTAAGATTCGCTTTTCTTTCTATACATAATTCATCGGTCAGATACCAGTCTCTTGTAATCCCTAACTCTTCACACTTAGTAATCAGTAATGAATAATCGCCAGTCTCAAGAGCTTTGTTTTTCCATAGTATTTTATGTTCATCAAAGTAGTCTGTTATATGTGAATTAACTTTCTCTTGCGTATCAACAAGTATTACAAAGTGTTCCGACATTAATTTATCTTGTTCTTTTTGTGTAAATCTTAATTGCATTATTAGTACATATTATTCCCTTCTATTACTCTATATCTATTTATCCACAACTCCTTTTCTTTATAGTCCTTAATCCATTTTCCATCTTCGCCCATTTTATACTTTGGCGAATATTTGTATGACTCGATAATAACCAAATCACCAGTCTTTATTTTCTGACCATTAAACAACTTTTTCTGGACTTTAACATCTAATACACTGCCATTTGCAAGGCAATAAACCTGTAATCTCGGTGAATAGGTGGTGACGCATGATGTAACAAACACTAAATTTGCGTACTTCCACTTATCTATAATATCTATATAACCAAGATATTCTCTCTGGTCTGATATCTTATCCTTTAAACCTCTTCGCGGACAGTTGTCCTTATAGTTCTTTTCAAAACGGCGAAGCAAAGCGAACATATCAACACGCATGTATGTCTTGTCTGTTTTTCTCTCGCAATAATCTTCAAGCAAACTTTCTGGTATACATAACTTCTTTGCGGAAGTAGCTTTTACATTCCTAAACTGTTTCACCTCGCCAGATTTATAGACGTTATAAAACATATCTACTACATGGAGTAATGCGTTTGTCTCACCAAAACTCTTGAAGAAATCTAACTTTGTCAAAATTTTTATATGTTCTGATGTTACATCACCCTTGCAGTTTTCTTTAACAGCCACAAGCAAGTCTGTAAATGTATCAAAATCCCTGTCATAAAGTTGCGATAAACTATTTCCAGTATTTTTTCCTATACTTTTTATTGAACGCAACCCTTTAACAACAGCATTTTCTTCTTTAATGAAAGAATAACCATTCATAGACTCGCCAAACTGAATTTGTTTAATTTTTATACCGTGTTTCTTTGCATACGTAGTAATATTTTTTGTCTTTTCTATGTCGCCATCAAACGTTTCGAGAGCCGCCGCAACCCATTCAAGCGGATAATAATGTCTATACCACGCTGAAATATAAGCAATTGCATGATATGACATGCTGTGAATCTTAGAAAACGAGTAGTCAGACGCATCAAGGATTGTCTGTAAGAATGGTTCAATTGTAATTTCCGCTTCTTCTCTCGCAACCCCATATTCATTAACCATCGTGTCTATAAAACGTTTCTTAATCTCTGGCAGTAATGATTCTGTACCTTTCTTTTTAGCGATTGCTCTACGGACTACATCAGCTTCACCCGCCGAATACCCCGCAAATTTCTGTAACCACTCGCTAATTTCCTCCTGAAATAACAGTCTACCAAAAGTCGGGTCTAAGAAATCTTGCAACGGCTTTAATTCGTAATCTACATATTCGCCCTCTGCAATAGAGTCACGATAAGACGTTCCTGACGGTCTAAGTGCGGCGTTACAAATCGCTCCTAAGTTAAAAAGGTCTAAGTCTCCACGCCTTTTCAGTACCTTTGCCATTGTTTCGTCAGAGAAAAATCTGCGAATGAAAGCGAAAGCCATAGAGGATTCATATTGGAAAATCATAGTGGTATCTTGTCTCATATCCCTAATGACTTCAAAATCTTCCATATCCTGAAATCTTTCACTGTCTGGCGTAGGCTTCTCGTGACCGCAATACTCCGCAACAAGATTAATCAGTTTAAGATTATTAAGACCCAACAAATCAAACTTAACCCAATTGTAAGCATCGAGCGACTTCATTTGTACCTGCGTAGATATATAATCTGAACTTCCAGATTTTGCAGTTCCAAGCTCTCTTTCAATGTTTCTATCAGATATAAGAATACCACTCGCGTGAATCCCAGTATTAACAACAACACCAATAACAAGATTGACAATTTCGCACAAGCTAGGATATTTCTTTTCCATTTCTGGCGTAATCTCGTCTTTATCGCCAAGCATAGACTTGATACAATCTATCTCTTTTAAGTTATATTTAAGACCTTTTCCGACATACTCTATAGCCTTTCTAGCTTTCATTGTACCGAATGTTATAATCTGCGCGGCTTTCATATTCGGTAATCCTAAATGGTCTTCAATCATAAATTTTGTGACTCTCGCTTTTGATTCGTCATCATAATCCGTGTCGATATCAGCAAGATTAACGCGCTCTCTTGACATGAATCGCGAAAACGGAAGGTCATATTTAATTGAATCCATTTCTGTTATTCTATTTACATATGCCAACATAGAACCGCCGACAGAACCACGCCCAAATCCATAGTTAATTCCATTGGCGTTCTCATAATCTCTAATATGCATCTGTAAAAGCATGAAATCCTGCGCATTATTGTCGCACATTACTTCATACTCTTCTCTTAAACGAGGCTCTATTTCTTCCCAAGTGTACCTTTTACTTGCGTAAGGATGATTCTTGTACGCTTTAACTGTTTTATCCCACAAAACCTTTTTACCATCTTCATAAATTTTAGGATATTTATAGTTCTTATCAAGCGTAAATTCTTCTATCCTGTCAGCCATAACGTTTGTTTCTTCAATAGCTTTTAAGTAAACATCTTCTGGAAACACGTCTTGCTTCTTATATTCTCCTACGAGATTATTGTAACTCAGCATACATAAATTAAATTCTTCTTCGTCTGGATATGATTTGCCCGCGCCACGTTCAACAATTAGTCTTGCACATGCATACTCTTTATTGAAAGAATGTGTATCAGTACCCGCTATAAGAGGAACGCCGATTGATTTATGTATATCATAAACGTATTTATTATATTCAATTTGACTTGCGCAATTATGATGCTGTATCTCTAAGTAACACCTGTCCCTATTCTGGCTTAAAAAATTAATTGTTCTTTCTCTAACATCTTCATTAGATTTAGTTCCCAATAATCCGCCAATACAAGCTGTTGTTATAATAATATTGTCGCTCGTAGAGAATAATTCGTCCATTGTTATGCGCGGCTGATAATACATATGTTCTTTATCGAAAGATTTTGAGCTTAATTCATTTAATTCAAGTACACCATCATAATTCTTAGCTATAAGCATTACATGATAATTATCACGTATCTTATCTTCGCCAATCTTATTTGCCGTAACATACGCTTCTATTTCATGAATATACTTCATGCCAGATGCTTCAATCATTTCTTTTTTGGCAATCCAGTCGAAAAGATTTCCATGTTCAGAGAACCCAATCGCTTTCATTCCCCACTCTTTAGCCTGTTTGACGTATAATCCTATCGGAGTAAGACAATCCATTCCCGCTATCGGATTACTATATGGACTATGTAAATGGTATATTGTATAATTATTACTCATTCTCTTCCTCTTCATCTTTATACTCACAACTCAATCTAAAATCGCAAAGCTGATTACACATTATAAAGCTCTTCTTCGGAAGAAACTCTTCATCATTTTCGATATTATGAATTGTATTAATCGCCCACTGTTGCACTGTTTTGCACTCTTCTTCGTTAAAATCTATACTGACAACTTGTTGGTCGCGAAATAATAACCATTTTAGAGTTTTTGGATATGTTTTGTATTGCTGATATATACCGCAAGCATAAAGTAACGCTTGTTTCTTATATCCTTCCCATGTGTCAACACTCTGCTTTTTAGGTTCACCATTCTTTTTTAAAGTTCCACTCGCAGACTTATAATCAACAATGATGTGATTGTCGTTGTCATCCTTTAAATGCAAGTCGATAAATCCGTGAAAATTATAATCGCCAATAGAGAAATTAATCTCTTCTTCCGCATCAACTATCTGATAATCTTTGAACAGCGAAAAGTCGTACTCCGCAAAAAAGTCTAAACATTGGTTCTCAGTTTTATCTCGCGTTGATTCTCTTACATACTCGCTATTAGATTGTGCTAAATCAAGATAATATTCTCCCGCATCTTCAATATCTATTATGCCTTTGGCTACATTTTCTAATGTTTGATGGACTGCGCTACCATTTTCCGCATACCAATTAGAACACCCGTCCCTATTCTCTATATAGTTCAAATACCATTGATATGGACAACTTTCGTATGATGACAGCCGACTATAGCTCCATATAAAGTTATTATATTTTTGCAACTATTACCTCCACCTTCTTTTATTTTTATATAAAAACTCCCAATTTTCCTCGCCCATATCGGCAGGACTATCCTTCTCCCCAAGAATATTTGTCTGGTCATATATATAATATAGGTTTGAGAAGATTTTTAATTTGTTCATTTGCCTCCGCATTTCTCTCTCTTTTGCGGAGTAAAATTCAACATCTTTATCAAACGCTACGACAACATTACTACATCCAAGCTGTAATATTTCCTTAATTTGACCATCCGTTAAAGCGTGTGTTTCTGCGGAAACTACATTTTTTATTCCCCAATCGTAACATTTCATCACGCTTTTAATACTTTCAAATATAATTATTTCATCAGCTTTCAGAATATAAGGCTTTGCTCTATCAAGATTCTGAAAATAATCAAGACCGTTAACAGGATAATAATTTTTATATTTTGCAATCCTCATCTTTTTATAGTCTTGATATCTCGTTCTACCTTTTATATTTATTAAATTTCCGTCGGAATCTCTTACTGGATAGATAATTCTGTTTGCACCCTTATCTATACGTATATCAAACTCTCTTATAGTCTCCTGAGATATCCCCTCTGCTTCCCATTCTGGTACTCTCTCGATGCTATATTTGTCTAGCGTAGATTCGGGGATAAAAGTATGTTGTATATCTTTCCTATTTATAATTTTTTTCTGTTCACGGCTCTGATTCCGCAACATAATAACAGTCGGTGACTGACACATCTTTGACATATCCATATCAGCCAGTTCAGAAGCTTTCTTTACTGCGTCATTAAAACTTATTTGTTCAATCACTACAAGCCACTTAATTATTCCTCCGCCTTGCTTACATGAATGACAATAAAAATTCCTATGCAATCCGTCCTCATCTTCTGAAATTGCAAGGCTCGGAGTGTTGTCTGTGTGTAAAGGACAGTGAGTAAAATAATCTTTTCCGCTTCTTTTAAATTCAAACCCTTTGCTTTCCGCGTACTCTAGCAAGTCAATTTTATCTCTCAATTCGTCTAAAAAATTCTGGTCAATATTTATCAAGTAAATACCCCTTCTTCCTGACTATGCTGTTTAGCTTGCTCTATCCGCATCTTTCCGCCGTAAAAGCAAAAATCAAAGTAATCCGATTCATCCGTCATATCGTGCTGTTCACCAAGTCTATTCGCAGAAATTTTCATGAAAGCATTTCCACATTCAACGCCATCTTGTTCAACCATTTCGCGACTCTTGACTTGCCACTTAGCGGAGAATGACACATACCTTTCAATCTTATCGGAGTCAGCAACTTCGTTTTGGCGATTAAGCTGTACGGCAGAAATAACCACCATATTTAAAGACCCCGCGATTTTATTTTTTAAAAAGTCAGCCATTGCTCCAAGCTTGTTATAATTAAGTTCTGTTGTGTCGGAGTTATTCTTAATATAATCATATACAAGAACTTCAAGACCAAACCTGTCTCGCAGTATCCTGCATGTGTTATACAGTTTTAATTCGTCATATTCTGGTCTATATATATGCCAAAACTTTCTTGATTTAAGCCAAGACAAAGCTCGATTAATCTTTTCTGATTCTTCTGGCGAATAGCTACCGTCTTTAATTTTCTTTACATCTATATTTGTCAGGTTGGCAAGCATACGGCGGATAAATAACTTATCAGACATTTCAGAATCTATATATAATACTGGAATATCATTCCTTAAAAGAAACATAGCCTGTTCCATGAGTAATACGCTCTTACCCGCTTTTCTTCTACCGCCGAATATATACATTTCCGTTGGTTCTAATGGGGCATAATCATTCAATATGTCCCATTTCCAACGAACTTTACTTGAGTTGTCACGCTCTCTATCCTTTTCAATATCATTCCATAGACTATCAATTTTAGAACTAAACTCGTCCAAGTCATCTTCTATAACAAATTTTTTAGATAAATCTTCTATTGTCGTGTATACTTCCGTATTAATTGTATCTAGCGGAACTTTCACATCTTTACACTTGTCTATTATCTTGTTTAATTTACTGCTTAATTGTCGCTTATATGCGTTAGACTGTACGATTTTTGCAAGCTGTATATAATCTTCTACTTTTTCTCTGGCGATTACTTCTGATATATCTTTAAGCTCCTGCAAATCTGGCATGTTAGAGCTTTCATATATTTTATTTATCTGTGGATTATTCCTAATCTCAGAACTAATTGAAAATATATCAACTTGATTACCGCGAGTAAAAAGTGTTCTTATGGCATGGTAAATACAACCCATAGCCGTATCATAAAAGTGCGATGGCTGTAAAAAATCTGACTCTAACGCAAAATGCGGCTTATAAAGGAGCGTTGCGATAACGCCCCCTTCCGCCGAAGAATCATAAATTGGTTCACTCAAAATGTTCCCCTTTTATTATTAATTAAACGGGAGATAATCTTCACTTCCCGCTAAAGAATCAGGAATATTTACAAAACTGCTATCAGATGAAGCTGTATTTGACTTCGTATTATTTCCGCCGCCGTTACCATCACTGAAATCAAAATCAAAAATACTCAGTGATTTATAATCGACAGTGGCTTGAACGTCCTTACCATCACGCCCTTTGAATGTAATCGCATTACCATCTTTGTCCTTGCGTGGTAATTTGGTAATACTAAAGTCGGCTCGAAGTACGTTAATTCTGATACGTCCATCTTTCATACCGTTCGGATAACTCTGCTTAATCTTATTCAGTGCATCGCCAATAAAGAATACATTAAAGCTAAAGTTTTCATATGTTCCGTCAGCTCTCTTTGATGATGCAGAACCCTGTGCATGAATCCTTTTGCCATTCTGTTCATCGATACTCCAAAGTGTTACTGTCGGGTCATAACTAACATTTCTTCCTACTGCTAATCCCATTTGTCTAATCTCCTTTAATTATTATTTGCTTTTACTCTTACTGTTTTCAGTTTCTTAACAAGTGCATTAAGTGTTTCTTCATCTTCGCAAAGTCGCGGGTCGCCGTTACATTCCTTCGGAAGATTTGTTAAAAGAATTTCATCAATTTTTGCGCTTGCCCTTTCATCTTTGTTTTCTGATGCGGCTTTCTTCTTCTGTGCGATAAGACCCATAGCTTCTGTCGCGGCTTTCTGTACGCTTACAATCGCATCAGGAACATCTTCGCCAGTCCAAAGATTAATCGCTAAACCAAACATAGCAATATTCTTTGCAAGGCAACGCATAGTCGCTTTATTGATATCGTTCATATTTGCGGCTGATACTTTGTTTTTTCCAACCTGTCTTTCTTCAAGAGCCATACTTGTGTTGCGGAAATCCATAACGGGTAACTGCATATATCTTGTATGACCTTCTACCGTTACGCTTGTCGCAACCATAAGACCCGCCTTTGTAACAAGGTAAGGGTCATCCATACCGCCCATGATTTTTTCACCACTATCTGTTACACCTACTATTGTCTGACTATTGTCGAATGTTATAAATTCGTATGATGCATTATAGTGTGAACAAATTTCATCCCAAGCTGTAGCCCAAGGCATATAATCTAATCCGTTTTTACTTTTTGTTCTGTCTGATACAGTAATCTTTCTAAGGTTGTTATAAATTTCCTTAAAAGAAATAAAATCTTTTTCGGTTTCCAATCTTATACTCCTTTTCTACTTACATTCTCCTTTAGTTACTATATATAAAAGCAGAATTTCTTCTGCTATTATAAAGAATTAATATACAGAGATAATTTTCATTATAGAATCATAATACCTTATAGTGAACATATCGAGTTTCTCTGAATAAAGAATATTTGGTTTGCAAGAACAGTTAATTGTTATTATCGGCGTAATATCCTCTCCCCAAACTGTGATATTTTTTACCATATTTACATCTACTTCTCTAATGGTTACGCTAGGTGATGATACCATCATGTACCCATTTTCAAAAGAATATCCTATAGTTTTTCCTCGTTTTTCGTTCAACCAATTTATTAATACATCATCAGTAACAGTATTAAACAATTTGTAGTTCCTCCTTGCTTACCTGTGTTAAGTATTATACCACACTTAGCAAGAAAAAGCAAACACTTGTTCGGAAAATTTGTTCTTATTTTTTCGCATTCGATTCTAACTCTCGCTTCAACCTGACAGCGTGATATCTATATGACGTTTTAAATTTATCTATAGCAAGCTCATTATCGAAGTCCCACCCGTATGTATTACGCAACATAGCGTTTAATTCATCATGTTCTGCCTTGTCAGTAGTTGGATTCAGCATAACATCAATAAAGCGTTCTTTACCAAGGTTTTCAACAACTCTATTTATAAGTCCGCTCTCCCATAACCTTTGTTGCGAGAAATCAGTTCCGTTGTTATGGTTGAATCTTTCTAACAATTTATACATGCTTTTCTGTATACGATGCCGACCTTCATCTACAGTTACAAAGTGTTCTATATCACTTTTATTTATCATGATATAAGGGACTACGCGGTCTTCGACCGCTACCAGAACGCCTTTCTTATAAGTATATAAAAATTCATTTTCGTCCTTTAATTTGTAGATACTGTCTAATAATCTTTTTGACGGTATCCTGTCGCCAAACTTAGTATGAATTACACCGTCTGAATCAATATCCGAATATCGAAAATTAGATAACAACTTGTACGAGGAAAATATACCCTCATAAATCGACAAAGTAATTACGTTGTAGTAATCTTTATTATCAATATTTTGGTCAATCGCATTACAAATATATTCTCTTGTATACGGCTTCAACGAATCGTTCATCGATATATAGTTTGTAAACGCATCCAATGTTAAAGCAAGTCCATAGCAAGGGTTATTACTTACAATCCCCTTGTCAAGCAAAAAATTAAAAAGTTTTGTATAAGCTCCGCGACCAACGTGAAAACTAGACACGGACGTTGTATTTATTCTTTCGTATAGTAGTTCCGCTATATCTATATCTTTAAACTCCGCAAAAGATTTATAACCACGCTCTTCTGCTATGTTGTCTATGGACTCGCTACGTAAAAACTTTAACTCTGTTTTCGTAAGTTCGTTATTGTTAATAAATTCTTTTAAGTAATTATTATATTCTTGTTTAGTTAATGTATACATATTATTTACCATCCTTTCATGGTAATAATATACTATTTCTTAACAAAAGTACAATAATTTTTTATTACTTATTTATTAAATTAGAATAAAAGTCACTCACATCACTATAGAGTTCTCTATTGTTATCTTCATCGATGCCACAATACGCAAGTGTAATTCTTTCTGATGTATGTCCAAACAATCTCATTAACGTTGCAAGAAACATAGCATCATCCTGATGTGTTTTCATTGATGTATACCCGAATGTCTTGCGCAGACCATGATTGCCGATACTCAATTCAATCCCCGCATACGCCGCACCCTCATTACACCACTTCCAAGCACCTTGTCTTGTCATGTAACCTGTTGAACTTTTATTAGACGGGAAAAGATACCATTCAAGATTGAACTCGCCATAGTAATTTCTCAGAGCCGCCTTGTATTCATCAAGAACAGACTGTAAAAGTGGGTTGATACCAAACTCACCATATTTAGATGTTTTCTTCTGGTGGACTCTAATAAACTCCCTATATCTATAATTACCCTGCAATACATCGCTCCACTTCCTACATATTACATCTGATACACGAAGTCCAGTACAAAGTTCGAACATTACAAGAGCATATTTCTCCATGTCCGTAATAGAATTATTCTTTTTGCTGTTATAATAAGAGATATAAAGTTTGAGTTTATTTTCATCTTTGATAGCGTATGTTTTGCAAGACTCACCCGCCGCATGAGTCTTACGTTCTTTCGTTGGAAACTGAACAAATTTGCATTTTTCGTCTGGAATCGGAACTGCAACTGCTGTCATAACTAAACCCTCCTTTATTTTGTGCTACTTATGTTCTCTATTCTTCTTTAATTATAAGCCCTAACAGTTAACACTGTCAAGGCTAATTATTCTTCGCCAACTTGTTCTTCCCATATATCAAAGTATTCATCGAGGATTTCATTAATCTTATGAATTCCATGCAAACCAACATGGTCTACAACTTCACCTCTGAATCCTTTAATATCGATGTTATTAACGTTTCTAACGTTTAAAGACCATAATGCACGAGCATAAAGATAACAATTAGTATCCCAATCACTTACCTTTTCTGGATTCATTGTAACCATATCATCAGAAACTTTCATCTTGTTGCCCTCCTTTATCTGAACATTGGACAAATTGTATCACAATTCCGACACGCTGTCAACAGGAACTTTTCTGAAATCTCGTTGTTTGTGTTTCGCCTAGCCTGTTTTACCACCATAAAACATAAAAAATGTCTGCGAGAATGTGAAGAGCTTTTTTAGCTTCCTCTTGTGATAACTCAATTTCCGATAAAGAACTATCCAATCCGACATCATTATTCACTATTATGTATCGTCTTAACTTCGGGATAATTGTATCAAGACATTCTTCTATGGTTCGTTCGACTCCATCATAGCACTTGATATGGTTATAGTTTAAATCAACTACCTTTTCTGCACGCTTTTTATATTCCATTAAATGAGTATACACCCATTCAATAAGTATACAGCCAAAGTCAAATGTTTCGGCGGGATTAATACCCCACTTCTTCTCATATTTTATATATTCCTTTTCGTATTCAAGACCTTTTAAGAAATTCACGCTATGATTTTTTCTTTTAACACCAAGCTTTTCAAGATATTTATTCTTTTTAAGTTTCATAAATCCCTCTCGTTAATTGTATTCCATTTTTTATTATTCCAATATTTCCACTGAAATTCTCCGCCAGAAATACGTGTTTCGATATCTACAACTTTCTTGTCGCTTTTTAAAAAGTTTAATATCTTATTAGCTTCTTCATCTGGAACGCCGTATAGCTTCTTATACCTTGCGATATCATGCTCAATCTGCTCTATACTCCATTCTTCGTCTGTTAGCGTAGCTTGACGTTCAATCTCCGCATTAAGACTTTCAGCCTCCATCTCTGCTGATTTAAAGTCGTGATACAGCTTGTGATATGGTACTGTTGCACTTTTTTGTTTCAATCTACGCCACATCGGATAAGTCTTTATAATCCTATATCCTTCTTTTGTTATCTCAGCTTGAATTTCACCGTCAAATATTTCTCTTGTGCGAACAAGTATTCCTTTATCTAATAGTTTTTTTACATTTTCCGCATCAGTTAGAGATAAATAATCATCACCTGTCCATTTATCAAAATTATCAAATGTAATTTCGAATAGTTCTGTATTCCAAGTCCAACCCTTTGGTAATTTCTTAAATTTTGTTTCTGATTTAAATTCGTTAATTGGTATTCCGTTTACTCTTCTTCTTTCGTATACAGATAATAAATCAATCATCGCGCCAGAGTCGGATAAGCAATCGATTACCCCGTATGTAACATAATAATTAGAATAATAATCTTTCGTTACCCAATAAACAATATCGTCATGTTTAAAATCTTTAATTGTATTCATAAAATCAAAACCTTTCTGGCAAAGCTAAAATCTCACTTATTGGGGCGTTTTTATATATTTCTCCTCCAATACCTTTATATTGAGAGCAACAGTTATCTTTTCCATCATCACTAAGGCTCTCCCAAACTATTGGGCAATTACTACACATCATATCAGAATACTGCTCATCAAATTCACAAAGAAAGCAACAACACGCTATCGATTGCCCTGAAAATCTTTCTTTACACCAATTTATTTTAAATTCTTCTCTGTCATAACCTTTCGGACAGTCACCAAGTTCTCTCTGCATATCGCTCCACATTTCTCTATGTAATTTCAATGCTTCTTCTAATGTTAATTTCATTTTTAATCCCCTTTCTTAATAATACTTTTGGAATTTTTCAGCTAAATAATAATCGTACTCTCTCTTTATTTTATTTTTGATTTTTCGTTCGTCCATCATTCTTTTGAACTCGATGTATTTCTCACATTTCGAATGGCAACCGACATTTCTATCCGCACAATCTTTACATGGTGATGATGTGTTAAAATATTTTGGTTTTGTTATTGGTTTAAAATTTGTAGTAATAATCACCATAAAATATTACCTACATTCACCTTTCTTTGAATACTATTTTTTATTTACAATAAATGTTTCCTTATATTCTTCGCGATACCTTCTTTCCGCCTCGCGTTTTGTGTATCCGTAATACTGTTTTACTCCCGCCAACCCGTAAACCACCCATGCACCATGTATATTCTTTTCAGAAAAGTAAATCACGCCAGTATTATACATCTTACATTCTCCTTTCTTAGTGTGGTAATTTTGTATTCGGGTTAAACTTCTTTCCCTCTTTGAATCCCTCGCCGTAAACATTATAATCCATTTCCTTATGTTTCAGTTTATGGTTTTTCGTTACAAAACCTGTCTTCATGTATTCGGAAACTTCCGAGGGCATTTGCATTACTAATCCCCATCCTGCTTCTTTTCCATCCTTCTGCTCTTTAAAAGCGTCACGTATACCATTAACAAATCCTGTGGCGTAGGAATTTTTAACGGTGTTTTCAACTTTCCGCGAGTTACAGCGGTATTTATAAATGTGGTCAAGGTAATACTGACTACAACTATTCGCAGAATCAACAGCGTATTTGAAAATGTTTGCGCAAACATCTACATCGCCATCAAGACCGATAAATAAAACTTCCAACGTCTGCCGCCCGTTTACGGCACAGCCACAACAATAATTCTCAGCTATCGTACAAGCGAGAGTGCCGACCCAACGGCTACCGCGATTGGTATATGTAATTCCAGTCATAACTCTGCGCACTTCTTTGTTTTTAGTTTCCGCAAGGTCAATTTCTGATATTTTATGAGCCGCCATTAACTCTTTTGCTTTAAGTAACGCGGCTTTTGCCTCGTGTTCGTTGTTGCTTTCAGCGAGAGCAAGAAGTTTCTTGATTTTTTCTTTGTAGTCTTTCATATTTTTCCTTCCTTTATATTAACATTCACCGCAATTCTATTTAAGTATCTTATTATAGAATCTATCGGCAATATAGCAATTTCTATTTCATCATCTTTTAATTTTTGATTTAATATGTGTTGCCGCGCTTTTTTTATATCTTCTATGTGTTTATCAACATCATATACTATTCTCATTAATAACCATTTTCCTCCTCCCATTCGCGCAGTTCTTTATCATCGACACTAATTAATAACGGGTCATCCCAGTGACAACCATCCCAACCATTACGATACGCTTCTTTACGTATAGCTATTCTCAGCTTTTCGCTATGCGGAACAAGCATGTATTTATAAACTGGTGGTCTGCCATCCGTGTAAGCCTGATATGGTTCTTCTATAATGTGTCCTATTCTATTAGCTGTCATTATTGGTACTTTCCCGCCATTAATAATTTTTCTGGAATATTCTTTAATTTTTCTTGATTTAAGTTTCATATTCTTTTCCTTCCTTTATTCCTCGCTGTAAATCTCAACGGTAATATCGTCAAATGCCTGAATCAGAGCCGTTGTTATGTCTTTGAAATGTTTGCATTTCTTTTTATTAAGCCGTATCTTTACAAGTTTTCTATATTCCTTGTTAAGAATATTTTCCGTATATCCTTCTTTCTTGTTAAGTCCAAGACAATTTTTCATATGCGACTTATCAATCCAGAAATCAGAAAGTGAATACTTATCTACACCATCCTCTGTATATTCATTAATAAAGATTAAGTAGGCGTTACCAACGTAAAGATTTACTGTATATTCTCTGTTATCTCCATCGTAGGTATCACGAAACGTAGCTTCTCCGCATTTTTCATTCCACAACCAATTAAGTGCCATATTATTTCCTTCCTTTCTTGTGAATTACTTATGTTAATTAGTCTACTTTAAACGAACAATCTTCGTCAAGTTCTCTTTCACACCATTCAGATACTTCCGACATGAATTTATAAAGTTTTTCCGACTCTATATTATTCTTTCTACCGTATCGTTTAATGTAATCAGGATTGTCGCACACCACAATAACATAAGAG
>AUXO014986642.1_pt1 | contig 20719 bp, 26 predicted proteins | sample 768731 | NCBI WGS metagenome assembly AUXO01 (sample SAMN02715735, study PRJNA202380) | gut metagenome | biome: sheep rumen | host: Ovis aries | place: New Zealand: Palmerston North
TCAGCTTTAAACGACAGAAGGAATCATGGGTTCCGTGCGACATGATTCCATCGGCATCAGAGGCAAAAAGTAGTTAGAAAATATATCCGTGAATTTAGGATAATATGCAAAGAATCATTGCTCAAAAATTAGGATAATGCACAAACTTCTAAGTAGAAATACCGAACAGAAGTTTGTGCATTTTGTCAATATACACTTCCCCAGAACAGTGCTATTTTATTAATACAAAAATACGTTCGAAAAAGAGGAGAAAGGAGTGGAACCAGGAGATACCGCATTTATTGTAGAAAATAAGTTTCGAGTGACACGCTGCACCGTTGTTTCTGCTGAAGCAGACAGCTGTGTGATCAGATTTGAGAAAGGCGGAGGGTGCAGGCTGCGGAAAAAGAGGCTCTATCCCACTAAAGAGCTGGCAGAGGAAGCGGTGGAATATATCCCGAAGATGGAGGAGAAGAAAGAAGAAGCAAAACGAGAGTATACCCCTTGGGGTTAATTTTTTTACCGCAATTAATCGAACTGATGTACTGAATTGACGCTAATTACCTTTTAAGCATGGCTATAATTCTATATATTGCCCTATTGGTTTATTAGTCGAACTAGATATTATCCTGAATAAGTCGGCCTTTTCACGCTTTTCAATTGAACTTACCATGAACATACAGATTTTATATAGTAGATATTCAGATTGAAATGTCCGAAAATATGTTCTTTAAAATGGTTGTGCTATCATTCTTAGGGTGATACACTAATGGAAGCTTAAAAACAAACGACTGTTCTTTTTAACATGCTCCTACTTTTTTTCGCCGGCGTCCGGCTGAGAAATTTGGTTTGACAAATATACGCCAAAAGTATATAATTACGCAAATGGGCGTAAAAGCGCATGTATATTTTCTTAGGAAAGGGGAAACAAAATGCGCGAAGAAAATATGACTTTTGGACAGTACCTAAGGAAGAAAAGACTTGAATCACCGAAAGACCTTACTCTTAGAGATGTCTCTGAGCAGATGGGAATGTCACTTACTATGTATAGCGACATAGAAAAGGACAGGCGGGTGCCTTCTGAAAATTTCGATTATGAAAAAATGGCAGAGATCCTATCACTCGATGAGAGTGGTAAGGCATTGTTGTATGACTTAGCAGCAAGAAGAAAACGTACGGTCCCTTCTGATATAGAGGATACAATGATGTATTCAGAAATAGGGAATCTGGCTCGTTTTGCTCTTCGCATGACGAATGAAGGAACCGCTAATGAGGAAGACTGGAAAAGATTCATCCGAGAACTTGAGAAAAAGCGGAGGAGCGGAAGTTGATCACTTTTCACTGTAACAAGCGACGTAAAGATGGAACACCTATTATAAAAGACACCGACGTAATTGCTTTTGCTGAAGCCCAGCTAGCTGATTACAGACCTGAGCTGTTGGAAAAACCAGGCAGGATAGATCCGGAACATTTTATAGAAAAGTACCTGGGGGCAACTATTGACTACCAGGATATTTATTATGAAGAGGGGGAAAGCTCGATCGCGGGGGCTACAGTTTTTAATGATGAATATGTGCGTGTATTCGACAAGGATAATCTTTGCATAAAAAAAATCTTAGTAGATGCAGGTACGATCATCATTGACAATAAAACAATCGAGCCTGGAAAAGAAGGATACGAACGCTTTACAAAACTTCACGAGGCAGGTCACTTCAGTATGCATCAAGCTGTGTATAGAAAATTCCCTGGTCAGATGAGTCTGTTCGATCTGATCGGCGGAGGTGAGCCTGAAAACAACATTGTATTGTGTAAGAGGGAATCCATAGAGAATCCTAGAAGATACCTGGAAACAGAAGAGGACTTCCGGGAACATCAGGCAAATGTATATGCAGCCGCATTGGAAATGCCAAGTCGTCCCTTCAGAAATTTAACTCTCAGCCTTATTCAACAGTATAATATTGGCCGTGAGAACAATCAGATCCTTGTTAGACCGCATGATTCTGACTTTGAATTTGAATATGGATTTTCCCAGATCAAAAACATACTTGCTGAAGCCTTTGGAGCTTCACGTAAAGCAGTGGAAGTACAACTTTATGCACGCGGCTTGTTGATGACAGAAAAAGATTATATCCATTATTATGACAGTTATCCTTTCATATCAGGATAATAAAAACTAAATATAGGAGAGCCTGCTGCTTTGATAGTGGCAGGCATATATTTTCTGCATCGCTTACGCTAAATGGCGTAAATAATAAAAGTTTGGTATCGTATTGTACTGAAACAGTACAAAAAGTATTGACGCAAATGTATTGTATTGATACAATACATTTAAGGAGGTAATGAACATGTATGATTTAGAACGTGAACGTGAATATATAAGAATGGCTAGCGAAGAAGCTGATCTAACGCCGGAGGAAGAATACGAGTTTTACAGTAAGTATGCACTCCGTACTAAAGAGGACATCCTGACGGAAATCAAGGTAAAGCAAAATAAAATGCGAGAAAATGATTTGAAAGTCAGATCAGAAGAATTCTATCAAAGACTGCATCTACTGTTGGATATATTTTATGATGAAATATCTTCTCATTTATTAATGGAGCCTCTCGATAATTTCTGGGGATATTCTATTAAAATACGTGAAACGGGTATTGAATTACTGCTTGAACATTTTCTTATTCTTTATGATCACGTTGGCAAAGACTTCCCGGAATGGTGGAAATATAATTCTACTCATTTTCTCGTAAGCGACGACGGTTATTCCATTTTGGAAGTAAGGTCTAAATTACTAACATTAGAGGAATATGGGAACGTTTATGGTGTAGGAGCTGGAACTGTTAGACAGTGGATTCGAAGAGGAAAATTGAGGAGTGCGTCAAAATTTGGGAACGAATGGCGTATTCCTGAACTCGCAGACAAACCAAATCGCGGATATTCTAGCGGGACCTATTCCTGGAAAATAGAACTTCCGGATCCGCCAGCAGAGATTCCTGATATAAACTATGCCGACACAATAGATATTTACAAGAACAAAAATACTGGTACCTGGACTGCAGTACTAACGCACAGGGATAAAGAAGGTAGTTCTAAAAGATTATCCTTGGATAATAAAACAAAGGAAAAGCTGGAGCTGTATTTGATAAGTCATCCTTTAGTAGAATGTCTTAATAACTATATAGGGGATGTTAGTCAAAAGGATGGTTCAAGATATAAAATGCTGAAGCCTAATTTAAAACTTGAAGAACAAACAACAGGGGAGGCCTAAATTTGAAAAAAATACCAATAAGAGATAATCGAAGCTCAGAAGAAATAAAGCCCAGAGTCTTGGATTATATTAAGGAAGATGATGGGACTGAGCTTCTTGAAATAAAAGTAAAAACTTTTAGACAGACGATACTTCTCAATGATCTGTATGATCAAATTGAGAAAGCAAGAAATATATAGTAGCGATTAACTACCGAGCCGTGGATCCGTAAGAAAACCGAGATACCGAATTGCCGGAGTTGTCATTACATCTTTAATGGTGCAATGGCGACTCCGGTTTTTTTTTTTCGAAATTATCTTCTCAAAACTTTTGCGCAAAACTTTTTCAAACCCGACATTAGCTGTCGTATTTGACCAATATTATACAACCACGATCAAGAGAAAGGAGGAAGCGAGTCGTGACCGCGACAGAACGCCGAGAAGAGATCATGAAAATCATGGTCTCTCGCAGACGAGAGAATATCGAGAATCTTGCCTGCGAAGTTGGCGTTTCGAGGCGGACGATCGAAAGAGACATTTTAGATTTATCGACGCGCTTTCCTCTTTATACGGTTCAGGGTAACGGAGGAGGTGTCCACTTGGATGAGAACTATCACCCCTACAAAAATACTCTCTCCAAGCAGCAGACCGAAGTGCTCCAGAATCTGTTGGGTAGGGCAACAGACGAGGAGCGCATTGTTCTGGAACAGCTCATCCGAGAACACTCGAATTACGCTTTTGACCGGAAACATCGATAAGTAGCTAATCGGAAAGGAAATCGAAAAATGAACAAAAAGAAGGATGATCTGGAATACTGCTGCACTTCCTTCAAGCACATAGGCCTCTCCCCTGGCGAAGAGGTCAGGATCGTAGAAGGCGTGAAACTGGAAATGAAACCGGCAAAGGTGACTGTGGTCCGGGAATACAAGGCGAAGGTCCTGCTGGACATGGAGTTTGTGAAAAGCCTCTACTACTCGAAAATGCCGCCCAGACACATCAAGATCGGCATCGCGAAGGGATCCATGCTCTGCGGGGACGTAAAGCTCCAGCACAAGAAGGATGGCATCATCCTCTGCGGTGAAGAGGTCGGATGCTTTGGCTGGGTCTGATGCAAAGAAAACTCGTCAACCAAGAAAGGACGTAAAACCGTGAACAAAGTATTCATCTGCTCCCCTTATGGGGGAGACACCAAGAACAACATTGAGAAGGCCATCGGGTACTGCAGAATGGCCGATATCCATGGATGGCTTCCCATCTGTCCGCATGTCTACTTCACCAGGGTATATCCGGATGATAGCTGGCACGCTAACTATACATGGGAAAGCTGGGGAATGGACCTCATGAAGGATTGTTCTGAGATCTGGATCTTCTGCAGTGAACTGACCGAGGGCATGATCGAGGCCATCGAGAAGGCCAAGGAACTCGGTCTGAAAATGAAATTTTACAACACCGACAGGGAGGAAATAAACCATGCAAACTATCTCATCCACACAGAACTTGGCCCCGCTTATCGAAGAGTTATCGCGGAGTCTTACGGTGATCGCTTCTATTTTGAAGGAGATCGCCCCGACTGCAGATCTTGCAGAAGAGGCACAGGCGGAAAGCCCGAAGCCGGAAGAAGCGCAGGCGTCTGCCCCGAAGCCGGAGAAGGCGCAGAGCGCCTCGAAGTCAAAGTCCAGCTCCAGCACGAAGAAAAAGGAAGAAGCCGTAGCAGCGGATTCCTCCCCAGAATCTTCGGAAGAAAGTAAGCTGGTCTTCACGATCGAACAGGTCCGGGCGGTCCTGGCAGAGAAGTCCCAGGCTGGTCTGACAGCCCAGGTCAAGGAACTTCTGCAGAGCTTCGGATCCATGAAGCTCTCCGGTATCGATCCTGCCCGCTACGGCGAGCTTATCGAAGCAGCGAAGGCGCTGCAGTAAGGAGGGACGGATGCCACCCATTACACACAGTATCCTGGGGGCCTCCGGAGCAGAGAGGTGGATGAACTGTCCACCCTCTGCCCGTCTTACCGAAGGTATGCAGGATGAATCGACACCCTTCGCTGCGGAGGGGACCGCGGCACATGCACTCTGCGAATGGAAGGTCAGAAGGGCCCTGAAGATGAGAGCAGGCAGACGGCCGGCTTCCGATTACTGGACCGACGAGATGGAAGAGTGCACCGATGACTACAGGGATTACTTATGTGACCTTGTAGGGAAGGCAAAGCAGATCTGCAAGGATCCTGTCACCATGATCGAACAGCATCTGGACTTCTCCTGCTGGGTCCCGGACGGCTACGGTACCGGAGACTTCCTTCTTGTAGCAGACGGAGAGCTGAACATCGTGGACTTCAAGTATGGCCGAGGCGTTCCGGTCTATGCCGACCACAATCCGCAGATGATGCTGTACGCACTCGGCGCCCTGGAACTCTTCGATATGCTCTACGACATACATACGGTCACGATGACCATCTTCCAGCCCCGGCTTTCAAACGTATCCATCTGGAGCCTTTCTGCAGAAGACCTGTACAAATGGGCGGAAGAAGAACTGAGACCTAAGGCAGAGCTGGCATCCAAGGGAGAAGGCGAATATACGCCTGGATCCTGGTGCCGTTTCTGTAAGGCCAGGAACCAGTGCAGGGCCAGGGCAGAGTCATTCCTGAAGCTGGCCCAGATGGAGTTCAGACCTCCCGCGCTCCTTTCTGACGAAGAGATCGCAGAGGTCATGGGCCAGGCAGAAGAACTCTCCCGGTGGGCCAGCGATGTCATGGCCTATGCTACTGCAGCGGCTATCGAAGACGGAAGACACTTCGAAGGATACAAGATCGTCGAAGGCAGGTCTGTCCGAAAGTTCACGGATACGGCAGCAGTTGAGAAGGCTGCTAAGGAGGCCGGCTATACGGACATCTACAACAAGACCCTGATCACTCTGACGGCCTTTGAAAAGCTGATGGGCAAGGAGGCCTTCCAGGAGATCCTGGGTCCCTATGTTGAGAAGCCCCAGGGCAAGCTCACACTCGTACCGGTCAGCGATAAAAGACCGGAAGTCACAATTTCATACGTCGATGACGAATTTAACGAATAAGAAAGGAATTTTCATATCATGGCAAAACTTATCAATGGAACAAGAGTAGTTACAAACGAAGTACGTGCATCCTATGCACATGTGGCAGAGGCGGTGTCTGTGAACGGAGGCGATGCGAAGTACAGCATGTCCGTCATCATTCCGAAGACTGACAAGGAGACCCTGAGCCTTATTAACAAGGCCATCGACCAGGCGATCAATGACGGCCTTTCTAAGTTCGGAAATAAGAAGCCCAACAAGGCGGCTCTTAAGCTCCCTCTCCGCGACGGTGACGTAGAGAAGGAAGATGAAGCCTATCAGGATGCCTACTTCATCAACTGCAACAACAAGACGGCTCCCCAGGTCGTGGACGCATCCCGCCATCCTGTCGATCCCGGAACCATCTACTCCGGCTGCTACTGCCGTGTCAGCATCACGTTTTATGCATTTTCTAAAAATGGGAACAAGGGCATTGCAGCGGCACTGGGGAACATCCAGTTCCTTCGCGACGGTGAGAGCCTGGGCGGTGCGCATATCACTGCTGCAGATGACTTTGGCGAGGCCGAGGACGACGACTTCCTGAGCTGATCCATAACCATTTTCCTTGATACTTTTTGTGGGGCCGGAGGCATAGCCTTTGGCTCCACTATCCATCAACCACTTATATATAAGAAAGGTGATCGAAATGAAACAGATCAATATAGATATCGAAACTTACAGCAACACAGATCTTACGAAGGCAGGCGTCTATAAGTACGCGGATGATCCTTCGTTTACTGTGTTGCTTTTTGGTTATTCCGTCGACCAGGGACCGGTCAAATGTATCCAGTGTGCCAAAGGGGAAAAGATCCCGGCAGAGATCATAAGGGGCCTGCAGGATCCAGAAGTCATGAAGTATGCATTCAATGCTTCTTTTGAAAGAGTCTGCCTGGGCAGGTTCATAGGTATCCACCTTTCACCTGAATCATGGCGCTGCACGATGGTTGCATCCTTATACCTTGGCCTGCCTGGTTCTCTTGCTGCAGTCGGAGCGGTCCTGGGCCTTGAGAAGCAGAAGCTCTCAGAAGGAAAGGAACTGATCAAATACTTCTCTGTCCCCTGCAAACCTACTAAAGCAAACGGGATGAGGACCAGGAACAGGCCGGAGCACGCTCCGGAGAAGTGGGACGCATTTGTTAGATACAACATCAGAGACGTCGAGACTGAAATGGGGATCGCGGGTAAGATCAGCCGGTTTCCTGTACCGGAGGATGTCTGGAAACAGTATGTCCTTGACCAGGAGATCAACGACAGAGGTGTTGCGATCGATATGACGCTGGCCCAGAAAGCAGTCCAGTGCGACGAGGAATGCCGGACAAGGTATCTGGCCAGGGCAAAGCTGCTCACCGGCCTTGAGAATCCGAACAGCCCAATCCAGTTAAAAGAATGGCTCCAGAGCAAGGGGGCCGATATAGAGTCCCTTGCTAAGAAGGAAGTCAGGGATCTGCTGGAGACGGCAGACGGGGACGTGAAAGAAGTTCTGGAACTGCGGCAGCTCCTCTCCAAGTCATCTGTAAAGAAGTATACCGCTATGGAAACTTGCTGCTGCAGCGACGGCAGGGCCCACGGTCTTTTGCAGTTCTACGGTGCCAATCGTACTGGAAGATGGGCCGGCCGGCTAATACAGGTGCAGAACCTCCCGCAGAACCATATCTCTGATCTGGAGGTGGGCAGGAGCCTTATCCGCAGCGGCTGCTTTGAAGCTGCTGAGGTCCTGTACGATTCTGTCCCGGACCTGCTGTCGCAGCTCATCAGAACGGCCTTTATTCCGAAGAAAGGCTGCAAGTTTATCGTTGCCGACTTTTCTGCGGTTGAGGCCAGGGCTCTTTCTTGGATGGCCGGCGAAAAATGGCGGATGGACGTCTTTGCACAGAACGGAGATATCTACTGCATGTCAGCTTCTCAGATGTTTGGCGTTCCTGTGGAAAAGCATGGTGTCAATGGAGAGCTGAGGCAGAAGGGCAAGATCGCTGAGCTTGCCTGCATCGCAGAAGGCCAGCTGGTCCTGACAGACCAGGGACTTGTACCTATTGAGAAAGTAACAACGGACCATCTGCTCTGGGATGGAGAAGCATGGGTAAAACATGACGGAGTCATTTATAAGGGAATTAGAGAGGTGATCACCTATGAAGGACTCACAGCAACAAAGGACCATCTTGTCTGGGTCCAGGGGGAAAGTGGGCCGATACGATTCGGAGACGCTGCCGCCAGCGGCGCACATCTCATACAAACCGGAAATGGTAGGAACGCAGTACGGCTGAGCGAGGAGCATAGGGACCCGGCCACCACGGAAGAAACGGTTTCAGATAAGCGCAAGGCTCGACTTTATGATATCCGAAATGCCGGAAGACATCATCGTTTTACCGTATCGGGGAAGCTCGTCCACAACTGCGGATACGGTGGGAGCGTCGGCGCTCTGATCGCGATGGGGGCACTTGAGCAGGGCCTTACGGAAGAGGAGCTGAGGCCCATCGTGGACTCCTGGAGGCAGGCCAACCCGAAGATCGTACAGTTCTGGTGGGACATCGATAAGGCCGTAGTCACCGCTGTAAAAGAGAGGAAGCCCACAAGGGTGAAGTGCTTCTCCTTCCGGTATGAATCCGGATTTCTGATCGCGACCCTTCCGTCTGGCAGAAGTCTTTACTATGTAAAACCCAGGATTATGCCAAACGAATATGACAGGGACAGTCTCACCTATGAAGGCGTCGGTGCTGCCAAGCGGTGGGAGAGGATCGAAAGCTATGGCCCGAAGATCGTGGAAAACCTGACCCAGGCACTCTGTCGGGATCTCCTGGCGGAAGCCATGCAGCGGCTTACGGATGCCGGCTACAAGATCGTTATGCACGTCCACGATGAAGCGGTCATCGAGGCTCCCATGGACGCGGATGTAAATGCCGCCTGTGAAATCATGAGTCAGACACCATCCTGGGCGCCAGGCCTTGTGCTGAACGCTGCAGGTTATGAATGTGCTTTTTATCAGAAAGATTAAGAGGAACTTATATGGAAGATAGAATACGAATTTTCTATCCACAGGGAAAGATGGAACTGGTCCTTTCCCAGTTCTTTCCTTGCCTGGTCAGACAGGCAAAGATCATCTTCCCTCTGATCAACACCTATGCTGATGAGCCGGAGAAGGAAAAGGTCCGGCAGTACCTTACGGCTTATGCGAATAACCAGAAGGAGAGGATGACGGCTATGGAAGAGGGCCGCATCCCTGGTAGAAGAACCGTTGGTTATAACTATCATCGCACACAGGCACTTTATAAAAGAGCGCTCCGTAATCTGGAGTTTTTGGAGGATTAAGCTATGAAAGAAAGACTGATGAAGGAACTGGATACGATCAAGGCCATGATCCCGTGGCAGACCTATAAGACCATCATTGGCCAGATCAATGCCGGTGACACGGGAGGTGCCAAGGTCGGTATCGACAGACTTAAGAGAAAGATCGCAAAGGGGGCGAGTGAGTATGCGCATAGCAATAGGTAAAAGCCGCTTTTCGGCCAGGTGGAAAAACGAAGACTGGACCTGGGAGCAGCTGGTCGACAGATGCAAGGAGACCCTCCGTACCAAGGAGACGGCAGCAGAGTACAGGAAGATGACACGCGGCCAGAGAGACGATATCAAGGACGTGGGCGGTTTCGTGGGCGGCTTTCTTAGGAATGGCCGCAGGAAGGGCGATCACGTTGATGGCAGATCCCTGCTTACCCTGGACCTGGATCAGACAAATCCGGGTATCTGGGATGAGATCACCATGTTCTTTGACTACAAGTGCATGATGTATTCGACCCACAAGCATACGCCGGATGCGCCCCGTGTGAGGCTGATCATTCCCTTCTCCAGGGAAGTCACCGCAGAGGAATATCCTGCCATCGCCAGGATGATCGCGAAGGACATCGGCATTGATATGGTGGATGAAACATGTTACCGCGTCCAGCAGCTCATGTACTGGCCCAGCACCAGTATTGACGGAGAGTTCTTCTTTGAAACCCAGGACGGCCCTATGCTGAATCCGGACTGGGTCCTGGCTCGTTATAAAGACTGGCGTGATACCTCTGCCTGGCCCACCAGCTCCAGGGAAAATACGGTCATTAACCGCAGCATGGTAAAGCAGGCGGATCCGCTGACCAAGAAGGGCATTATCGGCTCCTTCTGCAGGACCTACAGCATCGAAGCGGCCATCGACAAGTTCCTGGGGGATATTTACAGACCCTCTGTCATAGAAGGCAGGTATGACTATATCAAGGGAGAGTCTACTGCAGGCGTTGTCCTCTACGATGACAAGTTTGCCTTCTCCCACCATGCAACGGACCCCGCCAGTGGTCATCTCCTGAATGCCTTCGATCTGGTCAGGATCCATAAATTCATTGACCTGGATGAGAAGGCAGATCCGGAAACGGCTACGACAAAGCTCCCTTCCTATAAAGCCATGCAGGAGTTTGCATCTCAGGATACAGAGGTACGGCTGCAGCTGGCCAGGGAGCGTGAGGCAGCGGCCATCCAGGACTTTACGGATGATGGAGAGGGCAACATCGACTGGCAGGCAGGGCTGCAGCTTGGGAAAAGCGGCGATGTGGTCGACACGCTTACCAATTTCGTACTCATCCTTAAAAACGATCCTCGCCTGAAGGCCATTGCCTATAACGAGCACCGTTGTGGCATCGATATCAGGAGTACAGAGGACCTTCCCTGGACGCCTCTGAAGGCCGGCTGGTCTGACGCAGATTTGGCATCCCTGTCCGCCTATGTGGACCGCGTCTATCATATTTATTCACCGTCTAAGCTGAAGTCAGCACTTCTGACCGTCACGGCAGAACGGTCCTTCCATCCCATCAAAGAATACTTCGACTCCCTTCCGGAGTGGGATGGCATAAACAGGATCGACACTCTGCTCACTACCTATCTGGGCGCCGAGGACTCTTCATATACACGTGCAGTCATGAGAAAGACCCTGGTGGCTGCCGTGGCCCGCATCTATGAGCCTGGCATCAAGTTCGATACCATCCTGGTCCTGGCCGGCGATCAGGGCATCGGCAAGAGCACCTTCTTTGCCCGTCTGGCAGGGTCCTGGTTTTCCGATTCCCTGTCTATCGCTGACATGAGGGATAAGACCGGTCCGGAAAAGCTGCAAGGCTTCTGGATCCTGGAGATCTCTGAAATGAATGGTATCAAAAAGGTGGACGTCGAGACCGTTAAGAGTTTTGCATCCCGCCAGGATGATAAGTACCGGGTAGCCTACGGGATCGTTGTAGAGTCTCATCCCCGCCAGTGCATTATCGTCGGCACTACCAATACCATGACGGGGTTCCTCAGGGACGTGACTGGTAACAGACGCTTCTGGCCGGTCACCCTCACAGGAACTGCGGTAAAGCATCCCTGGGACCTCACTAAGACGGACGTAGCCCAGATCTGGGCCGAGGCCCTTGTGCTTTACAACTCCGGTGAAGAACTGATCCTGAGCGGCGAAGAAGCCGCCCTTGCCATCGAACAGCAGCAGGACGCCCTGGAGAATGATGACCGCGAAGGCCTGGTCCGGGAATACCTTGATAAGCTCCTTCCAGCCGACTGGGGATCCATGTCTTTGTCACAAAGGCGTATCTTCCTGGCAGGCGACGAATTCGACCAGGCTCCGAATGCTGGCAGCGTTAGGCGTGAAAGGGTCTGCAACGTCGAGATCTGGGCCGAGTGCTTCGGTAAGGATCCTGCCACCATCACTAAGCAGGACTCCTATTCGATCGCATCCATCATGAAAAAAATCGACGGATGGGACCGCTACAACGGCAATAAATATGGGAAATTATCATTCGCACTCTATGGTTCACAGGTCGCCTACGTGAGATCGTCAATGGAAATGGAGGAAGAAGAGCTGCCGTTTTCTTAAACAGAAGGCCATTGCCGAAGGGCGTTTTTATTGCCGATTGATGAGCAATAGCTATAGCAATAGCAACGCTGGAAACCACGTAAGTATGCGGGTTTCCAGCCTCTATTGCTCATATTGCTCATAATCATAATATTAAATGAAAAATAATATAAAAGGAAAGCGAATGTACGCGAATACACGTATATACGCGCGTAAGGAGTTTTGGACCCTTTGTCAATGGACATCGGCAATCAAAGATATGAGAGAAAAGATTATCGAGTCGGCCCTTGTGAATGAAGTGAAGAAAAGGCATGGTCTGGCTCTTAAACTTATTAGTCCTGGTTTCGATGGACTGCCAGACCGAATGATCCTGTTTAAGGATGGGAGGATCGGTTTTGTAGAACTTAAGGCACCAGGACAAAAAATGCGTCCGCTGCAAGAAAAGCGAAAACGTCAGCTGGAGGGGCTTGGCTTTTTGGTATTCTGCGTGGACAGGATAGATCAGATCGAGGAGGTGCTAAATGCAATTCAAAGCACATGACTATCAAATATACGCATCAAAGTTCATACTGGATCATCCGGCCTGTGCTCTGATGCTTGATCTCGGACTTGGGAAGACTGTTACGGTTTTATCCAGCCTGTGGGAACTCCTTCTGGACAGGTTTGAAGTGGGACGGGTCCTGATCATAGCTCCAAAGAGAGTGGCATCCGGAACGTGGCCTCAGGAGATCGAGAAGTGGGATCATCTGAAAGGGATCACGTACTCAGTGGTGATGGGAAGTGAAAAACAGAGACGGGAGGCACTTATGAAGCCGGCCTTCGTTTACATCATCAACAGGGAGAACGTGGTCTGGCTAGTCGAGAAGGGATATTTCAACTTCGACATGCTTGTGATCGATGAGCTGTCATCCTTCAAGTCCTATCAGAGTAAAAGGTTCAGGGCTCTCCGGCAGGTCCGCGGCCGGGTGAAAAGAGTGGTGGGTCTTACCGGAACCCCTGGGAATCTGATGGACCTGTGGGCAGAGATCGGGATCCTGGATATGGGAGAGAGGCTTGGAAGGTATATCACCAGATACCGTGAGACCTTCTTCCTTCCGGATAAGAGAAACCAGTCCGTGGTCTTTTCATACAAACCAAGGCCTGGAGCTGAAGAAGCGATCTACTATCTGATCAGTGACATCTGCGTTTCCATGAAGGCCAAGGACCATCTGAAGATGCCGGAGCTGGTGGTGTCGAACGTGGAAGTTAGGATGGACGAGAAGGAACAGAAACAGTATGACCAGCTTAAAGGCGATCTGATCCTGCCCATGGAAGGAGGCGATATCGATGCGGCTTCTGCGGTCGGCCTCTCCAACAAGCTGCTGCAGATGGCGAACGGTGCTTGCTATGACGAAAACGGCAAAGTGAGAGTGATCCATGACAGGAAGTTGGATGCCGTGGAGGATCTGATAGAAGCGGCAAACGGAAAGCCGATCTTGATCGCCTACTGGTTCAAGCATGACAGGGACCGGCTTATGGAGAAATTCCAGGCAGTCCCTATTGATAAAGCAGAGGACATCGAAAGATGGAACAGGGGAGAGATACCGGTCGCCATCATCCATCCTGCATCGGCCGGCCATGGCCTGAACCTTCAGTCTGGTGGGAGCCATCTGGTGTGGTTCGGACTTACCTGGTCCCTTGAGCTTTATCAGCAGTGCTGTGGCCGGCTTTACCGTCAGGGCCAGGAGCATACGGTCACGATCCAGCATATCATCACAAAAGGTACGATCGATGAGAAGGTCCTGGCCGCGCTGGAAAAGAAGGACGACACCCAGGAAGCGATCATGGCAGCAGTTAAAGCAGAGCTTGGAGGTGAAAGCCATGCGTGAACATGTTGAAAAACTGATATCGGACTATCCCAAGATGCTGAGCACCAGGTCCTTCCTGAAAAAGCAGATCGAAAGCTACGTCCCACTGACCGTAGAAGACGTGATCGAATCCATGACATTTTCTCAGCCAGGCGGAGAGAGGGTCCAGACCAGCAGTCTTTCAGATAAGACCTGCGTCGCGGCCCTTCACTACCGGGACCGTGTAAACAAGATGAATGAGGACGTGGTTGGCGCCTGGGTAAAGGAATACAACTACCTGGATGAAGAGATCTGCTTCCTGGAGAAGTGCATCCGGAACCTTCCGGGAGACCTGTATGATGTCATGGGTACCCTTGTTCTGGACGGGGCCAGTTGGGATGAAGCCCAGATTTTTCTTGATATGAGCAGAATGGCCATAGCACGACGCAGGAAGGAAGCCCTGAGTCTCCTGACAACGGAATACCAGAAAAGAGCCTCGCGGATCGAAACCGAGATCCTGAGCTGAACGGGCACAAAAAAAAGAGCCTTTTTAAGTCTTGCTTAGGACTGTAGCAGTGGAAGTCTGCAGCTTTGGGGGTTCTCTACGGAGGAAATGTTATACCATCAGAATTGCGATTCCTGCTGCTGCCAGAGTTCCACCGACAATTTTTTTTACACCATCAGGATGGCTTTCGTTGAAATGTCTCATACCGTCTCTCAAGGTATCGAACCCTTTATCAATCATGTGAATCCTGGGATCATTATTTCCTACCTGGCCGCTGTTGTAATTGGTGGGGGGTGTATTAGGCTGACCCGACGTGGTCTGCTCCTGCTGATTTTCAAAAGTTTCGTTATTCAATGTGAGTCCTTTCTCCCACATATTGTGGGCTGTAAATTGTGTGTATTTTAACCATAACTGACTTTCCGCATGAGAACCCCGACGAAAGTGAAATATATGGTATATTTGTATTTATACCATTTAAAGGGTAATCAGTAAATGCAAAAAATGTGAACTTGTGGTATAATTCAAATAGAGCATATATTTGTTGATTTTGAATCAGAAAATGGTATAATTAAAAAAACAACTTTGAGGTGAGAGAAATGGCAAAAAAAGCAACAGATCATTTAATTGAAAGTGTGTCTGATAAATTACTTTCTGATATTGATCGAAAAGCAGTTGAAACCGGCATGAAAACACTGGAATACGTACTGAAAGTTCTGGGGGATTTGCCGTTTAGTGAAGTAAGTGGGGTTCAGGCAATTAAGCCGGTCAATAAAGCATGGGAGAATAAACCTCGGTCTAATATTGTCAAACAGTTGATGGAGAAGTCCGGAAAAACAGCAGAAGAGATTGCGGCAAGTCTCGGTTGTACAACTACTTACTTGAATAACAAGTTGCAGCGAGAGTCCTTCTCGTTGGACGACATTATTATCGTAGCCTATGTTTGTGGCTATATTTTGACTTTCGTCAGTAATAATCAGAATGAAGAAGACAGGGATTCCTTTCAGATAAATGTTCAAGATTATTTAAAAGCTAGAAATGAAAAAGCATTATTTCAGCTTTTTGAGTACAACGAAAGCGTAAAGAAAAAGAAAAAAGAAGAGTACAATGATTTGAAGGCAAGACTCGCAAAGATGAAGGAAGAATACGGTTTCGAAGACTGATTCTCTATTGCCGATATTGCTATTGCCGATACCAAACTTTGTATAACAACTTTTAAAAAGTCGCGACTGACAAGCCGTTTTTTCTGTGTTAAAGTATAAACTGAAGAAAGTAGGAGAGGTCCTGCAGCACCACGCTGCCGGGCCTTTTTTCATGCCCTGAAAGGAGGATGTCGTGCCGAGAAGACCAAATACACCTTGTAAACATCCGGGCTGTCCGGCTCTGGTACCTTACGGCCAGGATTACTGCGATGAGCATGCACCCCTTCACAAGCACGACAGGAACAGCGCCGGCGAGCGTGGGTATGATGCCAGGTGGAGAAGAGCCAGAAGGATCTTCTTACAACAGCACCCCCTCTGCGTGAAGTGCCTGGAGGAGAAGAAGATATCCAAGGCCACCGTTGTGGACCACATTTTACCCCACCGCGGTGACCCTAAGCTCTTCTGGGACCAGAACAACTGGCAGCCTCTTTGTAAGAAACACCATGATCAGAAGACCATGACGGACGACCGGTACCAGGAATATAAGTACTGATTTCATTTATGCGGAATAAGCGTATTTGTTGAAAATATGCGGTTTTCTTGCATAAGCCGGAATGCTTTTACTGGGTAGGGGCCGGTCAAATCTCTAAATCGAACACACCGTCAGACCGGCGCCCCCTCAAACGCAAATTTTCGCAAAATTCAAAAGGGGTATTCTAGAGGGTAATCGGTGGGGTGGAGTTTTACGCATAAGTACAAGGCCTGCCGGGGTGTTAGTTGTGCGCAAAAGTATGGAAAGCGAGGTGATTTCATGACAGATGAGCAGGCATTACAGATCCGGAAGCTCCGTGCCCAGGGCATGGGATACCGGTCCATAGCGTCCACCGTGAATCTGTCACGGGATCTGGTTCGCAACTACTGCCGAGGCCAGGGGCTTGGCGGCTTCCGCATCGAGTATGAGATGAACCTCCAGGAGAGGATGAAGGATGGAAGGGCATGCGCCTTCTGTGGCGCAGAGCTTAACCAGAAATCAACCGGACGGCCCAGGCGCTTTTGCTGTGATATCTGCAGACGCGCTTACTGGCGGATGCACAGGGCCGAGCAGAAAAAGAAGGAGACGGCCATCTATACGATGGAATGTCCCTACTGCCATGGGATCTTCGAATCCTATGGTAACAAGACCAGAAAATATTGTTGTCATGCACATTACATCCTGGACCGGTTCGGCCCAAAGGAGATACAAGCAGTTCCTGAAACGGGAGCTGCTTTTTTAATACCCGAAAAGGAGCAGCAAGATGGAATTTAAGAAGATAAAGATCGCGGACCTGGTGCCGGCCGCTTACAATCCCAGGAAGGCACTGAAACCGGGAGATAAGGAATACGAGAAGATCAAGAATAGTATCTCCGAGTTCGGCTACGTGGATCCGGTCATCGTGAACAAAGACATGACAGTGATCGGCGGCCATCAGAGGATCACGGTCCTGAAAGACCTGGGCTTTACCGAGATCGACTGTGTCGTGATAGATATCGATAAGACGAGAGAGAAGGCTCTGAACATTGCTCTCAACAAGATCACCGGCGAATGGGATAAGGAGCTTCTGGCAGACCTGATCGCTGACCTGCAGAAATCTGACTTTGATGTAAATTTTACAGGTTTCGATCCTCCGGAGATCGATCAGCTCATGTCATCCGTACATGATAAGGATGTACAGGAAGATGACTTCGACGAAGAGGCGGCTCTGAAGGATGCCCCCTTCGTGGAACCGGGAGATATCTGGCTCCTGGGAAGGCACCGCCTCATGTGCGGCGATTCTACAGTTCCTGAAGATGTGAATACTCTCATGGATGGCAAGAAGGCAAATATGTGTGTAACGGATCCCCCTTATAACTGCTCTTACAAGGGCGGGACAGGGATGACCATCATGAACGACACATGGTCAGATTCGATGAAATTCTATCAATTCCTTCTGGACGCCTTCAAAAACATCTATGCACATCTGGCGGATGGGGGCGCCTTCTACTGTTTTCACTCCGATGCAGAGAAGGTCAACTTCTTCAATGCCACGGTCGATGCCGGCTTCCACTATTCCACCACCTGCATCTGGGTAAAGAACTCCCTGGTAATCGGGCGTATGGATTATCAGATGCGGCATGAGCCTGTGATCTATGCTTTCAAAGATACGGCAAAGCATAAGTTCTACGGGGACAGGAAGCAGACGACCGTCTGGGAATACGACAGACCGACGAAGTCGAAGCTCCACCCTACCAGCAAAACCATACCGCTGATCGCATATCCGATCCGAATGTCCTCTCTGGAAAACAGTATCGTACTGGATCTGTTTGCAGGTTCCGGGTCCACGATGATGGCCGCGGACCAGATGAACAGGACGGCATATCTCATGGAGCTGGATCCGAAATATGCATCCGTCATCGTACGCAGGTATGCTGCCTATAAACAGGGGACGGATGACATCAAAGTAATCCGCTCCGGCCAGGTCTTAAAGTGTGACGAGATATATGTTCCGACCCAGGAGGACCTTGCCTTTAAGGATGACAAAGTGAAGCAGGGAGGCAGCGCATGAAAACGATCCCTCTTACCCGTGGGAAGTATACGATCGTTGATGATGAAGACTATGACCGGCTGATGAAACATAGATGGTCATGGGTCCCCCCATCAGGATCAAAAAGTGGTAAAGGGTATGCCGTCAGGAAGGGAAGTAAGAGACGCGGGGAACCCAGAACAGTTCAGATGCACCGGGAAATAATGCATGCTCCGAAAGGTGCTTGTATTGACCATAAGAATATAAACAGTTTGGATAACCGGAAAGCAAACCTCCGCTTTGCAAACGTCCAGGAGAATGGCTTCAACAGACCGAAGCCGATCATGGAATGTACATCATCTTTTAAGGGGGTCTTTAAGAGGAAAAATTCAAAGGTCTGGACTGCAAGGATCAAATTCAACGGCCGGCATGTAGAGCTGGGTACATACAAAGAAGAGGAAAAGGCAGCGGCGACTTATAATTTCGCTTCCCGTATCTTTTTCGGACGATACCGATACGAAAACTCTGGTGTCGAAGAATTATCATTTTCAGAACAGTACCGGATCTTCAAAATAGCAGAGAGATACATTTCAAAATATGGGTGGTATGTGGATACAGAAACATACCGCTCATTTTTTATGGAATCAGCGATGTGAATCATCCATGCCGATATCCTTCATAATTAAGTTGACTTAATGCCCGAGTAGAGTGATGTATGTAATACCAAAAAGCACATACAAGAAAGGAGTACATCATGAAAATTGCGAGCATTACAAACGACAGAAAAAAGCTGGTAAAGACCCTGGAAAAAGCGACCGGCCTTGCCTCCAAATACCTCGGGGCACCGAGTTTCGCCTACGAAGTCGGACCTTACACGGTCGACAGGGCCGGAAGCATCACGGTAGAAGATGCAGAGGCCTCCAGAGATGTCCTGGGCCTTCTCGCAGCCAGGGAGCTCATCGGTCCTTTAGAGATCGAAACGGCTGACGAAGAGAAAGCGGAGGCCACGACTATTTCCCTCCCGATAGCAGGCTGCAGCGGCCGGAGCCTTAAGAACCTGGTCTTCATGCTGCATTCCAAGAGCGTGCTTCTTGGAAAGTCTATCGGCGCCCCTGGACATTTTAGAGTTTCCCAAAGGCTGATCGCAGCCCTAGAGGAGAAGGAAGCAGAGGATGCCGAAGCCTTCCTGAAGATACTGGAAGAAGCCGGTCCGGATGCCCTGAAGGGCCTTTCCTTTGAGGATGGAAAGATAAACTTCATCTTCCCCTTCTTTATGGAGTCGGATCGCTTAAATGCCTACATGCAGCTTACCAGCCTAATGGTGAAAATGGCAAAGGACCAGGTAAGGGTCAGGGCAGACAAGTGCAAGGATACCAACGAGAAATACACCTTCCGCGGTTGGCTCATGCGCCTTGGCATGATTGGGGATGAGTACAAAGCGACAAGGCGGATCCTTCTGAAGAATTTAAGAGGAAACACCGCTTTCCGGACAGTCCAGCAGAAGGAAGCTGCCTGGGAAAAGTTTAAGGCCAAGCGGGCAGCAGAAAAGGAAGCGGCCAGCGAGATGGCCTTCGAAGATCTGTGAGGTGGGGGCATGGGATATCCGAAAAGAGAAACGGTGGAGCGCCTCCGGAGACAGTACCCTGCAGGGACCAGGATAGAGCTTCTTTTCATGGATGACCAGCAGGCACCCCCGGAGGGAACGAGAGGAACGGTCCTGGCGGTCGACGACATCGGCTCCCTGATCGTATCTTGGGACAACGGCAGCACCCTGAACGTAGCCTACGGGATCGACCAGGTCAGGATCCTCCAGGAAGAATAAACATCATAACGATAACGACGAGCATCTGCCATACCCGGCAGGTGCTTTTCTTATGGACGGAGAGATAGATGAAAGCATACAAGATGTTCCGGGTATCGAAAAAGAACCCTGGGAAGCTATATCCCATGTTCGTGCTCACAGATAGAGAAACGGTCACGGGAAAATGGCTGCCGGCGCAGATGGGAAAGAAGAACCGTGACGGCAAGGTCATGAGCCGCCTTGGCCCTCTGGCTTTCCGGCCGGGATGGCACTTGTCAGACCTTCCGATCGCCGTACACATCGGGATCAAGGAAAATGGCGTGATCAAATACCAGAGGCCCGATACCGTCTGGTGTGAGTGTGAGTATACCGATAAGATCGATTATCAGCCTCAGGCAGATCACAACGGCATGAACAAAGCCGGCGTTCTCATAAAGAAGAATGCTTATCTTGAGTATATCCCTTTCGACGGCTTCTACAGATATAAGACAAGCCCCGTCATGCTCGGGGACTGGATCATTGCAGGAGGGATCAAGGTGAACAAGGTTCTGACAGATGCCCAGGTCGACCAGATCCTCCGAGATAATGACATGGATCCTATGCCCAGATATGGCGGTCCAATTGACCTTGCTGCGTATGGTTTTGAAGGGTAAATTACACAAGTCCTGGCCTTCATATTTGGTGGTTTTATGAATCGAATTAACTGGATATATGTGCCCTTCAGAGCGAACATACACATACCGCAAGGGAAA
>AUXO013259909.1_pt1 | contig 20716 bp, 18 predicted proteins | sample 768731 | NCBI WGS metagenome assembly AUXO01 (sample SAMN02715735, study PRJNA202380) | gut metagenome | biome: sheep rumen | host: Ovis aries | place: New Zealand: Palmerston North
AAATGATGGTGTCTATTGTCCTGTTTTTGGAATTTTGGGTTTAGACCTAGACACTTTAGACACCAGATGAAAGGCTGTTTTAGCTTATAGTTCATAATTTCAAACCCTGTTTTACCTTAAAATTTCAAAATCAAACAAGCTAAAACCATGTTCAAAATGGGTGGTGTCTAATGGTGTCTAAAGTTAGACACCAAATTTTAGGCTGTTTCAGCTTATAGTTCATAATTTCAAAGCATGTTTCAGAAGGCTTTATTAACTCACATTATTTTTTAATATTTCAATTTTTTATTTCATTTCAAAATGTCAAGTTCAAACATTGATTCATTTTCAGAAAATGTCATTCCAACTGCTAGTGAAATTAATGATTTCATTGATGAAATTGAAGTAGGTATAGCTACATTTTTCAGAGATTGTGATTTCTACAATCTTAATTCTGGAATTGATGAAAACCAAGCTTTCAACTACTACATCAAACAATATTCAGGTATTGATTCATGCTTTGAATATGTACATGAAGATGTATATTCCAAATTATGGAATTGGAGATTTGGAGATTTTGAAATTGGAAGTGAAATCATCAGTGAAAGTGAGGATGATTAAATGATTAGTTTTATTTTTTAGATATTTTTTATTTTTATTCCAAATTAAATGTCAGTATTCACTAACAAATTATCAGCTCTCAAACAAGCTATCAATAACTATATCAGCAATGGTATAATTGATTCAAATGATAAGTATATTATCAATGCTATAAACAAATATAAAAGCACTCATGATAAATACAAATCAAATGTAGCAATAAATGATTATTATAATTCAATAATTCAAAAGATTGATAAGAAAATACAAGTGATTCAACAACAACAACAAAATAAACAAGCATATTTACATTATGTAAATAATGATGTTAATGCAGCTCAATTTTCACATAATGATGAATCAACATATAATATTACAACATTAAATGAAGTTTTGAATAACTTTAATTCAAATTATAACTATACAGAAGATTTATATTTGGATGAATCAAATATATTCTTTGATATTGATTATGAGGAAGTGAAATCATCAGTCAAAAACCAATCACCTCAAACAGAAACAATAGATTTTTCAAATATTGATTTAGAATTTAGAGAAGCAGCAATATTAGAACAACAAACAATAGAAGAAGATAAACAAATGGAATTACAAGCAAATAATCCAATCAATATTGAAATGTTTAATAAACTTAGAGCAATGTTGAATTCAATATATGATATATATGATGAATTAGTTAAATTTACATCATATCAAATTTGTATTCTTGGAACTATTGAATACAAAAGTAATAATCCAAGAGTTGATGAAATTATTAATAAAATGAAATCAACAGATATATTTAAGAATATTTTATATTATGAAAATAATTCTGAATTAGTCAAGGATATATCAGGTCATATATTTATAAATTGTTGTGCTGATAGAGATTTATTGAGAGATTATATAATAACTCATGCTATTAAATCAAATTATTATAATAAACCATCACCCTTTGATGCTAGTGTATATGTTGGTAAAGGTGATAGACAGGCTTTAAGATGTTCATTTAGTCCAAAAATAATTAAAGATAAATATATAAGGCCAATAAGTCAGGAATTAATTAATGATGTTTCAAAATTCAAAGTTAATTATTCAATGTGTTCAATGGCACCTCATCAATACTCAATAAATATAACTGAACAGTTAAAAGAATATTTAGCAAAAAATAAATTAGTACCTAAAGTTGAATTGAAAAACAATATTCAAAAGAAGAATAATAAACAAAATAAAACCCAATATCAAATCCAAGATGATTATCCATCAATATTTAAATATATCAATTGTAAAAATGAAATAGCTAATATTTCAGATTTGGTATTTATGAATGGAATTAATAACTTTGATTTAGGTGGATTATTATATCCTTATTCATCATTACCATTAACACAATCTGAATTTGAAAATGAAATAATGAATATTAAATTAGTTGAAAATGATGTATTCACAAATGAAATTAATAAGCAATTCTTATCTAAATGTTATCAATCAATTCAATATTATCAAGATGTTAAAAATATACAACCATTATTCCTTTTAAAGAAATATGCTTTCCAACACAAGGATGATTATGAAGCAAAATGTAAGGAATCAAAAATTGAACCTGATTCAACAATAATTGAAGAACATGAAAATACAATTGAATCAATAAATTATTATATTGATAAATATTCTAAAATATCTTTTGCTTCACATCATGATTCATTTTATGATATAATAAATACTAGACAAGGTAGAAAAGAAAGCAAAATAATATATAATATTTATGGAATAATAGGAGGTAATTACATAGAACCAAGAATTGGTAAAAGATTTAGAAGTATGGATGAAATAAAACAATATTATAGATTATCTGGTTCATCTGAGAAATATGTAAAAGAATCAATAACATATTTTGAATCAGAAACAGAATATGAAAGATATATAGCAGAATATGAATATTTAAAATTAAATGAACAACAAAGAAATAAATTAATTGATGATGTAAAACAATTATTGGAAATTCTCCAAACATCATTTTATGAATATAATGATTTCATGTATTATATTGGATTTTTGATTGCTAAATTGAAAATGAAAACAACATTAAATAAAGGAATACTTAATCAACCTAAAAGAAATTGTGGAAGTGGTAAAGATTCACTTAAAACTTTTATAACTGATTTATTAGATTCATATTTAAATATAATGTGTCCAAATGTTGAAAACATCAATAAACCATTAAATGGAGCATATTTTAAATCTGATTTAATAGTATTTCAAGAAATACCAAGAAATATAAAAGACCTTGAAAATTTCATAAATAGATTAAAAGAAAATACATGTGTTAAATATTTAACAGTTGAAGAAAAAGGAATAAATGGATATAAAACTAAAAATAAAACTGATTTCATGATTAATACAAACCATGAAATGTCAGCATTATTTTATAATAAAAATGATTGTGAAGCATTATTGAAAAGATTTAAAATAATTGAAAGAAAAACTATTAATATGACATCAGCTCAAGTTAATAAAATCCTTGATGAGTTTGGACATATGAGAAATTCATATGTTAATGAATTATTACATTCACATATATTTTATTTATATTTAATTGGTGAAATTGAAAATGGTAAAGAATTTAGTGAAGAATGTTTTAATTATTTCATGAACCATAAGGAGGATAAAAATGAAATTGAAAATATTTATAGAACTTCATCAGTAAATGTAAATGATACAGATACAATAATAACAAATTACAATTTACAACAATTCATGGGAGATTTCAAAACTAAATATGTAGATTCAAAGAAGAGAATAAGAATAAAAGCATTAATTGAAATGTTAATGTATAATATTAAAGAATATAAAGAATATAAAAAACCTGATACTGTAAAACATAGTTTAATGATTAATAAATTAATAACCTATGATGAAAATATCAAAAAATATACAATGACTGATGACCAAATAAAAGACTTTTATTTCAAATATTATACATATGAAGAACCTGATAATTCAATTCAATTTCAATTTCAATCATTAGAATAATTATCAATACATTTAATAATTAAATCTTTATATTTTTCAATATCTTTTTTAAAATTCACATAACATACATTAGGTACATAATCATATTTTTCATCTCCTTCTTTAAATATGTATCTAGTATATCCTTCATCCATAAATAATGAATCTTCAAAATCTTCTTCACTTGTTATTTCATCCTGTACATCCTCATTAGAATATTGAAAGTCAATTATCCATTTACCATATTTCCATTTTTTAAATTCATTTGACCAATGCCAGGTTTTATTTTTATCATCTTCTTTTAATTTCAAATATACTTCTTTGTTAATCATTTAAATAGAGCAAAAATAAATATCAGCTCCAAAAAATGTCAGTTAATCCTTTTTCTTATATAATATTACTTATTCTTTTCTTATATAATAAAATTTTTTATTTTAAAAATAAATATGAATTTTGAATCAGACTTTGAATTATTTATTAACAATGATAAAAGTGTGAGAAAATTATTTAAAATTAGTATTTCTAATTTAATATCACATTGGCCAATGATATTTACACATTTAAATAAAAGGTCAGGAATAATTGTATTACCTGGTAAAGAACAAGAAGCTAAAGAATTATTACAATCATATTATTTTCCTCAACAATTGAAAGATAACAATAAATCCATAGTGGCTGATAAATTAAAAGATGTTCAAACAATATTAAATGACTCTAATTTATCCATTGATAAAAAGATAGTAGAAATTAGAAAAATAAAACCTAATTTAGATTTAACAGATAAACAGATTGAACAATATATTTATAGAAATAAAACATTAAATCCAAAACCTCAATTTTTAGATTCAAAAACAAATATTTATAATCCAGATGTTCAAACAATATTAAATGATTCTAATTTATCAAGAAATGAAAAGGTAATACAAATAACAACTAAATATCCATCAATAACTTCATCACAAATTAACAACTATTTAAATAAGATGGGAATTAAAACAGTTAATAAATTTGACATTATTAAAGAAGATTTAGAATCAATGGAAATGGTAAATAATAAAAATATAATTGGATTGATGAATAAGTATCCACAATTTACAAAACAACAATTAATTAATTTTGTTAATAGAACAACTCACTAAATTTATATATTTTCCTTTGATTATTTTTAACTCCTTCACCCCATTCATCATCATTTTCATCATCATCTGAATATTCAATATCTTCTCTTCTCTTTTTCAAAATATCCAATAATGGTTTATATTCATTTGATTCAGATTGATTAACTTCAGTATCTTTAACAGGTTTAAGAACTGGTTTATCTCTTATTTGTGAAAGAAAATCTTTTCCTTTAACTGGAATTTCTAAAGGCTTTGTTTCTGTTTTAACTTTTTTCAATTCATTAATTTCATTTTGTAATTTTTCAATCTTATCATTTAATTTATTTATATCAGGTGTGAAATCTTTAAATCTATTTTTAAAACTACCTCCTTCTTCACCTCCACATTCTGAGATTCCCTGCCCTTGTTGATTTTGAGGCCCTGCTATAATTGTATTTACAAAATTAGGATTATATTTACTTTGTTCATCAGTAAGCCATGTAATGTAATCTTGTGGAAAATATTGAGTTAAAAATTTATCTCCATCATCAGCTAATACCTTTATTCCTTTTATTATTCCTTGTTTAGATGAACCTGAATTTGAATTTAAAGATATTAAATTGTTAAATCTTAATATATAAGCTATAGGACTATATCCATAAAATGGATTTTCTAATTTTTCCATAGTTGTATTATTAACAAATGGCAAACCCTCCTTTTTTATTTCATTGAATAATGTGGTTATATTGTTTTTTATTAAATTTAAGGCAGTATTGAAATTCAGATTATTATTTCTTAATCTTTCTATTAATTCTTCCTTTTGTTGTAATGTTGTTATAGCACCTACTATTTGATTAGTTAAAAAATTTAATTGGTCTGTATTAGCATTTATATATGTTATATCATTTTCTCTTAATGCTTTATTTTCATCTAATTGCTGTTCTAATTCTTTCTTATCTATTTCACCTTGTTTATATTCATTAATAATATTAATGGCTTCATCCAATTTACCAATTTGAGATTTATAATCACTTAAATTTTCTTTTGTTTGATTTTGTAATTTTTTCAATTCATCAATCATATCTTTTAATTCTCCTCTATCACTTTCATTTCCTAATACTTTTAATAATTCTTCCTTTTTAACATCTATTTTTGTAATTTCTTTTAATTGTTCTAATGCTGTATTTATTTTATTATTAATATTATCAACTATTCCATCAAGTTTCATATTTTTCAATTCATTAATTAATGATGTAATATCTCCTGAGTCAATGGCTTCTAATGCTTTAAAATTATCTTTTATTTTATCTAAATCTGGAAGTTTAATTAATTGATTAATTGGGTCCTTTAATAATTTATCTAATTGTTTAGTATCAAATATAAGTTTATTAATTTGCTCTGCTTTTAATTCATTTAAATTTTTAGTATTCATTGTATCAATTGATTCAACATTTAATGTATTAATTTGATTTACATAATAATTAATTAATTTATCATAATCATTATATCCTTCTTTAATTCTCTTTTCAATATCAGTATATTGTTCATCTGAGAATTGTTTTTTCAAATTGTCAGCATCAAATGTTTTATTTTTAGTTTTCATTTCTTCTAATCCATTTTTGATAAATTGACTATTGTATAAATCTATATCTTTTTTCCATCTCTTCTTCTTATCTGTTGATTCAGCAGCAGTTCTAACTGTATAAGTATCAAATAATGGCACTTCTTCCAGTTTATGTTGTTCTATGAATCTTAATCTGTTTGTATGACTCATTTTATGAAATTTCTTTTTCTCTTCATCTGTTAATGGTGATAAATCATATGTATATGTTTTACCTTTTGATGAGTATTTGTATTTTTCAGACATTTTAAAAGAAAAATAAAATTTTTGTTTCATACATTTATTTAATTAACAAATTGATTTACTTGTTCTTCTTCTGATTTAGTTGGAGTAAGCATATTAAGCAATCCACATTTTCTACCTGGTTCAAGTCTTAATATTCTATCTTTGAACAAATTACAAATTATAGATGGAGATTGATAACTAAATTCAGAATTATTAGCAGCACAGAATGGATTAAAATCATCTCTCCATCCTGCTAATACCATCTTAACATTAATGGTTTGATTAGTTGGTAAGTCAAAAGGTGATAAATCAATACAATAAACACAATATTCTTTAATAAATGTTTCAAAATCAAGTGCTTCTTCTTCTGATTGTTGGAAATGTAATCTAGCTCTTACATATTGTTTATAAACATCTTCATAATTATCCATTTCAACAGCTGGACTAGCTCCATAATTTAACATTGTTTCAGGTTTGGTTGTTCTAAATTGATTAACTTTACCTGTAATATGTCCATCATCTTGCATAGTGAAATCATAAAGTAAAAGAGCACCATTAGCCTTAACTTCTAATTCTCTCAAGAAACCACATGTATATGAATTTCCAGGAGCTTTAAGAGTATCATACATTCTCACATTATCAGTATTATCAACACCTAATAAAGTAAGTTGAGCTCCAGAATTACTATCATAATAATATCCAATTTTATTAAATTGATTACTGAAAGCATTACATCTTGGAATACAAATGGTTAATAATTTATTTTTATATCCAGCTTCAATATTTAAATTAAATGGTATTGGTTGATTTGCTGCTGGTCTAGCTTGAGTTTGAGCAAATATTTGAACATCTTGAGTTATAACAGTTTCAATTGGTTTATTGTAATATTGTTTAGCAGCAGCAATAGCTTTATCTGAAAGATAATAGAAATTATTCCACCATTTGAATTGTTGGAAACCAAGGAAATAACAAAGATTCTTATCATTAGTTAATGAATGAGTATTACAAATTAAATGATTAGTTGGAGCTCTAGTTAATTTAATTGATACATCATGATTAAATATTGGTGGCAATGTATCAATGACACTGAATATATCAGCTAATTTAATTCTTTGAGTAATGAAACCAGTAATACCAACTTTGGTAACTGTTGCTCCATGCTTAGTACTATTATATACATCAATAACTTCCATTGGGAAAACTTGACATGTTGTACCTTGTGGTATTGAATCATGGTCAATAATATCATCCCATTTAATTTCTGTACCATTTCCATTTACATATTTCTTAACTTTAAATGTCAATGTATCACTAGTAGCAAGAGTTGTATTATCATAAATAACTATTGGGTCAGCCAATTTATATTTTGATTTATCAGTTGATACAAAACCTCCAATTTCAAAATCTTTTTCCAATGTTTTACAATGTGGATATCTTAAAGCATACTCAGCATTTGAACTGAAACCTGGATATTCATTTGCTGCTATTAATTGATTATCAATATATAATTCAGCTCTACTAAACAATGATAACAAAGCTTGATTACCAAATGTTGGAGCATTAATAGCTAAGTTAGCTTTTGAACCATCATGTTCAGCATAATTAATACATGGAGTTTCAAGTTCATAATAATATTGTGCTTGTAATTCTAATTCTGAATCTCTTAAATCCATAACAGCATTATCTTGAGCAGATAATTCAATTGGAATACCTACACCTGGAATAGTGCTTTTAGTATTTGTTATAGCATTAGCATATTTTTTCATTCCAGTGATTTCATATTTAGTCAAATTTGTTACTGTTGATGCTATATCTACTGTTTTCCATACATTAGTATCCATAGTTACTAATTCTCCAATTACTGGAATTAATGGTACTTTAACTGATTTTTGCCATTGATTCATAGATTTATCAATCTTGAAATTTGACTCTGCTAATAAATAATCAAAATTATCAGCATCAATTCCTTTAACTTCCTGAATATTGTTAGTTGTCATTTATGATATTTAAAAAAATTTTTATAAATTTATAAAAATGAAAAGAATTATCAAGCAATTTATTTTACAATCTGATACATTTAAAGTATCACTCACATTACCTGACCCAATTAGATTTGATAACTCTAATAAACAATATGCTTTAAAATTAGTAATGTTTCAATTCTCAAATGTTGTTCCAAATGTTAAAGAAGACCAATATGTAGATTCTGTTAAAATAGCTGATAGAGGATGTTATGAAATTGATGAATTATATTTATTGTATAATCAAAATGGAAATTATGGTCAATTAACATTATCAAAAAATACTGGAAAATGTACATTATTGAATAATACAGGTAATACATTGACAATTAATTCATCTAATTTATTAACTTCTAGAATATGTGGAAACTTTACATTGCCAATTACATTGAATGATGGTGAATCAATAACATCTCCTAAAACATGTTCAGTATCAACATTTAATTATTTCTTATTATCATCACCTAATGTTGGTGGCTTTACATATACATCTATTAATAGTGGTCAATTATTACCAAGCAATACTTTATATCCTGTATCATCAGCAATTAAACCATTAGGTTTTAAGAATTGGGTAAGTGTTCAACCAGTGGAATTTTTCATTGATAGTAATATATTAAATTATATTGAATTTGAAATTAAAACATCTGATGGACAATCTATAACAGACCAATTAATGGAATCTGACTTTATGATTACTGTTCAAATTATAGAATATCCTAAATAAGTAAAGGATTCAGAAATGAAAACAAAAATATTTTTTTATAAATTATTAAATGTACATTTCAAGACAGAATGCTAAAACTCAAGGTTTAAGAAAAGCTTTTGTAAATGCTCAGGAAACAGACAGGCATTATAATATAAAATCACTTAGAACTATTGATAAGGATTTGGCAAGAAAATATACAGATGCTAGATATTATGGTGGTTCATTAAAATCATTCTGGAACAAGGTTAAGAAATTTGGAAAACATGTTATCAACTCAGCAATTAGAACAACTAAACAAATGTATAAAGGGCCAAAGAAATTAATTGATTTTGTTTCTAAAAATGATGCTGTTAAAAATATTGTTGGCACTGTTGGAAATGCTGTAGGCTCTGCTGTTGGTGTTCCAATGTTAGGTAATATGATTAATACAGGCATTACAAGTGCTAGTAATATAACTGATGGATTGGAAAATGTAATTAAAAATATTCAGAGTAAGAATCCACAAATGGCATTAAATGATATTAAAAATATTGTTGGCAAAGTTAAAAATACAGCAAATGAAATATCAAAGGATTTACCAGAAGACCAGAAAAAGGCAGTTGAAGAGAAAGTTAATAAAATATATTCAGCATTGCCAAGTGTTATTAAGTCAGAAGGTCAAGCATCAGTTGAAAAAGCTGCTGGTTATTTACCATTGGTTGATGTTAAAACATTAAAGGAGAAAATGTTAAAAGGTAAAGGAAAACAAGGAGGTATGATTCCAAGATGGAGAATTACTAAACCAAAGGATGCTTTAAAAATTGCTAATAAATTAAAATTACCAGCTTATGATGCTGACAGTGTAGGTTCTGTTGCTGGTGCTATATGGGGTAAAAAATCAGGTAGATTATTTATGTCAGGAGAAGCTGAAACAAAATCAAACAATAAAACAGAAAATAAAACTTCAGGTAGATTATCAATGGCAGGTAAGACTGAAAAAACAACTGAAAATTTATATGAAAAAATAAGAATGAAATTAAAGAAGTAAATTTATTTCATTTTTGAAACAATGTAATAAGATAAAACATCTAATACATCATTTAATATTTTTGGATGTGGAATATTTACATCAATTTCATTTTTAGTTAAATATGTTCCTTTAATTGTATGTTCTCCTATTGCCTTCCAATCTGGCATTTCATTCTTTATAAACTCAATTGTTTTATGTTCTTTCAACACAATTAATAAACAGCCAATTAAACATGTGCTTCTAGTGAGTAATTGACCATCAAACCATTTAATAATTAATTCATCTGTTATTTTATTCTCAGAATACATTTTTTCTAATTCATCCCATACTTTATTATATTCTTCAACTGTTGAATATTTAGTTAATATAAATGTTTTACCTTCATCACCTGGATTAGTTCCAAAACAATATTTAGTATTTGAGATTGTTTCATTTTGTGTTTCATCTATTTTTGAATTAAAATATTTCTCAGCACATTTATATCTATAATTGTATTTATCTTTTTCAATTTTTAAATATGTTATTAAATTATAATATTCATTTTCATTTTTGGATTCTTCATTTGGCATCAATTCATTTGGCATCAAACACAATGATTTAATATTTAATTGAATGTATGACCTCAACAAATTAATTAATTGTTTAAAAGTATGTTTTGATTTTGAATAATCCAAAGCATGAATAATTGCCATTCCACACAATAAATATAATGTTTCATTCATTGGGAATCCTTTAATGTTAAATTGAATTGATTTACCAATTTCTATATATTTTGATATATGATTAATCAATGGATTTAACATGTTAGGTTTTATTGATTCTGATAATAAATAATCTGATTTAATTAATTTCATAAATATTGCTGGTGTTTTAGAGTATAATTTATGAGCTATTTTAATTTCCTTTCCTTTCTTATCTGATATAACAATATCATCAAATAATAATTCTTCAATTGGTTTATCTAATCTGTCAAAGTACCATTTAAGAATTCCCTGATAATATCTGTTTTTAATATTCTTGAATGAAAATATATTTTTAGTCAATAACATTAATAATGCTTTATCTTCATCTTGAATGTCTAATTCTGTAATATAATCTTTAACCCTGTTCCATAATCCATTATTGATACAAAATGAAAAGAATAATTCATTAACCACTTTCTTAAATGGTAAAATGAGTTGATATTCTCTCATCTGTTTAATTTCATCTATATATTCCATTGTATCAATTTTATTATATTGTACATGTTTAGCAAAATCTTCAACCAATTTATTAATATTAATATTACTCATAGTTTAATAATAGACAAAAATAAAAAACATGAAGAAATTTCAACCAGAACCTCCAATTCTACTTATAACTTCACTATATATATTACTCACTGAATAATATGTAGCAGATAGAGGATTATTAGTTCCTCTGTAGAATATAGATTTGATTTTGTAAAATGTATCTAAAGGTGTTATACTATCAATATATAATTTATTAATTTCAGAAAATATAAATGGTCCTCTTTTATCATTAATATATACTTCATCAAAACATGAAACTATATTTGTATTATCATAATTTTTTTCACCATTGATTGTAATTGTTCCTAATGTTTCTGTAATATCATCATATTCAGCATAAGTGCCATAAATTCTATTATCTACTAATTGACCATCAATCCTTCCACCATGAATTAAATTTATTTCATTTGAAAGTAATAAACCAGATAATAAGGCTGTTTGAGCTGTTATATAATTAGATTGACCATCAAATACCCCTTTTAACTGATAAGCATATAATGTGTTGCTTGCTATAGTATCAGCTTTTAAATCTAATAAACCTGAAACATTCATAGAATTATTATTAAATGTCATAACTTTAATATTTGCTTGACTACAGGCAGCAGTATTACCATCAATTAAATCACCTGTCATATTCATCATTTTTACAATCCCACTGAAATTATTTACACTCAAAGTCAAAGCATCAATATTACATATAGTACAATTATTGAAAACATTATCACTTATCATATTACCATTTAATGAAATTTTGGAAACATCAGATATATTATTAGCATACATACTATTAACAGTTCCAAACATCATATTCATTGTGCTTGTAAAATTATTCAATTCAAATTTATTACAATCCAAATTAATAGTATTGACAATTGAAAAAAGATTACTTCTCAATGATTCACCACTTATATTACAAGATAAAATGCTGTTAAATGAACATGTTTCAATACTTTTTCCAATTAAAGAGAATGAAATTATATCTGTGAGATAATTTTTTGAAAATTCACATACCTTTAATGAACCCATAGTACAACTAGAATATGTATCAAAACCCATATCTTCTGCTTGACAATTTATGAAATTTATATCACTCAATGAATTTCCTCCCATATCAGGACTAGAGATATTACAATTTGTAATTTCTTCAACTGAATTTTTATTAAACCAACCTCCTGCTGTTATTGCTACATTACTGGCTGAACCAATAAAATCAGATACTATAAATCCACCACACATATTAAATGCTCTAACATCAGTGATTCTATTACTAGAAATATAACAAACACTTTCATAAAAATTCTGAATATTCCTATATGTATTTCCATAATGACTAAATGCTTTTATATTAACAAAACCTCCATTTTTCATAGTATTTTTCATAACACTACCAACTCCATTTAAATTAAATAATCCAGTAGAATTTATAATTGTATTACTATTAAAACTACCACCATTCATATTTATATTAATAAATTTGTTAGTAGAATTGAAGCCAGTTATATTATCCTTCAAATTATAACAGAATGATAATTTATCTGTATTGGTTGCTGAATCAGTAATATAATATTCATTTCCTCCACCTCCAGTTAAAGTGGAGAGTGAATTTGAGATTAATTGAATATCAATCATCATATCATTTAAATCACTTTCAAATGTTTGTTGCTGATTTGATAAAATATTTAATGACATGTAAATTGGATTTAAATTTACATTTGAACTTCCTGAATTATCATCAAAAGATATCATTTTATTTAATTAAAAATAAATTTTATTTTACTGAGATTTTACTATGTTATTTAAATATTTCATTCTAAGAACACTTTTATAAATTAAGTCTAACCCATTTAAATTACCAGGGTATATATAATGTTTTGAATATGTCATGTCTTGATATTTACCTCTTGGGTCTTCAATATAATCATATTTCAGGTTTAATTTTTCAGATAAATAAATAACAATATCCTTTATTTTTAAATTCTTAGTTCTCAATGATGGATAATCAACAATATCAAACAATAATAATCTATCAGGGTTAAACATTCTATTTACTTTAGAAATACAAATATCATATAATGTTTTACAGGCAGCATCCATTCTCATAAACATCCTTTTTTGTTCTCCTGTTCCATGAATATGAATTATGTCATTTTCTGAAGCATTAGCTATTATATTTAATAAACATTTATTTTGTTGTTGAAGTTTAGGTATTCTATCATTTACAACATCCATTAAATTAACAGGTCTAAATATTTTAATGTTTTTATTACTTTTTGATTTCTCAATCAAATATTTTTCACATAGCATTTTAGAGACAACATAAGGTGATAATTCATCATAATTTTTATTAACTCTGACTTCATCAGTTGAAATATAAATATATTTTGAAGCATTCATTGATTTGTATAATTTATAACCATTAATACAGCATTTTAAATTATTATCAATTGTTTCATCAGGATTATTAATTGAATCATCCACAAATGAAATAGCAGCAAAATTAATAATGATGATTTCATTAAATTCATTTCTATTTTTCAAATTAATATTAATTTCATTTCTTAAATCATATTCTATATAATCCTGTTGATTCATTCCTTCATTCTTAGAATGTTTATCAATGGTAATTATATTTTTATTTGGATATTCTAAATCACTATATAAATAAGCAGTAAAATTTCTACCAAAATATCCATCACCTCCAAGAAGTATATATAAATTCTTCATATGTTTATATAAATAGAAAATTTAATTTAAATTAAATGAATAAGATTAAAATAGAAAAGAATATTAAATTTATATTGGGCAAAGCTGGAACAGGGAAAACATATTCAACAATTCAATCATTAAAGAAATTAGATAAAAATATATTATGCCTGGCTTATACTCATTCAGCAGTAAATAACATGAGAGATAAATTAATGATTAATGAAACAAATTTTAATTCTAAATTTACATTTATGACAGTACATAAATATTTGAAATTACCAATTACTAAGATAGTTTATCACAAATTGAAAGATTATTTGGAATTTGATATTATTATTATTGATGAATTTACATTAATACCATTGGATATTATTAATATATTGTTTAATTTAAGTGATAAAAGAAAATCAACTCAATTTATATTTATAGGTGATTTATTACAACTTCCATGTATTGAAAAGAAAAATAAGAATCCTAAAATGATAATTAAACAAGATATACCACATTTTAACAAATCAATTGATATTGATTTTAATGAAGCAATTGACATAATTAATCATTTGAATAAAACAATATATTTTAATAAATACTTCATCAATAATGATAAATTAATAATGAAATATAATTATAGGCAAAATGAATATTGTGAAAAAATAATATATGATATTCTAGTTAATAAGAATATTAATTTGATAAATAGAAATGAATTAAAGAAATTGAGAAAGGAAGGTTATATTGTTTTAGCATCTAGATATAAATATCTTGAAACTATTTATTTATTACAAAATGATTATTACCCTGATAATGAATGTTCCACTACATTTGAAAGTAAAATAGGTTTTATTAAAATTAAATTAGGTGATGAATTAGTAGCTAATGAAAGTATTGAAGAAATGAATTTATTAAATGGTGAAATATACAAAGTGAATAATTTAAATGATGAACTATTACTTCAACATTCAAAACAATTTTTACCAATTGATTATTTAACTGTTCATAAAGCACAAGGGAAAACATTAAATAAAATAATAGTTTGTATTGATGATATGTTTGAATTAACAATGTTTTATACAGCATTAACAAGAGCTAGAGAGGACATTAAATTATTTAGTATTTCTAATTGGAATGAAAAAATGAAGAATAAATTGAATAATGAAATGAAAATATTTAATAATCTTGAAAATGTCATATATAACAATTGATGCAGGAGTGAAACATTTATTTAAATTAAATAAATTGTATGATAAGTGTAAATATGAAAGATAAAAATATATGTGATATGCTAAATGAGAATATAAATAAATATAAAATTATTAGTTTAATTTGCTAATTTATTTTTTTATACTCTATTAAATAATGACTAGTGTGGAAAATTTATTGAAAAATTATCATGATATGAAAAATGAGAATAAATATTTGAAAGAACAACTTGGAAAATTATCAAACAAACCACCAATAAAAACTAATTATGGAAATGAAAAAGTTGAAGATAATACTTATATTGCTTTCCCAAATAGAAGACTTAATCATATATGGGGTGGAGATATATTTAACATTGAATTATTTGGAGAAACTGTTATTAATTGTTCTCAATCTATTGATGATGTTAAAATATATTTAAAATATCATGATAAAAATACTAATGAACCAATTAATGATTTGTCAATCTTTCAAAGAATTGTTTTAATATATGGTAAATATACAATAGCTTCTAGAGTATGTCATTTAAATATGGTTACTAAAGGTGATAAAGATTATTATTCATTAACTGATATATTCCCAGGTTTAGAATTTTATATTAAAAATACAGTTGAAGGACATTTGAAATTACAATTTGATGTTAGCAATCAATGTAGATTTGAAATTGATGAAATGTATTGTGGTTATTCAGAAGGTAAAGTAATTAAAATGATAAATGAAATCAACTGTTTCAGAGACTTTTTCACAGGTAATACTTCTTATGAAATTAATGAAGAAGTATATCATAACAAAGTTAAATTTATTGATATGAGAAATCATGAACAAGTGAAAAAGTCAGATATACATTATGATTTATATATAAATGATAAATATATAATTTGTGGTAAAGATACTAATGATAAAGGATTACATTATTATAAATTTGAAGAAAAATATTACATCTTATATGTTCAACAAGTTTATCAATTTAAAACAAATTAAATTAATCTTCAACTATATTTTTCAACTGGTCATAACTAAACATTTTCATTTTTGAATCTGGTATATCATCAGCTAGACCTGCTCCTTTAGTTTTCTGAATCTTTAATTTGTTTGATATTATTTTATTATCTGCTATATTTTTAAGTTGATAATAAATTCCTCTGTTCAATCTGAGAATATCCATAAGAATATCTTGTTTTGTTGGATTATCTGGTAATTTACCTGAAATTGTTGAATTTTCACTTGTTGGAACTTCTACATTTCCTCCTTTTGAATTATAAATATTAAAGGCATGAGCTAAACAATGATAACCACAATCTTTACTTCCTATTCTTTGCTTACCTTCCATTGATATACCAATATCATTATTTAAATAATCAACTATATCTTTTATTTTATCATATTGAGTTGATGTATTTTTAGCTACAGGGTCAAAGTATTCTTTGTATTTTGGTAAATTGGTAAATAATACATAATGTCCTACATCATTAGGATGTTCAGAATCATAAAGAATATTTAAAATGTTAAATCCTTCTTTCAATTGTCTTGGATGTTCATAATTCCATATAATATTGATGTCATTATCATCATCATCATGTTTTAGTTCTCTCCACATTGCTTTTAAATCTTCAGGACTTGATAAACCATGAAATTTATGTATATCTCCATTATATTGTATTTTATTCATATTTAATTAAAATGAAAAATTAATTTAATTAATATATAAACAATGTCAAATGGAAATGAATATTCAGAAATAGAAGAGAGATTAAAAAGATTAAATGATGTTGATTTAGATAAGCTATTAAATATTAATGAAAACAGAAAGAAAAACAATTTAGGAATGTATAGAATGAATTGTTTAGTTGTTGGTAAAACTGGAAGTGGTAAAACCACAATGTTATTGAAAATGTTATTATCTGATGTAATTGATGATTTCAAATTATTAATATTTATTATTCCAAGAGAATCTTTAGAATCTGGATTTTATAAAAGCTTAGACCAAAATAAAGGGAAACTTAATAAAATAATATTCTTCATTGTAATTGGTGAGGATGATTTGCCAACAATTGAAGAAATAAATCAAATATCAAGAATGATTAAAAAACCAATTGCTATTATACTTGATGATTTTATTAATGCCTTTGGAAAACCATCTTCTACTAATTGGTTAATATTTAAAAGATATATAACACAGTTATCAAGAATTCAATATGGGTGTTCATTATTTGTATTAACTCAAAATTTACATCAATTTGAAACTACATATAGAAAGAATTTCAATTCATTCATTTGTTTTGTCAATTCATTAACTCAAAGACAATTTAAAGATATTATAACATCATATTATGATTATGGAGATTTCACAGAATCACAGGTTAAACAATTATTTAATTTGTTTAAAAATTCATTACATACTCCTTTATTCTTATTAAATAATGGAGACCCTGAACATTCAATGATTTATGAAAGTGAATATATAAATCCAAATGAATTATTTTAATTAAAATGAAAGTACCAGCAAAGGGAAAAAAAGAAATCAAAATTTAAATATAAATTCAGCAAATACTGATTACATTTTTGTTTGTTTATAATATTTAATTTATGAATTAATTATTTTTACCTCTAATTAAAAGAAAATGGCTATTATTGTTAATTCATTTAAGGCATTACCTAGATTAGTATTAACTGACATTATTAATACAGTTAGACAGACAAGACCAGAATTTACAAAGGATAATATAATTTATAATGACCCAATGGATATTTCAAGATTAGGAGAGGAAGATTTTATTGAAACAATTAATGATGACAAAAATAAATATATTGGAGAATATGTTAATTATTTCAATACCAATGATTTAAATGAAATTAAAATGAGATTGAAAAATATAACATCAGAAGAAAAACAAAGTGATAGATATAAAGAATTATTAACTAAATGTAAAGAAATAAAGGATGAATATGATAATTTGGCAAATAAAATAACATTATCAGATAATCCAATTCAATTATCAAAAAGATATGAAAATTTATTAAAACATGAACAAATAGTTAATATGACTTGGGATGAAATTAAAGATGAATATCAGCATGATATTAAATTAATTAATACATTATCAAAAGATTTTAACAAAAATGAATTTAAGGATATGTTAGATTATGCTAAGACTTACAAAAAGACATACTTTATAGTTGATAAAATGGTTTATGATTCACTTAATGTTCAAGGGATTGATTTAGGACATGATATTTATTATGTTAAATTTTAAATCAAAAATATATTTTTAGAAATTATAATATATAATACAATTAACACAATCAGAATCTTTAATATTTTTATTTCTAAGTTTAACTGAATATCTATTTTCCCCTTTATGTAATTGAGGGAATGAATCAGCAGCATCTATTTTTTCATCATTCAAAACATAAGCTTGTAAATCATACACTAATTGTTTAATTGGTTTATTTGAATAATTTTCATCTGTATAATGAGAACAACCATAAATATAATACATGATATAATCATCTTTAGGTTCATAATCCATTGATATTGTTGTTTTATAGTTGCCACAGTTTTTACATTTATAACAATAAGCTATTGTAGAATCATGTTTTAACAATGGTTTTGGAACATTGTTATTGTTAATCTTATAACTTATTAGTATTTTATTAATTTTTGTTGAAATTGTATTTCTTTGTAATTTAAGTGATAATGGTTTATTAGTTGTATCAAGTGTGAATTTATAATTTGGGAATATATCACTTATTTTAAACATTTTAGTATCATCAACATTAAATAAATATGGTAAATATCTATTTCTAGCTATTAAAACATTACCATAATATAATTCAGCATTATCAAATAATCTTGTTGGGTAATCTTTATCATAATCAAGTATAATAATAATATCATTTGAATCAATTATTCCTTCTTGATATAATGTTATTGTATGATTAGTACCTCTATCATCTATATCTGAAAATAGAATGTTTGAGTATGCTTTATAAGTTTTAGAAATTGCCATTTAATAGAGGTAAAAATAAATTATGTAATTAATTAATCATTTCTTTATATTTAGGTGTGAATTTTACTTTTTGATTTTCAAATTCTACTACATGATTATTTATTGCTTTAATTAATAAATTGAAGTTCCATTTAGATGTAGTTATTTTTGTTTGTTTATAATATTTAATTAATTCAATTTCTTTATTTGTAAATTCTAATTTATCATATGTTATTGGTATTTCTTTTTTACCATATATTAATACATCATTAGGTCTTAATCTTTGGCAATTGTTATAATAATATTCTTTTATAAAATCTAAATCTATTGATAAGGGCATAGTTGGTGTATTAATACAACTAAACATTACTGGTAAAATTTGTTTTATATTCATCAATTGTTTAATCCAAGTATTAACATTTATTCTTGGGTTTATTCTTTTATAATATTGATTCATACAATGAATTTTCATTTCATTATATTCTAAATCATTTATATCAAATGGTATTTCTTCACATTCAAATTGTTTCATTAAATAAGCAAAGGCTGATATATATTCTTCAGTACAAGGTACTGATTCAGTTTCATTTCCATTTGTAAAAGGAAATAATGATTTAGTTATATAACCATTATAAAATAAGTAATTACCTATTATTTTATCTGGCCTCTGAATTGATGAATTAACAAATGATAATAATGTTTCAATAAATACAGCTTTCAAAGGTGATGTTTTATATTTACATAATACAGGTAAATAATGTTCTTTGGATTCTGAAAATGAAAATATATTTGATAATCCATTTGTAATATGACCATTTCTATCTTTTAATGCCTTTTCTACTAGTTTAACTGATTTATTAACTGACATTTTCATATCTTTATGTAATGTATTTTCAACATAAAATTTATAATCATGAATGAATACTGAATTATAACCTAATGCTTTTAAATTAGTTTGAGCTACTCCTGGTTTAAATACATATGTATTATTATTTACTTTGCCACATAATAATAAATAAATACCTGATACTTTATTATTTGCTTCTTTTACTATATCAAAATCTGGATATCTTGATTTCATGTTGTTCATAATAATATTATAATATTCAATTGGATTAAAAGCTGCCATTTAGAGCTATTACTTATTTTTGAAATAAAAAATTGAAATATTAAAAAATAATAATTATTAAATTTCAGCATTCATCATTGATAAAAAATAAAACTAATCATTTAATCATCCTCACTTTCACTGATGATTT
>AUXO015067713.1_pt1 | contig 20712 bp, 21 predicted proteins | sample 768731 | NCBI WGS metagenome assembly AUXO01 (sample SAMN02715735, study PRJNA202380) | gut metagenome | biome: sheep rumen | host: Ovis aries | place: New Zealand: Palmerston North
TGCAGGTTTGTATTTAATAAAAAAACCGTAGTCCCATATGTGAGTACGGAACTACGGTTAATTTTGGTTTTATTGCAACGCGATTGCTGCTAGATTTTACTGTTCGTCGGCGCTATCGCTATCATCATCCGTGACATTGCCATTGTCATTATAGACAATCTCAATACCAGCAGCCTTGCAAGCGGCGATAATATCATCAAGGCTTGCATTAATAGTAACGCTAGTTGTGGTAGTGATAGGTTTGATATCTGCAATATTAACATCAGTGGCGTTCTTGCAATTGTAGTGTTCAACAACATACTTAGAGATTGCGCGCTGATTCTTACTGTTGATATCAAACTCAACAGTTTCGACACTGAAAGTGCCACGGTCAAGGTAAATAGCGGTTACGTGGTAGGTGGTTGCCGTCTGCTTGAAAGTCTTAGCCATTGTAGTGCCTTTCTACTTGAATGAGTCGGCCTATCCAACTCACATAGACAACATTAGCATGTGTGCTTGTATATGTCAATCATCATATGGTGGTAACGCAAAATAGATACTACTATTGTTCATATCTATGATAGGATACCAAACGAATTCGTCGTGATGGTCAAACTCATATTGCGATACTAGGTCAACATATACAATGTTACTCTTACGTCCATTCTCGCAATACACAAAACGACGCTTGTTTATAGGTGCTTTGCGTCGCTTGCATTTGGCTAGAATCATGTAAAGTATCAGAATGACGAACCACTCCGTTACCATGATTCTACTAGGATATGCGTTGAACCAATTAACAAGATACTGCATATTACCAACCAATCAAATCAGCGAGATAATCAACAGTGCAGAAAGACAGCTTAGCGTGCTTGCTGTCATATCCAATCGGTGAATGAATATCGGGCGTACCTGCCATGTCATACTGTGATAGCTTCTTTATATCTAGATACGAAAGTGGCAACTGCAACTCTCTAAGCCAACGTGAAAACTGATGAATAGTAGACTTAGAGAAATTGAACATATCACTAACGGTAAACCAATATGTCTGTGTGTCTGTATCAACCCAAACACGGCAAATAGGCGTGTTATATGACACAAAGTCATGCACGATATATTCTTTATCTCCACTACGATTAAAATCAGTGTGATAATTGCGGCATTGTGCGCACATGCTATGAAATTGGCACCACCTATCACGCACATAGACTTTTACAATACGTAGGCCATTGTCAAACTTGTAATACCTCATGATTGTGTCTTTCTCTCTATGTCGTGACGGCGTATTTGTGGCAGTGAGTCGGCCCTAGTGCGTCCACCCATGTAATTGTTTATAGCTATGAATACGGCAAAGCCAAAATTATAGAAAACCGTATTGTTTGTAGGGCGTCTGTGGTAAGCGCTGGGTTTCTTTCAGTGTGCGTATGCATCCGCTCACTGTGGCCATATGAAATCATGGCTAACATATAGGCGGATGTGCAGAGTATCGCAGAAATGCAATAAACATATGCGTCACCTACTTTCTAGGTGGGCGCATTAGGGCATACTCACATACCACGTACCATATCCCCTCATTTTAGCGCTAACGCTTAGCATAGTTGCTTTACATAGTTGCTTTACAGTACGTTGCAAAGAAAATAGTTAGTAGTGTTGGCAATTTCAGTATTGCACCATGCTAGGTCTGCATATGACATGTCATGATTGACAATATGACAGTAATTTACATCTACCTTTAGGCGTTCAAGCGTATCAATGTATATACGATGATAAACACCATCTGCGTAAGATATCTCGTCTGCGTTCTCTAGCGTCTTGTATGAAACATCTAACATGTAATCAATCATGCTTTTCGCTTCAGCGTAAGTATCCGAGAACATAAAGGATTCTACCATAGTTACGTAAGCGTCGTTATAACCGTCAATACGCGCTTGCTTTACTTTGTTATTCATTGTTCCTCACTTTCTTTTAGCGTCAGCGCTAAAGTGAGGGGGTACGGTAGTTTTTGCGTCTTTCAACGGTAAGGGGATACGGTAGGTTTGCGTCTCTCAACGCTATCCGATTTTCAAGGTGCCCGCCAAGTGGTGCTCTTTCTTGACAACACAAATATTACCACCTCAACTACGGAAAACATGCGAGAACCTGTATTTACTTTTCGTATCACAATATCAGCACAATTCCTGTAGTTTCCGGTACAACTAATTGCACACAATCAAATAGCACACAAACGATCGCCTGGGCTCTTGCACCTAGTATCCAAAATCACATGCACCATATCGACGTACACATGACGTAATCCCAAATACGCTACAACCTAGTCCTCAAAACAGCCACCAAATAATCCGCGCGCGCGTGCGCACGTACACGTACCCAGAGAAATCCTAATCTTTTGAAACGAAAAGGCCCGCTCCGCGATAGGCACGGAACGGGCCAGAGGGGTAGGTCGCAATTTTGCGACTTCTGAAAAAAGCCCCCCCTCTTAGGACTTTACCTCGACGGTAACCCTCACATCATCATCCTCGAATGTGTGAAGCTCAACAGCATTAGGCAACTGCACGGTATAACCAGCATTGTCGTCAGGATTGGCATACAGCTTCCAAGCATCGGGAGTCATGAATGCATAGTCCAAATCCAGATTGCCGTCATAGCCATCCAAATCACCCTCGCTCGTGAACTGCCACATAGCCGCAAACTCCCACGGCGCGATTGTATCGTCAAACTCGATATCGTCAAAGCCATGCGCGTAGTACGGATATTGCGCTGCCCATAGGCCGCATGTAGTAGGCACCTGCGTGCCGTACATTTCCTCGACGTATCCCGTGCTCATGTAGATGATTGGGTACACTCCTGTGAGCGCATGGATTCGGTCAACGAACCTTTGCACCCATTCTCCGCTTTGACCAGTCTCCACGTCAAGTACAGGGATTCCCTCTCCGAAGTAGTTGCTACAAGCGTTGTAGAAGTAATTGGCTTCTTCCTCTGGCTCGTTGTGACGGGCGAAGTGGTAGAAGCCCCAGAGCGTACCGTTGCTGCGGCATGTCTGTACCCAGTAGTCGCAGGTAGTCTCTACGAAAGCGCAACCTTCGGTGGCCTTGATTACGACAAAATCCAGCGAGTTTCGCACAATTACGTCACGAAGGTTTATTCCTTCCTGCCATGAGCTAATGTCGATTCCTTTTAGCATGTTGTGTGCTCCAAATTCTGCCGCGCGACTCCGCGTCCAGCTAACCTGCGCGGCTTGGAGGGGAGCTGGACGAGGGTGCTAGGCTAGGCTCACGGTACGGTTTGAGCCGTAGCCCACGCGAACCGTCTTGATTACGCTGTTGGAGTAGTCAACGAGCACGAGGTCGAACGTCGGGCCATAGGAGTTGTCGCGCTGCACGTTGTCGCTCATGATGCACGGGATGCCGTTGATGGTCGTTTCCGCGTCGTGGTGCGTGTGTCCGGCGATGAGGAACTCCACCTTGCCGCTCGCGTTGGCGTAGCTGTACGAGGTGCCGTTGACGATGATGTAGCCTCGGTCGTTGAACGCCTTGGCGATGTCGAGAACGAGCTGGGCGAGCGGCTGCACCGACTGGCTGGTGATGTTGTCCCACCACAGGATGTGCAGAGCTATCGCCACGTGCGTCGCGGTGTTCGTGGTCAGCTTGTCGGCGAACCACTGCGCCTGTTCATAACCATAGTTGCCGTGTGCCGTGAGCGCTTGGTTCTCAATTCCTGTGTCGAAGCAGAAGAAGCGCGTGTTAGCGCCATCGAACTCGTAGTACGCCTTTCCGCCACGGTACCAGAGGTCGATGATGGACTGCTCGCTCAGGCGCGTGGTGTACGTGGCGGATTCGGGGGTCAACTTGCCTTGGTAGTTGGTGTCATGATTTCCTACAAGCATGTGGCAGTTGTCGAACATGCTGTGCATGAATCCGTCTACGTAGCCCAGCTTGAAGCAAGCCTGCGCGGGCGTGTCGCCGCTGTTGAGCCAATCGCCACCGTTCAGGCAGAAGGTGGTCGGCGTGCTGTTGTAGTACTTCTGGATTTGCGCGATGTACTCTTGGCGCGTCGCTTCCGTTGTGAAATGCGTGTCGGTGAAGAACAGGAAGGACTCGCAGTCGCTCGGCGCGTCCACGTCGGTGATGGAGTCACCGTACATCAGCGCGGAGAACTGCTGGCACTTCATGGTGAAGTCGGTTGCCCCAGTGTGGTAAGCCGCGTTGAACGTGCGGTCTGCCATGTCCTGCGAGTCAGGTACGTTCTCGTACAGGTACATGGCGTTGCCGAAGTATGGCTCGTATGTGGTCGCTGAAGCACCAAGCTCAATCTGTATCGGCCTAGCTTGGTTTGGAGCGCTGCCGTATCGAAGGTAACGAGCGCCGTTAGTTGAACTTGTGAGCACGACCGTCCTGCTGCTCTGGGAACTAAATAACGTCCAACTGTTCAGCAGGTTCTTGTTCTTGTCGTAGAAGTCGATGCGTGTATCTTGTCCAGCCGCTTCTCCGTCGGACGTTGAAAGCGTAATCGTGTCACCAGTATGCAGCTCGGGAATTGGGTAGTATACGCCGCCTACTGACCCTATCATGTTCTTGCACACGGACACCTGACGAACCTCGTCAACGTCCGCGTCAATCTCGTCCAGTCTCTCGGCTGTGTTCTGCAGGTACGTGACGGAAACGCTCGTGGCGGGGTCGCTTATCGCCCACACGTTGCTGACCCTCTCTGGCGGGTGGATTGCCGACACGCTGTCTAGCGACACGGTGTCGGGCGTTGCTAGCTCGTACTGCAATGTAACGCCGCTGACCGCGTTCTTGAACGTGGAAATGTCGGAGAACCTATGGTCAATAACGAGGATGCGGTCGTTTCCGCTGTAACTGAGCGCAAAGCAGCCATCATCTGAGCTTGAAATCGGGGCAAACGCCTTAGCGACGTAGCACTCCGTTATCGCGTTTGTGGCAGTGTAGGTGCTCGATGTGTACTTGACATTCTTGCCGGCGACGCTTGCCCTGAACACATGGCTAGATGGCGTTGACGGACTCCAATCGAGCGTGCCGAGGTCTAGCGTGCCGATGCGCCTGTTAATCGTCACCGTGCCATCGCCCGCAATCGTGAGCGTGTCGGCGGTGCCGTCTGGCAGGCTGCGCAGCTCATTTCCAGAAAGGCTAACCGCCGTAGTGGAGTAGTCGCTCGTGTCGCTGCCGCTCACGCGCACGCTCAAGCTGTCGATGCTCTCGATCGCCACGGGTGCCGTTGGAGTGGGCGTGCCGTCCTGCACGGACTTGCCGAGCACGCTGATGCTATCGAACGCGAGCGATGTGTCCGCACCATCGACGGTGGCCGTGGTGCTCGGCCCAACGGTTAATGCGACGCGCCTCATCATGTCCTTTACATCATCGGCCAGCTTTGAGCCTGTAACCGCGCTATTAGCCAATTTAGAGTCCGTCACCGCGCCGTCAGCCAGCTTCGCCGTGGTAACCGCGCCGTCCTGCACGGTGGTTGTCCACTCGGGATGTGCCGCAAGAGCTGCGTTCACAGCGCTCGTGACCTGTGCGTCCGTAGGCTGAGGAATCTGCACGTCGCTTGCCAGCTTGTCCATATTAACAGCGCCGTTAGAAATCTTTGCGTTTGTCACAGCACCATCTGCCAACTCGTTGGTGCCGATGGAACCAGCAGGAACCACATACGCTTCAAATGCAGCTTTTAGCGCTTCAAATGCATATGCCAATGTGTCAAGGAATGGCCGCATCGGCTGTTCTCTGTTAAGGCTCATCTACTTACCTCCTTAAAGCTGAATCTTCGCACCGCTGCCAGTGACGTATGCCAGCTTTCCCTCCGTGGCGATTGCAGCGCCGCCGTACTGGTTGTAAATCCAAACGGACTCGTCGGAGGGAGTGGAGCCGAAGAACGTGAACAGGTTGGAGCGACCAGCACAGACCAGCTTTCGGTCGTTGTACGTGGTTGTGAGCATGGCAGTCTCAGGCGAGTTGGTCGCATACGCGACGTTTCCTGTTAGCGCAACACTAGCGCCGTTCATGAGCGCCACGCCGCCTACGCCGTGTCCGTTAAGGTTTACGGTGTTCACGTTAGGCGGGATGATGCACACGAAAGGCGTGTCCGTATCGACCTGATACGTGCGTCCGCCCTCGGGATGCGCAAGCATGTAAGCCGCAGCGTCAAGAGGATAGTGCCAGTAGTCGGGAGCCACGCGGTCAAAGTTGGGGATGGTCGGCTGCGTCGTGTCGATGTGGATTCCGCGTGCGCCCAAAGGCATCACGAAAGGCTCCGAATAGACAGGTGCTTTCGGGTCCCAAACCCATGCGGCATTTACGCGGCGATAGTCGGTGAAGCCAGCGGGAAGCGCGACGTAGCAGTTGTTGTGGAAATATACCTTGCCATCAACCATCGTGGCCTGTTCGACCTCGCCAGTGAAGATGTAGCCGTACTGCCAATCGAACTTATAGCCGCCCTTCAACACGCCGTCAGAGCCGAACATGACGATGTAGCCGCTCTTGCACGAGATGAAGGTGTCGCTTTCGCGGTCATAGGACACGCCCTGCTGAACCGCTGCCATGTAGGTAGGATTGATTGCGTAGCAGATAATCTCCTTGTCCGTGAGCTGGAACGTGCACTTGTAGATAGCGTTGTTGTTGGGTGTGTACCAGAAGTGCGTATCGTCATACACACCGAAGCCCCACACGCGCGTCTCACCAAGCGCCGAGAGGTCATATGAGCGTGACACGTAGGGCGTCGAAATGCTGGTGCAGTCGATTTCCGTGAAGATAGCGCTCTCGTCTGAACCGCCGACGTACAGGTGCTTGTCATGATACGACATGGAGTTGCCGTGCGCGAAGCTGCCAGTGCAGGTGCCAGCCTTGTACTGCGTCTCAAGATTGTAGATATCCACAACGGTTGCGACGTTGCCAGAAATGATGCGTGCAATGGCATAGTACGGAACGCCATCCTGCTCGAAGTAAAGGCCTCCCTGAGTGTTCTCCGTGATGCCGCACTCGTAGCGCAGAATCGGGCGTGCGCCCTCGACCTTGATTTCGTTTGGAATAGATGCAAGTTCAGCGATGCCCTGCGCGTTTGACTGGATAAGCGTGAGAAGGCCGCTGCCCTCCGTGCCCGCAATCTGACCTTGCAGCACGTCGATTTCGGAATTGCTTGCTGCGATAGCCAAAGTGTTGTCCTCGATGCCTTGCGCGTTTGTTCCGATTGCCGTGGTGTTATCTGCGATTGCCGCACTGTTATCCGCTACCGTATGCTTAATAGTGGAAATCTCCCTGCTGTGTTGGAGAATGTCAGCCTGCGCGTCCTCGATATCGCCAAGAGCACCCTCAACGTCGTTCTGTAGCGTGGCGATATCCTGCGCGTTTTGCGTTATTCTACCGTCAAACGTCTGAACCTCACGACGGTACTGCTCAATCTGCGCGTTGTAATTGCCAGTCAGCGCCCAGTAGTCGGTATTCGTGATATCGATGCCTACGGGAACGGTCTGCCTAGACGTGTAGCTGTTGCCCTGATGAACGACGATGGTGAGCGGTTCGTAAGACTTTGCGCTAGACCACTCGATAGGGTCTGCCATCACAGGCACGTAGCGTGCGCCGATGTACTGAGTTACTGCCATTTCTAGCCCTCCCAATCTCCGCTAGGAACGTCAACGTCCATGTTGGTGAAAAGCGTGTTATAGGAAGCGTCACCGCGCCTTCCGATTACTTCAAGGTCAGTTATGATTTGTTCAAGACTGTCGATTTCGCTGGTGCTGTACGAGTACGTGTTGTCGATTACTCCCTCGCCGTCAGCGTCGAACCGTAGGATAAGCCGTCCATAGTCGCTTCTGCCGAACACAGCTCCCGTGTCAAACGTGATATCACTCCATGACTCGGGAACGTATGCGCAGAAGTAGCCATCATCAGTAAGGCCAAAGTACACCTGCTTTGCGAACGTCTGGAACAGCCACGGTAAGTTGTCCTTAATCCACTGTTCAAGTTGCTCGGCATAGTAGTCGTAGAATCCGCTCTCCTTGAAGGCTTCGAAGTCTGCAAGCAGCTTTTCCAATTCTTCGGAAGTGTAATTCTGCTTTTCCGCAAGCTCGTTGGCATAGCAAACCATCTTGTGGAAGTTCTTGCACAGCTCCTTGAAGCCCTGTTCCATCGTAGGAACTGCCGTGTAGAATTGCGGCAAAGCTGGCGTGAATCTCGTGAACATCGCAAAGGGAGGGATTCCCTTGTATGCTGGATTCATCCTAAACCTCCTTCTCTGTCAACGTTAGCTTAACTATGGATGCGTTCAGATTGTTGATAGCACCAGTAAGCTCCTTCATGCTCGTGTTAATCATCCAGAAAAGGCCGCAACACGCCACGATTGGAAAGCCTACTGAGCCAATGGCCTGAACGATTGCGTTGTAGTCCAACTTTACCTCCCTTCCTAAAAGGCGTTCAGATTCATCGAAAGGATGCAACTGAACAACGGGTCAATCTCCTTTATAATCAGCAGGTCAACATCATCATAACTTCGTAGCCGCTCTGCAATGTCCATGATGCTGTCCTGTCTGATGCGCTCAAATTCCATGTCGTTTCCAGTGCTTGCGTAGTCTGCATTAGAACCGTTTAGCTGTGTCTGAGGAAAGTCGGAATAGATATTGCGTGACTTGTAGTATTCCGAGGATGCACCCAAAAGGTCTGGTGAGCCGTCAAGCAGCTTGTACAGGTATATGTACTTCGGCATAATCTCGCGCATGGTGCGCAGAAACTCGTCCTTCCATACCATCACGGGAATGAGCGCGATATCGCGGTACTTGTAGTGCTCGACAATCTTCTGCTTTAGGCGTGCGTCCTGCTCGTCGGAATATTTAGGGAAGTCCCAAGTTCCGTCATTCCAGTCGATATATCCGTCGTTTACCAGCTCACCCAGAGTCACGGAAGTCACGGAATGATAGCGAGGATATGGGTCAAGCTCTGCGTACTCGTAATCCTCAAACATCCTAATCACCAACCTCGTACATAGCCTTTACGTCATGCAGGAGATTCCAGTTCTTGCTAAGATTGTCCTCTGCCCAGACGACGCGGATAGGCCCTTCCAGCATGTCGCCGAAGCGCTCCGTCAGCTTGTCGGCCGCCTTACGGCGCTCGTTGAGCGAGTTGAGCGACACGAGAGTTGCGGGACGTTCTTGCGCAGAAATCTCGTCCTCGGTCTGACGCTCTGCCTTGAACGGGAGATTCGGTGAGCCGAGCATCATGAAAATTTGATTCCAGACGAATAGCTCGTCCTCCGCGATTTCGTGCTCCTTGTACTCCACGCCAGTGCTAAGAACCTCGTATTCGATTTGCTCCACGCCAGACGTTGCCAGAATTGCAGGCTCTCCGTCAGCCACGTTGCGGAAGAGATTCACCATGTCCTGCCGCTTCGTCTGGTCACCTTTCAGGATGAAAGGCATCTGCTGGTGGAATCTGTTCGTGCGCTTAACAAGACGAATCTGCGCCATCTCTCGCGCGTACAGGTCGATTCCCTCCATGAGCGGATAGCGCGTCGCGTTGTCATACACAATCACGCCGTTCGTGTTGTCACAGGTGAAGCGCGTGCCGTTCTGTCCCAGCGCTTCCCAATGCGACGGAATGTCGTACATGTTTGGTCTGCCGTTTCCGCACACCTGCAAGGACATGAACGTGCCACGCATCTTCTTGGGAAAGGCGATTGTTGCCATGCCGTTGAGAAGAAGCTGCAATTCAAGATATCGCTCGTCACAGGTCTTAGGCAAGTTAATCCATCGATATCGCGACATTGCCATCTGCGTGATGAGATTGCGATAGTACATGTAAAGTCGCTCGTTAAGGTCGATTGACTGAACGTAGTTGTTTTTAAGGCAACCCATACGATTGTTGCGGCGATTCCTGTTTCGATTGGCTCCACCACGTTTAGACACTCTGAATCACCTCACCATTCTCTGATACGGTCACCCACGGGATAGGCTTGCTCAACACTGATTGTAGCATATCATGGCTATCGTCGGCCATGCGCCTATATGCGTCGGTCTGGGCCCTCGTCACGGTCTGTATCGACTCTATGCTTGCTCTCTGCGTGTCACTTTCGAGTGCCGTCTGTACGTGGTAATCGATAAGCGACTGGATTTCCTCGTCAGACATGCCCTGATATGTGTTAAGTCCAAGCAAGGTAGGAACGTCCCTAACGATGGGAATAAGCTCGGTATCCTCAGTTGGCATAAATATTCACCCTTCCAATCTCGTCTGGATTGTTCCAGACAGTCACACCCTTCATGAACATCGCTTCTATTGACCTGTTGACGGCATTGTTTGAACTCTGCATATCGTCAACCCAAATGTCAGAAGCCTTCCAGTACGTGAAGTGCTTCATCAGCTTCAATCCAGACTCTCTCACGTCCCACATCTGGTTTAGCGCGTATCCGTAACGCGCGAACATGTCACCAGCCTGACGAATCGCGCCGTCATTCTGAGTGCGTACCTTTATCTGGATTCCTCGCGTCTCCATGTAGTCGGGTGCCACGCTGCCAGAGTACGTGCCAAAAGATTCGGGAGAAGCGTTTCGCGCATCGTCGTACCTTCCCTTCGCCTTATCGTAGGCGTTCTCTAGCACCTCCTTCGCGTTGAGTACGGACACCTGACGTGTGTAGCCGCTGTTCGCCACGGACGTGCCGCGCGTTCGTGCCGCGTTCGCGTTCATTGTCGCTGCGTCGTTGTTCGCGTTCATTCGCTCACAGTTTGTCGTGTTGGCTGTCTGCGTGGTCATGCAGTCGTTCGTGTTAGAAGTTTGCGTTGACCTATCATCGTTCATTTCGTACTGGTTTGCTGCGTTAGCGACGCTTGCGTGAAGTGCGCACGCGGTATTTCTTCTCTGAGTTGCGCCAGCAACGCTGCTATTGCATTGCGCCACAAGCATTGAGTTTGTGTTGTTTGCCGATGCCGTGGCTGAGGAAGTCATTCCGCCTAGAGCTGCCATACCTCCAATTACGGCCAATCCTGTGCCAGCGGTAATTGCGCCAGCTGCTACAGCACCAGCAGCCATTCCGATTCCTGCAACGGCGCCGCTAAGCTGCCCAGCATGAATAGAGCCACCCATAGTGCTTCCAGCGCACGCGATAGAGGTCTGATTCTCCGTGACCGTAGTGCTTTCGATACAGTTATTGGTAGAGTTCAAATCGTCAGCGATTTGCTGGTTGTTATTGGACATGATTGTTTGGCCGTGCGAGTTTGCGCTGTTCGTGTTCGCCGTGGCGCACGCGACAGCAGCAGCCGTGTTCGCCGTCTGCGCATTTATGGTGTTTGCCATGTTAGCAACAAGAGTCGCTGCACTTGCGTTAACGTTATCCTCTGCCGTCTCCGCAAGGTCGATTCCGTTCTGCATAGCTGTGTTCGCGTCACGCACGCTGGTGTGGTAGCCAACGAGCGCGTCGCGTTGCATATTCTGCAAGGAGTTGTAGTTGCGCAGATTGTAAACGGTCTTTCCGTCCATGTACAGCGCATAGGTGGGAACCTGCCAATCGAAGCAGCTCTCATACCAATCCCCGTCATACATTGACTTGTTGGCAATTGTGCCGTCAATTCGCTTCCACTGGTAGGAGCTAGAGCCCACGCCGTTGATTCCTGTGAAGAAAACGCGCAGGTTTATGAACGGAAACGCCACGCTGGAAACCATGCGGCAATCCATGTCTCCCGTGTTCTCTATGCGAACGTCAACCTTCTGACCGTCATTGTCCGTCAGCTCGATTGACGAATATGGGAACGTGTACAGCTTTGCGAAACGCTGGTACCTCTCTGGGAACGAGAACATTTCCTTTGAAAGCTCGATTTTCTTGACTGTCTTTTCAGCTCCCACGCATGCGTAGACGGTGCCACCAGCAAGATGGAACGACTCTCCAAGATTTAGCATGTCACCAGACACGACGAACGACGCGACAAGCGAGTTGACGAAGTTAGGATTGTCACGAACGAGCGTCTTTAGGAACGTGCCAGAGCCAAAGCATTGCGCAGCTTCAATCGCGTATGCGTACACGTTGTTAGGAAGCCTGTCATTGCTTCCGTTTCCAACAGGCGTTTGCAATGCCGAATAGTCACCAGCGTCACCGAACGTGAATCCGTTCACGCCAAGCTGATAGCCATATCTCGCGTCAATGTCGTAATACGTCGGACGCGTCCACGTGTCGCTGGTAGCGCCAGAAACCTTACCGATAGTCCTGATGCTCGACGGTGGAATCGTGGACACCATAACGAGATACTTCTCGCCGTTGCCAAACGGGATGTAGTCGGAATCACGCACAATCGTGCTGCTTCCGTAGTTCACATCAGGTGCGAGAAGATACTCGTTGTTTTCGATTGGATTAGAAAGGTACTCGTCAACGTCGGAAAAGGCCACAGGCGCATGCCCGCGTTCAAGCATCATGTAGTTGATTTCCACGTCGTTCTGGAAGTTAGTCCACACATCGGGAACGACACGAACCTCGGTCGTGTTTGGTGCGCGATACGTGAGCGAGTCGATGAAGAAGTACCAGCGACGGATGCCGTTGGTAGTCTCGAAGTCGATTGGATGCTCGTCGCTCGTGGCGATTGGCATTTCCACGTAGATGTAGTTATAGCGTGCCATAACGTCATACGGGATAGGCAGCTTGATGTAGCCTTCTGGCACGATTCTATACTCGGAATCCAGCTCGACTACAAAGTAATCATCGATGCTATCGAACCATGCATCACGCGCGGCGTTCGTATCGAACTTAACGACGTCGGCATAGTCGCTGTTCCAGATAACGTTGACCAGACGAATCTTTGTGTGCTTGTTCCAACGCGTGTAGTCGAACGTGTTCTGGAAGCTGTACACGTCAACCTGATTAAGGTACGGAAACTGCGTGTCGCGCCTAAGATGCGGAAAGTCCAATTCTATTCACCTCCTAAGAAGAAGGGGACTCCCGCGTTTGTCGGTATCGCGCGAGAGTCCCCAAAACCATACCGCAGCTAGGGACTAGGCTACGGTAACGGTTGCGGTAACATCATCCGAAAGCGTGGTAGTAGAGCCAGACGGATTGATGTACGTGGAGGTAGCAAGGATGGTGATAACGTCACCGTTCGCAAGTTCCTCACCGACATGCAGCTTGCCGTTTCTGTCAACGTAGGTGCGCGGCGAGTTGATTGCTTCCGTGGTGGTAACCGCGTCGTTGCCCTCGCCAGTGGTCGTGCTGCGCGTGATGGAAACGTCATAGATTACAGCTTCGGGAGCAAGCTCGATTGCGTCGCCAGTGTAGCTCGTGTTAACGCCAGTCGTGAGTGTGCCAGTAAGCGCAACGCTAATCTGCGTGATATCACCCGGCGCAGGAGTGCTGTCTGCGATAGATGCCGTGATTGCGGTGAGAGCCTGCGTGACTGTAGGCACGGAGGTCGCGTCTCCCGTTGTGAACAGGATTGCGGGAACGAAAGGCGAGATGGAGTAGACGCCCCAGTGGTGCAGGAAGTAGTTCTGACCGAGCGTCTTAGGATTGTAGATAGACTCCATCGTGTACTCGGTGTCCTTGCACATGAAATAATCATCAGTAGTGAGAAGTGCCTGAGCGCCCGCGATAGGGAACTCGTCCAGAACGACGATTCGCTGCTGAACCTCGGCCTTCTCCATATGGAACAGGACGGCGAGAGCATCGACGTCGATGGAAGCCTCGACCTCGGGCGTGATGAACAGCACCAGCTCGTTTGGCTTGCAGAAAACGGGAACGTCCTCAATCTGGCCAGAGTTATAGATGGTGGTCGGGAACGTCAGCTTGCGACGGTACACGCGAAGCTGCTTCAGAAGCGCCTGAGCCGTTGCCTGATTGACGGGCGCGTCCACATGCACCTTGAAGTGACCCCACTTCTGCTCATAGACGGCAATGAGCTGCTTCATGATTTGGAACTCGTCATACTCGTCGGAGTTGCGCGGAACCTCAAGGATGGAAGCCACGAGACGGTTAAGCCCGCCCTCTTCCGTGAAGGCGGTGCGCAGCTCGTCACGGTTCACGGTAATGTCGTACCTGTCCTGACGGTTCTGGGAATGGAACCACTGGGCAACGTCGGGACGTGCCATCTTGAACACGTCCTCTGCATCATCGACATAGGAGTGAGCCTTAATCCACTTCGGGATAATCTCCTGAATGGTGGAGCCGTACATGAGACGCGACTTCTTGAACATGGCAAGCGGATTCTGCCACGACATTTGATGAACATACGTCTCGCCGATGCGCATAATAAGAATGTCGATGAATTGGTTGTAATAAGCCTTGTTCATCGGGTCAAGGATAGCGTCGATGGTGGCGTCGATTCCGTGCTGCGTCGGATTGGGGATTCGCTGCTGGAAGTCGTTGGTGCCAGCAAGCCACACTTTCTCAAGGATAGTAGAGTTCTTCTCAGCCATGCTGATTTACCTTCTTTCTTGTTTCCTAAACAGAGAGGTCAAGTTCGGCGATAGTGCGAGTGTCAACATAATCGTCAACATCGTCTTGCGGAGAGTCATCACGAATGATTGCGCCGTTGTCGATGACCACAGATTGCGCGTCCTTGATTGACTGCATGCTGGACTCGATTGCGCGCATGCGTGCGTCAATCCTTTCCATGAAGCTGCGCATTTCGTAAAAATCGTCGTTCTCCGTGCGCTCAACGTCTTGCGTGTCCGCGTCGGAATCCTCGACTTCCTGTTCCTCGTCATTCTTCACGACCTTCTCAGCATCATCTTCCATGTTATACCTCCCTACTACAATAAAACGGACATTTATAAAGCAAAGCGGCCGCACCTACCTTCTCGTAGGTACGGCCTAATTATAGCATAGACGGCAATCCTCGTGTGTCCGTTGAAATGCGCATGTCCTACGCACGTGAGACGCGCAGAAGCCAATCTGGGTAAATCGCGTCAGACACTACTCACATCCCCACGGGTACCACCTATGAGCACATTATATCACCTGATGCCAAAGCAGCGCAACACGTCATAGAATCGTCGCTTCACATCTACGCTCTCATATCGTAGGCATCCCATATAGTACACCTCTGAGAACGTCTGGAAGAGCCTGCTAGTCTTTCGCGCCGCTATGTAGTTAACCTTCGCGTCCTCGTTGGAGAAGTAGTATATCGCCTTCGCGTCCTTCGGATACTTCTCCGTCACGTAGTAGAATCCGTTCATGTAGTCAACCCACACGCCGAAGTAATCTCCGTTGAACCTGATTGCGAACAGGAACCTTGCGTGCTTCGGCTTCTTCTCCACAAAGTCGCTGCTAAGCCCTGTGAACTGGTTCATCGCGGACACCTTGCCAGCGTCAGAGCCAGCCAACATTCTACCTGCCACGGTTCCACGCAGTTTCTCGCTTGCATATTCGTCAGCGTCCACGTAATGCAGAAGGAATGTCTTTCCAGCAAACCAACGGTAACCGAATGTCAAGTCAGAAGTAACTCCGTAATTACCAAAGTAAGGATTGCCGAAGTCACAAGCATTGCCCAGCAGATACACGCGCGGACGTATGCCTTTGGTGTCTGCTCTCTCGCGGGATACCGTATCGACAATGTCAGCAAGTGTAGCGAACTCGTTAGGCAGATAGTTATGAAAACGGTCAGCCCTTTCAATAACAGCTTCATCAAGGACGATTCTCCTAACCTTGTTGAACGTCTTTTTCTTGTGCTTCTGCGCGTCGGTCATTGCGATGAAATACCCGATTATGTGCCAACTTACCTTTTGCTTCTTTTCGGTATCTTCAGATGGCTTTTCTGCGATATAGGCGTAACGTGTGTCTGTCTTGAAGAGATACCTCTCGTTTTCTTCCAGTTCCTCCAAACGTCCAAAGTAACCGTCTGATACGCCGCTAAGCTCGTTCTTATAACGCACGACCTCGACAAAACGTGAACCGTCCTTCTTGTAGTCACGGATGAACTGCTTCCTTAGACCGAAAGTCTTTCCCAGACCACGAGCGCCTACCACCATAGTTACGTCAGCGTCATACGAAAGAGTCTTTTCCCAGTCATAGTATTTAGCCATCTAGCTCCCTCAAATCTATGATAGGGTTATTTGTGACATAAGCATTCAAAGTCCCTTGCCTGCAGCGCTTGCACCTTATCACGCCGTCAAACGCCGTCGCGGTACGCGCACAGCAGAACTGGTGCTTCTTTGCGTCAAAGTACAGATGCTTGCAGGACATGAAAACGAACTTATAGCGGTTCAGCTCGTCCGTCATAATCTCTAGCACGTTGACACCTCCATCAGCGTCATTCCAGCGTCGTTCTCAATCGACGCAATATTTCTCTTTTCATCATAGCACAGGTAACGCGCTTCCGTTATTGGATTCCTTCCGTACCATCCTTTGAGCAGGTTTAGGCACTCCAAGTTGCTTATCTTCATAGTGTCACCTAGCCATCTACCAGAAGAGTAAAGAGCGTCGCTCTCGTGCGCTATGACAGTGGTTCTGTTTCCAAGGTAGTCAGTGATTCGTCGGTTAAAAACGTCAGATACTCTAGGATGATGCTTCTCAAGAGAGTAAGAGATTGTGGGCATGAGGAAGGTATTGAATCCGATGCACATAGGTAAGGCTCTCTCTGCGCCATACTTGTCAACCATTCTTGTAATGAAATCCTCGATATTGAATCTGGAGCTGGGTCGTGACACTCCCGCGCACGTGACATGCGCCTTCTCGTCGAACGAAACCCTGCATTTGTTCCAACACTCGATATGCCATTTGTAATGGTGTCCAGCATTCTCAATCTCGAAACCTCCGATTCCAGTAAGCGGAGAGGAATACTCTGGGAACGTCTTACGCAATCTAGCCATAGTCTTGTCTATCGCGTTCTTTGAAGCGACGGCAAGAGGTCTGAGACATTCCTCTATCTCCTTGTCCGTAACGTCGAAGTCGCAACGCATCTTCATGGAGTCGGTGTCACCGCCTAGAATATCAACACGATTTCCAAATCTCTCATGAATAAGTTCCATTGCGATTACCATATGCATCCTAGAACCACCTACAATTCGCATACCATAAGTATACAAGACTCTGTTCGTCCTTTTGCTCTTCTCGTCAAAGTTCAAAGGTGTCGTTAGAGTTGACTCGTCAACCACTAGCTCTCCACCGTCACATTTGTATGTAGGTTTCAGAATGTCCTGCGCCATAGTGCCATAGATGCCGTTGAACATTCCCTTGACAGTTCCCGTGTACCATGCATGAAAGAACGAGGCTGAACAGGTGCCGTCTTTCAGAGACTCAGCTATGCCGTCTGGTATGCCGCCTACATTGTATGGATACGGTTGACCTTCAACGTAGTGCGAATCGATGAACTTTGCCTTATCCTTTTGCGAATACAAGACGTTTGACTGTGCGGTAACGAAATCTGGTGGTAGCCTGAATGACCATGTACCCTCACCTCCGATTGGCTGGTATTCGTCCCATTCGTAGACGCGAGACATTGACCACAATTCAAGCTCTGTTAGGTGAACCACAATCTCACTTGCTTCATACAGCTTGCCAAAGGCAAAAACCGCATCTTCCGAATGCTCGTCATGCCAGCCGTGAGATTTCAGCTCGCTCTCATTCAGGACGTAGTTTTCTCCATCCTCGTAATCTCCGAATAGAGTTGCCTTAGATATGAACTTGGATTCCGCAAGTAGTCCAATACCACTTTTCTCAAAAACGCTTCCACTTCTAAGACGCACATTCTTGAACCGAAACCGAGCATGGAAAGCAGCTCGTAAAGGCGTATCATATCCGTCAAGTATTGTTGTTCTGTCGGTTTCAAGAACACTGTCCGACATTTCTCGCAATTCCGAAGGTAACACGACGCGAAAATTCTCTGGTATTCTCCGTCCGTTAATGAAAGTGTGGTGCATTGAAGTAACATCAACTGAAACGACGTTTTGCACGACTTGCATAGATGTTGCTGCTGCTGTAAAAGTGTATCCACCTCTAAAAGCCGCTTTTCTAACTCCATATTGTCCATAAGTCTTTGGTGCCTCCTTTTTGCACAATTCAAGCATTGATTTCTCAAGCGTGATTTTCTTACCGTCTTTTAGCTCAATCTTTGAACGACCAATTGTGCGTCTTGCCATCTGCCTTACTATGCTTGTCTTTGTCAAGACGCGATTGCCTAAATCCTCCTGCTTTAGAAACTCGTTTGCGCGAAGAAGATATCGTAGATAATACGGAATGACCTGTACATCTCTTGCAGCGTAGAACAATTCCAACTCAGTGAGCGGAGTTTCTGGAGTGCGTAGAAGGCTGTAATCCCAGTCACCGTCTGCTTTGTCAAGGCCGCTAGTCTTTCCCATTGCTCTAAGACCTCGCATTTCGAGGTGGAATGTATCCCAGAATCTAAGTAGGAGATTGTCGGTTTCGCTCTCGTACAAGTCAACCGTGTACACGTTAGTTGAACTTTGGGCGTTGGCCCGAATGTCGTAACGTCCATTCAATCCCTCCATCAGTGGATGTAGGTCAAACATGAGGTTGTAAGCGCAAACGATTGGAACACACTTAGCGTAAAGTCCCCATTGCACATATTCGTCAAGCCTTGCTTGCATTTCTGACTCTGTACGATAGAATGATATTTTGTCGTCTACGTCTGGTGTATAGTTCTTTATGTCAATGTCACGAATGTCGTTGTCAATAAACAGTACAGGAAAAGCTCGTGTCATGCGTAAGTCACGCTCTTGCTTAGGAAGATAGTTTGTTGTCTCTGTGTCATAGACACATGCTAGTGCGAACTTACGACGTTTCATACTGCTCTCTAATCAGTTCCATTATAGTAGTCTACAGCTTCCCAGAACTCTTCCCTACTCATGAACTTGATATTTGAAGCCACAAGACCAACGATAGGCGAGTTCTCGTCGTTAGCTCGATATCGCTTCTCCAAATCATCGTCCTCGCGCATCATTTCCTGCAACATCTGCTTTTCTTCCGAAGTGAGACGTTCGTGCGCCCTTGTCTTGTTAAGAATGTTAATCTTGTCTGCGTTCTCCTGCGATATTATGTCGAAGATTAGCTGCAAATCATTCGTGCCATAATACTGCTGAATTTCCCTGTATCTCTCCTTTACACTTCCTTTACCTTCCCACGCCTTCTGTGTGGCCCTCCAAAATGCGCGTAGCTCGTTCTCGGACATACCCTCAACTGCTGAACCTCTGGACACCATCGTTACGTTGCGCTTGAATACGTCGTTAGCTCTGCGTTGCGAACTATATCTCGGTAGGTCGATTCCTCTGTTTATATCCTCAAGCCTAGCTACTGCGGCTTCTCGTTGCGCTGTCGTTCGTCCTATAATTTTCTTTCCGCCACTGTACAGACGTGTCTCGCTGATTGCAGCGTTTATGTCATTGATTCTGCGCTGAATCTGCTCACGTGTCTGCTCGTTGGTCGATGCATTGTACTGTCTGCCGAGCTCTGCGATTCTTCGCTCTGCCGCCCTGCGTGCGTTCTTCGCACGGTTACCTAGTGTTGTCATTAGTTCACTCCAAACTCGTGCATCAGACGTTCTATATCTGTAAAACTGATGTACCAAAATTTGCGCAGCCCATCCCAGCTCACTTCAATACCGAAGTCATTGCGCAAAAATGTAACTAGGTTTTGTTCGCGCTCCTTTAACTGACAATTCTCCAAACAAAGCTCGTCAATGCGTTTGCAAAGAGCTTCCTTCTCTGTGTCAGTCATTAATCCAACTCTCCTTCAAGGAACTTCTTTAGCTGCTCATACATTTCCTCGTAGCGCTCACAGTCACGACAATGCTGGTCTACGCTGTCGAAAAATGACTCGCGTTTTTGGCAGTACCAGTTATGCTTCTCAAATAGGAGTGTGCGACCGTCGATAAGGTCGCTGCAATTGAAGTTGATGTATGTGGACATTTAAACTCCCTAAATGAAAGGCGCGACACCTTGCGATGCCGCGCCGATTTTATACTAGCGTTACTTGCGCGTCACTAGTCCTCAAGAATGAAGTCAAGCACCTTCAACGTGCGCCCGTTGTCAAGGGGCTTGGAAACGACGAACACCTTCAGGCCCTCAGCAATCTCGTCAGGAGTGAAGATGCCCATGATTTCCTGTGCGCTGCGCTTGATGCCGTCAGACTGCGAGAAATAAGCCGTGCCGTCACGCTTCACGAGATACGTATTGATGCACTCGGTGCCAGACTGCGCACGCACGCCCGGCTGCTGAATGATAGCGATAACCTCAAAGGGCTCAGTACCGGAATCCTTCAAAGACTCTGCTGCGTTAAGCGCCTTCGCAAGCATAATCTTATCGCGCTTGGATTCAATCTTCATGGAAGAGACGAAACCGACGGTGCCGTTAGTGGTGGTAGCAAGCTCGTTAGACATGTTAATCCTTCTTTCTTGGTTTGTGCGGCAGTTTGTCCGCAAGTTCTACGAATTTATCAGTTGGCATGGAAGCCCAAAACTCAGTGTGTTCAATGCTATCAGGGTCGATTAGGAATCTATCTGTCTTTAGAATGTTCCTAACTTTGCGCGTCATTCTGTCTACGTCATGTTTCCCCCAAACTGTAATTTCAAAATCTTGCTTGTGATTGTCCTTGGTGTAGTACGTGCCTTTGCATGTGGTTTGTTCGATAAGGCGTCCAATACGCTTTTCGGTCATGCTTGATTTCACCTCCTTGACATTTCCCGTGACATTTGATAGGATACTACTAGCGGCAATTGAAGTCAATAGTAAATTTTGCCACTACGAAAATCTCTTTCTGGGTATAGTTGAGGTCGGCACTACGGTTATAAAGTAAAATACAAACCTGCA
>AUXO017558971.1_pt1 | contig 20697 bp, 23 predicted proteins | sample 768731 | NCBI WGS metagenome assembly AUXO01 (sample SAMN02715735, study PRJNA202380) | gut metagenome | biome: sheep rumen | host: Ovis aries | place: New Zealand: Palmerston North
ATTTGCTGATGACGAAGAAAAATTAGCCTCTATAGGAGAAGCAATATATCAATACGAGAAAAAGACAGTTAGAAAGATGATTTTAAAAGATAAGAAACGTCCTGATGGTAGAAAGATAGATGAGATAAGACCACTTGCAGCTGAGATAGACATAGTTCCTCGTGCACATGGTTCTGGTATGTTTACAAGAGGTCAGACACAGATACTTGATATTTGTACTTTAGCACCACTTTCTGAAGTACAAAAAATTGATGGATTGAATGAGTGTATCACAGAAAAAAGATATATGCATCAATATAATTTCCCAGGATATAGTGTAGGTGAAGCAAAACCACAACGTGCACCAGGACGTCGTGAGATAGGACATGGAGCTCTTGCAGAACGTGCGCTTGTACCAGTTCTTCCATCAATTGATGAGTTCCCATATGCTATAAGATGTGTATCAGAAACTTTAGAATCAAATGGTTCTACATCTCAAGCATCTGTATGTGCATCATGTCTTTCACTTATGGCAGCTGGCGTCCCAATAAAGACTATGGTTGCAGGAATCTCTTGCGGACTTGTGACAGGCGATACTGATTCTGATTATATACTTTTAACTGACATCCAAGGTCTTGAAGATTTCTTTGGTGATATGGACTTTAAAGTTGCAGGTACTCATAAAGGGATAACTGCTATACAGATGGATATAAAAATACATGGACTCACGAGAGAAATAGTTGAAGGAGCAATTGACAGATGCTTAAAAGCAAGACTTTATATCATGGATAATGTAATGGCGCCTGTTATAAGTAGGCCAAGAGCTGAACTTTCAAAATATGCACCAAAAATCAAAAATATTACTATTGATCCAGATAAGATTGGAGATGTGATAGGTAAAGGCGGCAAAACTATCAATGACATTATTGATAGATTTGATGTTCAAGTTGATATAAAGGAAGATGGCTTTGTGTCTATAAGTGGAATTGACACTGATTTAATAGACAAAGCAATCGCATACATCAATACTATTGTGAAAGATATAAATGTTGGCGACATATATGAAGGCAAGGTATCTCGTATAACCAATTTTGGTGCATTTATTGAACTTGCTCCAAATAAAGATGGTATGGTACATATATCAAAACTTAAAGATGAAAGAGTTGGTAAAGTTGAAGATGTAGTTAAGATTGGCGACATAGTGAAAGTAAAAGTTATAGAAATTGATAAGATGGGTAAGGTTGCTCTTTCAATGAAGCCATCTGATCTTAAATAAGGAGATTCAATGGATTATAAACTTAAAGCAAAAGAATTAAGACGTGATATTATAAAGATGCTTTATCTTGCAAAGTCAGGACACCCAGGTGGATCATTGTCTGAACTTGAGATTTTAATTGCACTTTATTATGAAGTAATGAATATTGATCCAAAAAATCCTAAAAAAGAGGATAGAGATTTATTTGTCTTAAGTAAGGGTCATGCTTGTCCAGGACTTTATGCGGTTCTTGCAGATAAAGGATATTTTCCAAAAGATGATTTATGGACTTTAAGAAAAGTTGATTCATATTTGCAAGGTCATCCAGATTCACATAAGATAAAAGGCATTGATGTAAATACAGGATCACTTGGACAAGGTGCTTCAGTATCAGTTGGTCTTGCACTTGCAGCAAAAAAGAAAAATAACAGTCAGAAAGTGTATTGTCTTCTTGGTGATGGTGAATGTCAAGAAGGACTTGTATGGGAAGCGGCTATGGCAGCTGCTCACTACAAACTTGATAATCTTACTTTTATACTTGATAATAATGGACTTCAGATAGATGGAACTAATGATGAAGTAATGTCTATAGGCGATATCAAGTCAAAGTTTAATGCATTTGGTTTTGAAACTTACGAAGTTGATGGACACAATGTAGAAGAGATAGTTTCTGCACTTAAAAGTACAGTAAAAGATAAACCAAAGTTCATACTTGCACATACTGTAAAAGGCAAGGGAATAAGTTTCATGGAAAATCAAGTTTCATGGCATGGAAAAGCTCCAAACGAAGAAGAATATAATCTTGCTATGAAAGAGTTATCGTAAGGGCGAGTTATGTAAGCCCGAAAGGAAAAGAAATGGGTAAAGCTATAAGAGTTGCATATGGCGAGGCAATAGCAAAACTCGGTCATATAAATGATAAAATTGTAGTTCTTGATGCAGATCTTTCAGGAGCTACACAGACAAAGTTTTTTAAGAAAGAGTTTCCAGATAGATTTTATAATGTTGGTATTGCTGAAGAAAATCTTATGGGCATAGCAGCTGGTTTTGCGTATCAAGGTTTCATACCTTTTGCATCAACATTTGCAGTTTTTGGTACTGGGCGTGCATTTGAAATTGTACGTAACCAGATAGCATATGTAAACTTAAATGTGAAACTTGCTCTTACACATAGTGGTATATCTGTTGGCGAAGATGGAGGTAGTCATCAATCAGTAGAAGATATCGCGATTATGAGATCTCTTCCCAATATGACTATCATTGTTCCATCTGATGCTACAGAAACTGAAAAAGCAGTTAAAGCTGCGGCAGACTTCGTAGGACCTGTATATCTTAGACTTGCAAGACCAAATGCCGAAGATATTACAAATACTCTTGATGAGTTTAAGATAGGTAAAGCAAATGTTATGACTGATGGAAGTGATGCTTGCATTATTGCCACCGGTCTTATGGTGAAAATAGCTCTTGATGCAGCAAAAGAATTAAATGGTATGGGTATAAGTACAGCTGTTATAAATATGCATACTATAAAGCCAATTGATAAAGAGATAATTAGCAAGTATCATAAAAAATGTAAAGTAATAGTCACAGCAGAAGAGCATTCTATAATTGGAGGACTTGGATCAGCAGTTGCTGAAGTGATTGCAGGTGAAAGTGGATCTAAGTTTTCAATGGTTGGAATAGAAGATAAATTTGGTAGATCTGGTAATCCAGATGGACTTTTTGCAGCATATGGACTTACAAAAGAAAACATTATAAAGAAAGTGAAGGACAATATATAATGAAAGTTAGAACACGTTTCGCACCATCTCCAACTGGTTACATGCATATAGGAAATCTTCGTACAGCACTATATGCATATTTGATTGCAAAGCATGATGGTGGAGATTTTTTACTTCGAATTGAAGATACAGATAAGAATAGAGAAGTTGCTGGAGCACTTCAGATTATTTATAATTCATTAAAACTTGCAAAGCTTACTCATGATGAAGGACCGGATATAGGTGGTAAGTATGGACCTTATGTACAATCTGAAAGAGTAAAAGCAGGGATATACATGGAATATGCTAAGCTTCTTATTGAAAAAGGTGAAGCGTATTATTGTTTTTGTGATGAAGAAAGACTTTCAAAACTCAAAAAAAATGTAAATGGTGAAGAAATATCATTTTATGATAAACACTGCCTACATCTATCAAAAGAAGAAATTGAAGAAAACTTAAAAAAAGGAATACCTTTTGTAATTCGTCAAAACAATCCCACTACTGGCACTACAACATTTCATGATGACTTATATGGTGACATTACTGTAGAAAATTCCGAGCTTGATGATATGGTTTTAATAAAGTCTGATGGTTATCCCACATATAATTTTGCCAATGTTGTAGACGATCATCTTATGGAGATAACCCATGTAGTGCGTGGCAATGAATATTTATCTTCAGCACCAAAGTACAATAGACTCTATGATGCATTTGGTTGGGATATACCAAAATATATTCACTGTCCACCAATTACTGATGAGTCACATCATAAACTTTCTAAAAGACATGGTGCTGCAAGTTTTGAAGATATGATTGCTTTAGGATTACTTCCAGAATGTATACTTAATTATGTTGCACTACTTGGTTGGAGTCCTGCATCAAATGAAGAGATTTTTAATCTTGATAGGATGATAGAGCTCTTTGATTATAAAAGAATTTCAAAAAGCCCTGCAGTTCTTGATATGACTAAACTCAAATGGATGAATGGCAAGTATATAGAAGCTATGGATGATGATAGGTATTTAAAACTTGCTATGCCATATGTAGATAGTGTTATAAAGAGCGATATTGATAAAACTAAAATTGCTATGTGCGTTAAGTCTCGAATTGAAGTTTTTCCTGACATACCTGATAAAATCAAATTCTTTGAAAAAGTTGATGCTGATTATGATAAGAATTTATATATTAATGATAAAAATAAACTTACAAGAGATGAGAGTTTAAGTATCTTAAATGATACACTAAAGATACTTGAAGAAACTGTTGACTTTAGTAATGACAATTTGTTTGCTATACTAAAAGCATATGGCACTGAAAAAGGCATAAAAGTTGGAAAACTTATGTGGCCTATTCGAATTGCGCTTTCAGGACTTCTAAATACCCCTGCAGGTGCCACAGAAATAGCAAGTATAATTGGAAAAGATGAAACTATTAAAAGAATTAAAGACGCAATATCCTATATATAAAGCATATATTCCCTTGACAAGCGATTCGTTATATAGTAAAATATAGAGACGCCTAAAAAAGGTAAAAGAAGCGTTATTTTTATGCTCACCTTTATAGCGAATATAATTATGGAGGAAGACTTCATGTACGCAATCATAGAGACTGGCGGCAAGCAGTATAAGGTTAGTGTTGGTGACTTGATAAGAGTTGAAAAACTTGAATGTAATGTTGGCGACACAGTGACTTTTGATAAAGTACTTGCCATATGTGATAGTGATGTGACACTTGGTAATCCTACAATTTCTGGCAAAACTGTAACTGGAACCTGCACAAGACAAGAAAAAGCTAAGAAAGTAATAGTTTATAAGTACAAAAGAAAATCTGGTTATCATAAGAAGAATGGTCATAGACAGTTTTTCACAGAAGTAAAAATTGATTCAATTTAGAAATTCGTGAATATTGATTGAAAGGAGTAAGATATGGCACATCATAAAGGTGGTGGATCAACCAAAAACGGAAGAGACTCTAATCCTAAGATGCTTGGAGCAAAAAGAGCCGACGGACAATTTGTTTTAGCAGGCAACATTTTATATAGACAAAATGGTACAAGAATTCATCCAGGTGCAAATGTTGGTCTTGGCAATGATTATACATTGTATGCTAAAATTGATGGTATAGCAAAGTATGAGAGGATTGATAGAAATAAAAAGAAATTATCTGTCTATCCTAAAAAAGCTAATTAATATGTGGCGGCCAGATGGTCGCCAATTTTTTTATGTTTATTGATACAGCAAAAATTTTCATAAAATCTGGTAAAGGCGGAAATGGTCATGTTAGTTTTCGTCGTGAACTTTATGTACCAACTGGTGGGCCTGATGGTGGTGATGGTGGGAAAGGCGGAGACATCATTTTTAAAGTTGATGATAGCATCAATACTCTTATATCGTTTAAGCATAAAAATAAATATATCGCTACATCAGGTGAAGAAGGTGGGAAAAACCATTGTCATGGAAAGGACGGAGAAGATTTAATTTTAAAAGTTCCAAATGGCACTATTATTAAAGATGCAAAAACATCTAAAATAATTTATGACATGACTGGTGCTAATACAAGCTTTACTATACTTAAAGGTGGAAAAGGTGGACTTGGTAATAGTCATTTTGCTACATCAATCATGCAAGCGCCACGATACGCAAAGCCAGGTGAAGCATCAAAAGAATTGGATGTGATACTTGAACTTAAAGTATTGGCTGATGTTGGGCTTGTTGGATTTCCAAATGTAGGAAAAAGTTCATTTATAAGAGCTGTAACAAATGCAAGACCAGAAGTTAATAATTATCATTTTACAACTATAAATCCACATCTTGGTGTATGTAGTATTGACGATATTGATTTTATAATTGCTGATATACCAGGAATTATTGAAAATGCTTCGAAAGGTATGGGGCTTGGACTAAAATTTCTAAAGCATATTGAGAGGACCAATGTACTTTTACATATTGTTGATATAGCAGGGGTTGAAGGCAGAGATCCACTTGATGATTTAAACATAATATTTAATGAACTTAAAACATATAGTGATAAACTAATTAATAAACGTCAAATTATTGCAGCAAATAAAATTGATTCAATTGATAAAGAAACTCTTGATGAAAGAATTGATGAGATAAAAAAGAAATTTAAAGACATTGAAATTTTTCCTATAAGTGTATTGACTGGTGAGGGGATTGATAAACTTTTATATCGATTAAAAGATGTAATAATTGATGTAAGAAAGAGTACAACTACTCCTACATTTGAAAGCGAAATAGATATTGATGATATTGTAAAAACAGCTATAAATGATTTGAATATTGAAAAAGTACATAATAATTACTACAAAGTTACTGGATCAAAAATTGATAAAATGCTTGGTTATACTAACCTTGACACCGAAAAAGGTATGAATTATTTCCAGAAATTTCTAAAAGATAATGGCATAATTAATGATCTAAAGAAACTTGGTATGGTTGAAGGCGATACTGTAGATGTAGCTGGTGTCGAATTTACATATTATGACTAGAAAAGACATTGCTATAATAGGTGGTGCTTTTGACCCTGTGCATATAGGTCATATTGATATAGCAAAGTTTTTTATTAATAATTATATTGTGGATGAAGTTTGGATGCTTCCATCATATATTTCACCATTTAAAGATTCGGTAATCATTACATCATTTGAAGATAGAGTCAATATGCTAAAACTTGCTACACATGATATACCTGGAGTAACAATTAATACTTTTGAAGAAGACTTTTTCAAAACAAGTCATGGAATAGATAAAACATATACATATGAAGTTTTAGAAGCACTAAAAGAAAAGTATCTCAATAGCCGTTTTCATTTTGTTGTAGGTTTTGATTCAATAAAACATATTAATAAGTGGCATCGTTATAAAGAATTAATTCGTGATTATTGGTTCTATATTTTTGACAGAAAAGATGACGAATTTACTACAAAAGCACAAAAGAAAACTTATCTTGATAATTTAGGAAAAAATTTTGGTATACACTTTGAATATGAGATGTTTGATGCATTGATTACTGATATATCATCAACTGAAATAAGAGATTTACTTAAAGATATTGATAAAAATATTGTGATTTTAGAAAAATATTTAAATGATAATGTTATAAAATATATAAGAGAGCATAATTTATATGGAGTTTAAAGAAAATCTTGATAAATTTAAGTATGAACTTGGCAATGTCAATATGGAACTTTTTTTAAAGTACGAGAAAGAATTAAAAATTGCTCTTATTAGTAGTGAAAGAAGATTTTGGCATTCTATATCAGTGGCATTAACAGCTGTAAATCTTGCAGACATATATAATGCTGATAAAGACGAAGCACTTGTTGCTGGACTTTTACATGATTATTGTAAAACACTTACTTATGATGAGCTACTTAAGTGTTGTGAAGAATATGATGTAAAACTTTCAGAAGAAGATAAGTTGTCTGATGGATGTATACATGGTTTTTTAGCAGCAAAAGTGTGTAAAGTAAAATACGGTATAAATGATTCAATATATAATGCTATATATTATCATACTTGTGGAAGACCTGATATGACTATCCTTGAAAAAATTATATATATGGCAGATTTTATAGAACCACTTAGAAGATTTAGAGATAAAGTTTCAGATATAAGAAAGCTTACATACGAAGATATTGATAGAGCGATAATTCCTGCTACAGAAAAGAGCCTTGACTTCTTAACGAAAAGAGAAAAGTACATACATTCAAATACAATAAAAACTCATGAATACTACAAAAAACTTGTAGAAAATAGGAGATAAGATGATAGATAATAATAAATTAAAAGTACTGATTTCATTATTGAAAGAAAAAAAGACAAGCAGTATTAAAATACTTGATATTAGCAAAATCTCAATTATCGCAGATTATTTTGTCATAGTTTCAGCTGATAATGAAAGGACAGTTGACGCACTTGATAATGAGATATCAGATATTATGACAAAAAATGGATACTCATATAAGAATAAAGAAGGTGTGCACACAAAGTGGGTTTTAATTGATTTTTCAGATATAATTGTTCATATATTTGATAATGAGTATAGAGATTTTTATAATCTTGATAAACTATGGGCTGATGCTAAAGAAATTGATATAAATGATATATAACTTATTGTTCTTTAAGCTTTACAATATTTCTTGAAAGTCTTTTCTTATTATCTTCAAGAGCAGCATAGTGTTTTTTAGTGGTATTGACATCATTGTGACCAAGTACTGAAGCAACAAGATAGATGTCGTCTGTCTCTTCATAAAGATTAGTGCCAAAAGTACTTCTAAGTTTATGCGGAGTTATATGTTTTAAAGGTGTTACTTTCCCAGCATACTTTTTCACAAGTTTTTCGACAGCTCTTACTGAAATTCTTTTTTTTTGCATTGATAAAAAAAGTGCGTCTTCTGATTTTTCATCTACATTTTCGATTTTTTGTCTTTCACTAATATATTTTTCAAGATATATTTTTACTTCATCACTAAAAAAAATAGTTGCAGTTTTAGCACCTTTTCTTTTAATTCGAATTGCTGTATTTTTCATATCGATATCAGAGAGATTAATGCCGACACATTCAGATACTCTTATACCAGTACCAAGCATAAGTGATATAATAGCAAGATCTCGTATAAAAAGCTTTTTATGATATATTTCTTCTTTATCTGTTAGTTCATGACCACTTTCTACAGTATCAATAAGATCAATGACTTCATTTACATCAAGTCTTATAATATCATTATCTCTAAGTTTTGGAAGAGTGATTTTAGCTGCAGGATTATTTTTGATAAGGTCATTGTTATAATAATATTTATAAAATGATCTAAGAGTAGCTATTTTTCTCTTAATTCCAGATACTGAATTACTTTTTTCGAGTTCATCAGGATTTTTATAATACTTTAGATATTCCATATATTCTTCAATATCTAAAAAAGTAATTTTATCAATATCACAGAGTTCAATTTTGTCTTTAAAACTAGGATTTTTTTCAGATAGAAAATTAAAAAAAACATGCAGATCATATGCATAAGCAAGTCTTGTACGTGATGTAGTCCTTGGTTCTATACTTCTAAAAAAGTCTTTGCAAAAAGGTGGAAGAGTACTTAATAGTTCTCGAAGTTTAAAAGTATTTTCTTTTTCTTTTTCATCATAGTATCCCATATTTTTATTTGTCAAGGTACTCAAGACATGCATTAAAAAGAGATTTTTTTGCTCCTTTATTTTCATTATCGAGCATAAACATAAGATTTTTTACATATTCTCTTTTAGTATTTCCGTCTGCAGGACATTTTGATTTAAGAATAGGAAGATTATAAAGCCTTGCAAAATCAGTTATTTCCTTTTCATCTATAAATAGAAGAGGTCTAATTATAGTAATATCTGTCTTATCAAGATAGGAAATTGGCTTAAATGTATTGATACGTCCTTCATAAATAAGAGACATAAGAAAAGTCTCAATTAAATCGTCTTTATTGTGACCAAGAGCAAGTTTATTTAGGCCAAGTGACTTTGCAAAAGGATTTATAGCACCTTTTCGCATTTTTGAGCATAGTGCGCATGGATTAGACTCTTTTCTTATATTAAATACAATATCTGCGATATCAGTTTTAATTACATGAAAAGCAATATCTTGCTTATCAAAAAAACGCTTCAATTCGTCAAAATTGACGTTTTTAAATCCGAGATCTACAGTTATAGCAGTTATATCAAAATGAACGCTGTAAAAGCGTTTTAGAGCGTTTAGAGCGACTGCTAGAGTTAAAGAATCCTTACCGCCAGAACACGAAATGCCAATTTTATCGTTATTATTTATTAAATTGTATTTGTCTACACATTTACGTGTGAGAGATAATATTTTTTGTAAATCCATAGTTTTAATAATAGAAGTATAGCTTTTATTATTGATATATAACTATTCGCAAAACAATAGTTTAACGAATAAATAATAACATAAAATGTAGAAAATGTCAATATTTGCTTATATTAAGCCTTTAACATATGATCCCACACAACAACATTGTTAAAGTGCACATAACCAGATGAATATTCACTTGTAGTTTCATATGGTATTTCATATAGTTTTATTCCGATAGCTTCAAGTGTATTATTGTATTCATTTGCTAATTCGTTAAAAATATTTACATGGTTAAGATCTGAATTATCTTGTATATAGGTCATTTTTGGAACTTTTACATATATTAATTCACCATTTTCTAAAAGTACATTGTCAGTTAGTTTTGCCATTGTAGTTAAGGCTGATTCAAATAATTCATTTGTTACATTTTTCATTCCATTATTTACTGCAATATTTAATGTATTTACACCTTCAAAAAGTATAATTTTTTTATACTTTTTAGTGATTTTTGGAATCCAGTCTTTGATTTTATCATCACATACTCCGCCAAATCCAATTATATCATATCCATAATCATCAATTTTTTCACCCATAGTATAGCCAAGATACACAACAGCAGATCCACCAATTACGAGGTTTTCATTCTCTTGTCTAATTCTACACCAGCCTGCACTAATATCAAGAAAATCACTTATACCTATATTGTCAATGAATTTCTGATATATTTCATTAAAACCTTCACCTAAATTTTGATAATTAGTTGTTTCATAATCATAGTAATTATAAGCTGAATATGTATATTCATAGTCAACAAATGACATAATAATTACACATAAAATAATAGTATAAATATTTTTCAATGAAATTTTTTTAATTATCGGACTCATTTTTTTCTCTTATTTCAAATTTAATACTTGTACCAATAAAGTTAAATGCTTCTCTAAATTGATTTTCAAGATATCTAAGATATGAAAAGTGCATAAGTTCTTTATCGTTTACAAACAAAGCAAATGTAGGTGGTTTTACTCCAGTTTGAGTTGCATAATATATTTTTAAGTGTTTTCCTTTGTCATGTGGTGTATCCTTTAATGCAGTTGCATTTATCAGAACTTCATTGAGAGTTCCTGTTTTAACTCTCAAAGTTTGATTTTGATGAATTAATTCTATAATATCATATATTGTGTCTATTCTTTTACCTGTTTTTGCAGAGATAAATATACTTTCTGCATATGACATATATGAAAACTCTTCTTCTATTTTTCTTTTAAATTCGTAGATTGTCTTGTCATCTTTTGTGACAATATCCCACTTATTAATTGCAAGAATTATGCCTTTTCCTTTTTCATGAGCAAGTCCAGCTATAGATACATCCATATTGGTTATGCCTTCCACTCCGTCGATCATAACTATAGCAATATCGCATCTATCTATTGCTATCTCAGATCTAAAATAACTATATAATTCAATATTGTCTTTAATTATTGATTTTTTTCTAAGACCAGCTGTATCAATAAATATATATTTTTTATTATTTTTTATTATCTCGGTGTCTATAGCATCTCTTGTAGTACCAGCTATATCAGATACTATTACTCGATTCTCTCCAAGTAATTTATTGATAAGCGAACTTTTACCAGCATTTGGTCGACCAATAATGGCAATTTTAATTGTATCAAGATCTTCATTATTATCTATAGTATCTACAAAGTATGATGTAACTTTATCAAGTAAGTCGCCAAGCCCTGTCTTATTGACAGCAGATACCATGAAAATATCATCAAATCCAAGTGAATAAAACTCATAAGAATCGTTAATATGCTTTATATAGTCATCTGCTTTATTTATACATAATACAATTCTTTTATTAGTTTTTCTTAGTATTCTTGCAATTTCTTTGTCAGTTTCAGTTAAACCGTCTTTTATACTTACGACAAAAATTATTACATTAGATAATTCAATAGCAATGTCAACTTGTTCTTTAATATTTTCAAGCATATCTTTTGAATTATCAATTTCTATTCCACCTGTGTCAATTAGTTTAAAATTATATTTAAGCCAATTACAGTTAGCGTAAACTCTATCACGAGTTACACCAGGTGTGTCAGATACTATCGATATTTTATTTTCAGCTATATAGTTGAAGAGTGATGATTTGCCGACATTTGGTCTTCCAACTATAGCAACAACATTTTCATTCATAATTATTATATTTTATTTTCAGTGCCATTTATCAGTCTTATGATATTTGATTTATGTCTAAAGATACTTAATGCCCACATTAAAAAGATTCCTGGTAACAGTAATATACCATATATTTCATTATTTAGATAATTATATGGATATATATTTAAAAATGTTAAAACTATTGAACTTATAAAAAGCGCAGTAACTGCTGTAAGTGATCCTACACTTACATACTTTGTGATTTTAGTTGTTATCTTATATACTAAAAATAAAATTATTGAATATAGTGGAGAAATACAAAATACAGTTCCCATAGTGCAACTTACACCTTTACCACCTTTAAAATGAAGATAAAGTGGGTAATTGTGACCAAGTATCCCTCCGAGACCTGTATAGGTTGTTATATATTGATAAAAAAATTTAATTAGAGATTGTCTATTTAATTCATCAGAAACTAATGTTTTAGTAAAAAAATTATTTAAAAATTTCAAATTAAATACTATATTTACAATTAAAACAGGCAATATGATTTTAAGAATATCTAATATAAAAACTACTCTTCCGTGTTTTTTCCCAAGTGCTCTTCCGACATTTGTACTTCCTGGATTACCAGAACCGAATTCAAGTATATTTACATTATGAAACTTGCAATACAAATATCCTACTGGAATACTTCCGAAAAGATATCCAACAAATACTCCTATATATAGTATTGTCAAAAGATATATTGAATTTTCATTAAAAAAATTAATTATGTTATTCATATTAATAATAATTAAACCCATAAAAAATGGAGCTGGCGAGAATCGAACTCGCGTCCAAAGAAAAATCCACTTTCCTTCTACTATCATAGTATATTGTCTAAGTTTCAAAGATAATAATCACAATATACAAGTCTTACTATCTTCTAAGCTCTAATACGTATGAAAGATAGAGCTATTTCTTTCACCGTTTCCTGTATTATTGACGCCTACTCACTATCTACAGGTGAATAGTGGTAAACGAGCAAGCCTTTAGGCTGCTAAAGCTAAACGTCTATTGTCGTTTATTATTTATTTTGCGGATACTAACGCGCGCGCCTACGAATAGCTTCTAAAGATTCATTTTCCCTGTCGAAACCTTTACAACCCCATAGATCTTTCTATAGTAAATATTTTAACACAGATAAGTCATTTTTTGTAGTAATTTTTATATTTGGTTGACTACAAAGTATTGCTCTTGGTTTAATTTTTGTGTATTTTTCAATAATTTGCAAATCATCAGTAATAATATCTTTATTTGATTGATTTATAAATCTATTATAAGCATTATAAAGTATTTTTAGATTAAAGCCTTGTGGTGTACTCATTAATATGTATTCATCACGATTGATAGTTTTAATAATTGTATTGATAGATTTTGATTCTTTAGTTATTTTTTTAATAGTGTCATTAATCTTATATGATAATGATATAGCTTTATATTTTTTTAAATTCTTAATTAAAGCTTTTATATCATTTTCATTTGTATTTGGTCTTGCAGAATCATGTATTATTATATAGTCATCATTTTTAATATTTGATGATTCATTTATATAACTTATAGCATTATATACGGAATGGTATCTTTCTTTGCCACCAACAACAAGAGTTATTTTATTTTTTAAGATATAGTTATTATATTTCTTTAGAAAATTTTTGATGATATTACTTCTGATATCTTTTTTACTAATTACTAAAAGTATCTTATCAATTTCTTTTATTTTTAAAAACTTTTCTACAGAATATTCAAAGATTGGTTTATCTTTAATCTTGATGAACTGCTTTTTTATTTTATAATTATATCGTGTACTAGCACCAGCAGCTAGTATAACTCCATATAACATATCGACCTCTTATATACTACTTTCGAATTCAAGATTTGCATCTGCATTTAAATCATAGCTTGCAAAATTTTTATTAAGATATTCGTAGTATCCTGCTGACGCTATCATTGCAGCATTGTCTGTCGTATATTTTTTTTCTGGATAATAAAATGATATACCATTTATCTTGCACTTATCTTCTAAACTATGTTTAATAGCATCATTGGCACTTACACCACCACATATAGCTATTTTATTGATTCTTAATTCTTTTGAAAGATTAATTGTGCGATCAACAAGAGAATCAATAATTGCATTTTGGAATTCAAGTGAAATATCTGATATAACTTTTTTTGTCAATTGATTTTTCATTTTAAAGGTATTTATCACATTTATAACATGTGATTTAAGCCCAGAATATGTAAAATCATATGGCATATCCTTTATAAATCCTCTTGGGAATGTGAATACACCTTTACTACCATGTAGTGCTGCTTTTTCAAGATATGGACCTCCGGGATAATCAAAACCTAAAACTCTTGCAATTTTATCAAATGCCTCTCCACATGCATCATCATGTGTCTTTCCATATATTTTAAATACATTATAGTCAATTACATGTACAAGATTTGTATGTCCACCAGATACAATAAGTGCTATAAATGGAGGTTTCAAATCGACATTTGATATGTAATTTGATGCAATATGACCCTCTATATGATTTATCCCTATATAAGGAATTTTTGATGATATTGACAATCCTTTAGCAAAAGTAAGTCCTACAAGTAGTGATCCAATAAGACCTGGTCCATAGGTTACAGCTATTGCATCTATATCTTTTAAATTAATTTTAGATTTTTTTATAGCTTCATTATATATAAATTTTATATTAATTACATGATTTCTTGAAGCAATCTCTGGCACAACACCGCCATAGAGTTTATGGATATCAATTTGTGAACTAACTATGTTGGAAAGCACAACTCTCCCGTTTTTCACAACAGCAACTGATGTATCATCACAACTTGATTCAATTCCTAATATATATATATCTTTCATTTTATTCAAAATTTAATACCTTTTTTTCCCCATCTTTACATATTTTTACAGATGGGTATATTTCTTTTAGGCTTTTTTCGTATTGTTTTGGGTGTACTTCAAGAGGCGAATAATGAGTGAGCCACATTTCTTTTGGTTTGGTTTTTTTAGCAATTTCACAGGCTTCATACATAGTCATATGAAGATATTTTTTGGCATTATCAAGTTTATCAATATCACCATACATGCCTTCGCAAATAAATAAATCAGAGTTATTGCAATATTCATATATATTTTCACATGGTCTTGTATCTGTTAGATATGTGAGCTTTAAACCTTTTCTTTTTTCTCCCATTACCATATCTGGCGTATAAGTGACTGAGTTTTTTTCATCATAGCATGTTTCTCCATGTTGCAATTTATTCCAATATCTGAGTGGCACATTGTTTTCTTTTGCTTTATCTGCTAAAAACATTGGTAATCTTTCAAGATAAATATTATAGCCCAGACAATTTAATTTATGCTTTAATTTAAAATATTCTATCTTAAATGGATTAAGATTAACAAAACCATTATTATCATCAAGCTCGATAAACTTTATATTAAACGGAAGATCAGTAGCAATAATTCGTAGTGAATTAACAACTTTTTCTATATTCTTTGGACCAATAATAGTTATGTCTTCTGTCCTATCACTATTTTTCATCTCAAGAAGTAAACCAGGTAGTCCTGATATATGATCAGCATGAAAATGAGTAAATAAAATATAGTCAATGGGCTTTGTTGTAAGTTCAGCTTTTTTTATAGCAAGTTGAGTTGCTTCACCACAGTCAATAAGTAAATTTGAACCATCACATCTAACCATTAGACTTGTAAGATATCTATTAAGTTGAGGCATCATACCGCCTGTCCCAAGAAGGCATACATCAAGCATTATATAATTTTCCTTTCATAAATCAGAGCATCATCAGATGGATTTTTGTAGTATTCTTTACGAATAGATATATATGTAAAATTGTTTTTTTCATAAAACTTAATTGCGTTTTGGTTCATACTTCGTACTTCAATCAATATTTTTTTAGAATTATATCTTTTTGCAAGATTAAATACTTTATCTATAAGCATAGCCCCATATCCTTTTTGCCTGTCATTTTCCCTCACAAATATTTTATAGATATCTGTAAAATCTTCTGAGATAGTAAAAATTATATACCCAAGTAGTTCATCATCATCACATATAGTAAAAATATTTGTATTGTTTTTAAGTATATGGTTATTTGCTATGATATTATTAATATATTCTAAAGTATATGCTTCTGAATTAAAACTATCTATTTCTAATTCAGAGATTAAAGTTGCATGTTCATTTTTTGCAAGTCCTACTTTTATCATGCAGTTCCCTTTCTGCTTTAGAAGCTAAAACATAATTTAATATTGGTATTTTTGACACTTTTCCTTGAGTTGCTGCCAGTCGACTACTTATATTGTGTATGGAATCATTACAAATCTTATAATTTACTTTCAGATTTGTTTTGAAATATTCATTATATGATAATGCTCCATCACCAACTAAAGCAAAGATTGCATTTTTATTTTTAAAGTGCTTATTAATCATGTCAATTAAGTCAAAAACTCCTACTACTCTATCACTTATTAGTTTAGTAAGATTTTTTCCATTATATAAAGACATATATACACGATTTGATTTAGCATCTATTAGACTAATTATAAAGTCGTTTTTAAAGTTTAATTGATTACAATATATATCAAGAGTATCTACATATTCAACTTTTGTATTATATGGGATAGATAGACCAAGTGCGGCTGATATGCCAATTCTTATACCCGTAAAAGATCCTGGTCCAGATGAAACTTTGATGCATTTAATATCTGATAAATCAATATGTGAATTCTTTAGAGAATCAATAATATTATTACACAAAGTGACTGAATGATTTAATCTACTGTCAATATTTGATTCATATATAATATTATTATCACATAGTATAGCAACACCGCAAACTTTACTTGTAGTCTCTATGGCGAGTATATATTTCTTTGACTTATCATTTTTCATATATTATGGTTCTCTTTTTTTGATCGTTTTTATCATATTTTATCATGATATTTATCGTATTCTTAGGCAAAAGATCATACGAAACTTCTGGCCATTCTATAATAATTACAGAATTTTCACTATATATATAATCTTCAAAACCTATATTTATAAGTTCATCTATATTTTTAATTCGATATAAATCAAAATGAAGTATTTTTTTTATAATAGCATTATCTGTGTTATAAATTTTCAAAATGTTAAATGTCGGAGAGATTACTTCATCATCAACTTTAAAGTATTTGGCTATTTCTTTTGCTATAAAAGTTTTACCCGTACCAAGATCACCAGCAAGACAAAGAATATCTCCGCTCTTTAGTGTTTTTGCAATTTTCAAAGCAAAGTCTTTAGTTTCAGAAGTATTTTTAACAATGATCTTACTTTGCATTATTTTAAGCCTTTACTATTTTTGATGCGACCAATAAGGAAATCAAAAAATTCATCTTTATCAACATTTATAAATCTATCAGGTATGATTTGCCCATGTACACTATCATACATCATTACAATCATATTTTTAAATTTGTAAAAGTTATAAATATCTTTATATGAAATGGTTACATTTTCTACATCTGAAGATACATATATATTATTATCATCATATAAAATCATTATCTCTTTATCATATAGTTTTGTAGTTTTTGACTTGATATATAATATGATTGGCTGAAATACCGGAAAAATTAGTGGGCAAATAATAAGAAGTATCTTTCTAAAAGTTGACATATTAAAAAAGTAGCCATTAATTATTGTAAAAGATAGAGCAATAATTGCTGCAACAGTAAATATAATATCAAAATAAAAAGTTTTCGATATTCTTAAAAAGTTGATTGACGATAAAAATCTGTCATTTTGATTAAGTTTTATGGTAAAAGAGTATTTCATTATACTAATTATCAACTGACTTTATTGTTACTTTTTTAATATATTGAATATTTTTAAGATCATTTACAAGCTTTGATAAATCACAAGAATCATTAGTTTTTATAATTGAAATATTAATTTTTGTCATATCAGATACTGGATTATTTTGTAAAATCTCTAATATATTGAACTTATGGTGTGATATTTTTTTTGTTATATTTGATAAGACTCCTACATTATCAATATTTATGATTTCAAGCTTAATTATGCCTGATTTTACATTCTCGTTAAAACTATATATTTCATTGGCATATTTATAATATGATGTCCTTGATATACCGACTTTTTTTGTAGCCGATGATACAGATAGGTTTTTATTTTCTATCAAATTTTTAGCATTTAAAACATTAGCAAGGACTCTTGGTAGAGCCTTCATTGTCACTATACAAAGTTTACTATTTATACTTTTTCCTTTATTTTTAATCATTATTAGATACTTTTCTATCAGGACACCCAAGCTTTACCCAGCGCAAATATGCATTGATAAAAAGCTCTATTTCCCCATCAAATACTGCGTCGGGATTGGTTGACTCTGCACCTGTCCTTAAATCTTTTACCATTTTATATGGTTGTAAAACATATGATCTAATTTGTGAACCAAATGCATTGTCCTTTACAACCCCACGTATACTTTTAAGTTTATCATCATTTTCTTTTTGTTTTAGCATATATAGTTTTGCTTTTAGCATTTGGTATGCTCTATTTTTATTGAGTAGTTGAGATCTTTCTTCTTGACATGCAACAACTATTCCTGTAGAAATATGAGTTATGCGCACTGCAGATGATGTCTTATTGACATGCTGCCCACCTGCTCCACTTGCTCTATAGTAATCATATTTTAAGTCTTCATCATTTATATCTATATTTATATCATCTTTTATATCTGGCATGACATCAAGACTTACAAATGAAGTCTGTCTTTTATTTTGAGCGTTAAATGGAGATAAACGCACCAAGCGATGCACTCCAGACTCTGATTTAAGATATCCATATGCATATTCGCCACGTATTAAAAAAGAAACTGATTTAATCCCAGCTTCATCTCCATCAAGGTAATCAAGTACTGATACACTAAAGTTATGATTCGCAGCATATTTATTATACATTCTATATAGCATCTGACAAAAGTCACAGCTTTCAGTACCGCCACTGCCTGCATTGAGTCTAAGTATTGCATCAAGTTTGTCGTATTCACCTGAAAGTAGCATCTCAATTTTTGTATCATCAATCTTTTGCGCAAGATCTTCATATTGATGCCTTATATCTTTTATAAGAGTATAATCATTATCAACATTTGCAAGATCAATTAGCTCATCAAGATCATTATATGTACTTATAATATTTTTATAGATGTTTATACTGTCAGTGATACTCTTTAATTCTTTTGATATAAGATTTGCTTTATCAACATCATTCCAAAAATCTTGACTTTCCATCAGATGATTGATTTCATCAATTCTTCTTGTCTTTTTTTCTATATCAAGGGAAGAATATATCTCATCAATATCAGCTTTTTTACTATGAAGTTTTATTTTTATATCATCAGCTTCAATCATTACGCATTTTTGCCATGGCAATTTTTATATTTTTTGCCGCTACCACATGGACATGGATCATTTGGATATATTTTTTTATCAGTATTAATTTTTGGAGCTTTCACTGTATCTTCACTTCTATTAGTGCCTATTGGTTTTGCTACTTCTTTACGCTCTACTCTTTCAGCAATTTTCAAATGGTACAATACTTTTACAGTATCTTCTTTTATAGCTGATGTAAGTGCATCAAACATATCATATGCTGCAATCTTATATTCAACAAGTGGATCTTTTTGACCAAGTGCCTGAAGATTTATGCCTTGTCGTAGCACATCCATATCATCTATATGATTCATCCATTTTGAATCAATAACCCGTAGCAATATTACTCTTTCTACTTCTCGAGCTTTTTCATAATCATCAAAAAGCTCTTTTTCTCTTTCATCATATAGTTTTATTGCTTTATCATATATATAGTCTATAAGAGCATCTATATCATAATTTATAAGATTATCATCATCAAATGTAATTGGTATTATCTGGTATATTAAAGCTTCTATGGCATCAAGTTTTTCTTTATTAAATGGCATCTTATAATTAAGATTAACTATACTTGTTATAGTGTCTTTAATCATCTTGAGTATTAAACTATGGAGATTTTCGCCATTTAATACTTTATTTCTTTCTTCATATATTACTTCTCGTTGTTCATTATTGATATCATCAAATTTAAGTAAGTTTTCTCTTATACTAAAGTTGGTATTCTCTATTCGTTTTTGAGCTCTTTCGATAGCATTTGTAAGCATTTTATGCTCAATTGGCTCTCCATCTCCTACACCAACTGAATTGAAAATATTAATAAGATTTTCTGATCCAAAAAGCCTCATGAGATCATCTTCAAGTGAGATATAAAATACTGACTCTCCTGGGTCACCTTGACGTCCTGATCTACCCCTTAGCTGATTATCAATACGTCTTGATTCATGTCTTTCAGTGCCAATTATTTTAAGACCGCCAAGACTCTTTGTCTCATCAGTTAGTTTTATATCAGTACCACGTCCAGCCATATTTGTAGCAATTGTCACTGTACCTTTTTCACCAGCATGAGCAACTATTTCTGCTTCTTTTTCGTGTTGTTTTGCATTCAAAACACTATGTGGTATGCCATTTCTTTTTAATGCTTCTGAAAGCATTTCAGAAGT